>ENA-UONX01003101-UONX01003101.1-human-gut-metagenome-genome-assembly--contig:-P74old-NODE-3101-length-10654-cov-205.990848_pt1 | contig 10654 bp, 8 predicted proteins | sample MGYA00242466_ERZ724013 | MGnify/ENA metagenome assembly ERZ724013 | reverse complement strand
AAGTGGGGGAAAAGCCTGAGATGATATCAGGGGCTTACCTATCACTATAAAACTCGGATTTTGTCTACCTTCTGAATCAGGCATCCGGTGACCGGCAGATTCTCTCGAAGGCGCTGAACATCTCGCCCAGCCAGCAGAACTACATCACCAATTCCAATGCCGGTGAGGGGCTGATCTTCTACGGCTCGACCATCGTTCCCTTCAAGGACGATTTCCCGAAGGACACCCAGCTTTACCGCATCATGACCACCAAACCCGAAGAAACCGTACAGAACTGATAGGAGGATTTTTGAATATGAACAACAAGATGATTACCATTCCCTACGCGGACGCTATCGAATACGGAGAGAACACCTCCGCGCTGTTTAAGGCTCTGTGGGAGCTGACCGATCTGATCCGACTGGAAAGCGACCTCAAGAAGCATCACCGCGCCTACCTCCATGTGAGGGAGGACATCGACGAAAAGGTCAAGGAGGCGCGTCAGATTATGACCAAGGTATCTGTGGATATGATTGGTTTCTACTTCAAGGTTGATGTTCCCGAAAGCAGCAACAGCGATGAGAATACCCCTTTCGCTGACGCGGCGGATGATGAAGCCGTAACTATCCCCAAGGACAAGTATGAGCTGATGATCGACGATCTGCTCACGATGTCCGAAATCATTCAGTGCGTCGCAGATATGCGCACGCAGGATGTGAAGGCAATCCGCGAGTTCGGCAAGTTCGTCCCCGCCTTTGCCGCCTTTGAGAAGAACCGCCTGAGCCTCTATCGTGAGGCGGCGAAGGAAGCCGAGGAAATCTTCGACCGTTGGGCGGACGAGATTGACGATCTCGATGAGGACTTCATGGAAGATGAGGACTACGAGCCGGACGAGTATTACTCCGACTGATGCCCATTGAAATGTTGTCGGGTTTCACAGCCAACATTTCAATGGAAACACAAATCCAACAGAACAGGAGGTACACCACCATACAACTTGACATCATTCATACCGGCGATTGCCTTGAAATCCTGAAAACTCTGCCCGATGACAGCGTTCATTGCTGTGTGACGTCCCCTCCGTATTACGCGCTCCGCGATTACGGCATGGAGGCTCAGATCGGCAGAGAGACAACGCCGAAGGAATATATCTCGCGCCTGACGGAAGTGTTTACCGAAGTCAGGCGCGTTTTGCGTCCGGATGGAACGCTCTGGCTGAACATTTCGGACACCTACGCCGGAAAGGGCAATCAGGGCGATTTTGTTGACCCGAAGAACCCCAACGGCAGAACCGGTCAGGCTGTGGCTCTCAACAACAAGGTTGAGGGCTGCAAGCCGAAAGACATGATCGGCATTCCGTGGATGTTGGCTTTTGCTCTCCGCGATACCGGATGGTATCTGCGCAACGACATCATCTGGATGAAGGATAACCCCATGCCGGAGAGCGTCAAAGACCGCTGCGCCCGCTGCTACGAGCATATTTTCCTGTTCTCCAAGTCCAAGAAGTATTTCTTCGACTACAAGGCAATCTCCGAGCCGATTGCCCCTGCAACGGCAGAACGCCTCAAGCGCGGCATGAAAGGCGGCAACAAATACGGCAAACCCGTTCCCGGTCAGCCTCAGCCGCAGTCCATCAACCGCCCCCGTGAGCATGGCGAGATCAAGGACGCAGACATCAATCCGCTCCGCAACAAGCGCGATGTCTGGAAGATCAACACCGTCCCCTTCAAGGGCGGTCACTATGCCGCCTACCCTCCGAAGCTGGTTGAGACCTGCCTTCTCGCCGGTTGTCCCGAAGGCGGCATTGTGCTTGACCCCTTTATGGGAAGCGGCACAACCGGCATGGTTGCCTCACAGATGGAGCGCCATTTCGTTGGCATCGAGCTGAATCCAGCGTACACCGAGCTTGCCTACAAGCGGATTGGAGGTGAAATCTGATGCCCAAGGAACCGGAACTTAAAGCCCGTGACAAGGTAGTCGTGCGGATGACGCGGGAAGGCGCGGTTGAGGAAAACCTGACGGCTGGCACCGAGCAGCGTGTGTCAAAGCGGCTGGAAGATGCGGAGCTGGTGAAGCCCGGTGAGACAGTCGAGCCTTCCGAAGCTCTTTCTGCGGAGGAACAGAAAAAGGTGCAGATGCGCCGTCAGCAGCGTCAGTTTCAGATGGAACACGCCGAGGATAACGACACACAGCCGCCCTCGGAAACGTCCGTCACAGAAGAGAAAAGGGCAGAAAATCCACCCCAGAATGTACCCGAACCGCTGCCCTCGGAAACGTCGTTCAAGCCTCCATCTTTAGAGCAGCACGGCGTTTCTTCTCATACCGGCACGGTGATTGCCGAAACGGTTGTCACGCACAAGCTGCGCAAGACCTCTGCGGTTGAAGCCGTTGACGCGGATGCCGTTCTCTCCCAAGCGGCGGAGACTGCCTCCGCAAAGCCGATCATCGACGATGCCGTCCCGCCCACGAAGCGGATACAGAAGCTCGAAAGGAAGTCCGAGAAGGCACATGAGCGACTGGATGCCGCCCGTGAGAAGCTGCCCACGCACAAGGTTCTCAAGAAAGAGCGTGTCTTTGATGAAGAGACCGGCAAGGGCAAAACACGCCTTCATTTTGAGGATGAGCTGAAAAAGCCCAAAGGCAAAGGCAAGCTGCAATTTGAAGCAGATAAAACCGTCCGCAAGGTCGGTGACACCCTCGCTTCCGGCATTCACGGCAAAATCCATGAGGTCGAACAGGAAAACACGGCGGTTGAGGCGGCGCATAAAACGGAGATCGCCGCTGAGACTGCCGCTCGGCATTTCCGTCATCATCGGGAAAGCAGCGTCAACAAGCCTTATGAGAAGGTCTCCAAGCTGGAACACAAGGCGGATGCTGCTGATGCGAAGCTCCAATATGAGAGAAATCAGCAGGAGCATCCTGAGATGAAGAAGCAGAACATGAACAAGCACTACCAGAAGCAGAACATCAAGAAGGAATATGCCGCCGCTCGAAATGCCGGTTCTCAGACTGCCGGGACTGCCACAAAGAATACCGGCAAGAAGCTCGGTGAGAAGGCGTCCGACAAGATCAAGGAGTTCTTTGAGAAGAACAAGAAGGTCTTCATCTGGATCGGCGTCGGAATTGCCCTTCTCGTTTTGCTCGGTGCCGGAATCAGCTCGTGTTCGATGCTCACCTCTACCGGCTCGTCGGTTATCGCTTCCTCTTATCTCAGTGAGGATGACGCGATGCTGGGCGCGGAGGCGCAGTATTGCCGGATGGAGCAAGAGCTGCAAAGCTATCTGGATAACTATGAAAGCACCCATGACTATGACGAATACCACTTCGATCTGGACGATATTGAGCATGACCCCTATGTGCTGATCTCCATTCTCTCGGCTCTCCATGAGGGTGAGTTCACGCTGGATGAGGTGCAGGGTACGCTCCAAATGCTGTTTGAAAAGCAGTACATCCTCACCGAAGAGGTTATCGTCGAAACCAGATACCGCACGGAGACCGACACATGGACGGACGCGGACGGCAACACGCACACGGAAACCTACCGCGTCCCGTATGACTACTACATCTGCAACGTGAAGCTCGAAAACTTCAATCTCTCCCACGTCCCGGTCTACATCATGTCTCAGGATGAGCTTTCCATGTACGCGACGTATATGTCGGTGCTGGGCAACCGCGAGGATCTGTTCGGTGACTCTCCCTATGTGGACAAGTACATCACCAATCCTCCCGCCGACTACGATGTCAACCCGGAATACCTGAACGACGAGAAGTTTGCAGCGCTGATTACCGAGGCGGAAAAGTATCTCGGCTATCCGTATGTGTGGGGCGGCTCCAATCCCGACACATCCTTTGACTGCTCCGGCTTTGTCAGCTATGTTCTCACGAACAGCGGGCTTGTGAACACCGGGCGGCTGGGCGCACAGGGGCTTTACAACATCAGTACGCCGGTTTCAAAGGCGAATGCACAGCCCGGTGATCTTATCTTTTTCGTCGGAACGTATGACACCCCCGGCGTGTCTCACGTCGGCATTTATGTTGGTGATGGGGTCATGATCCACTGCGGCGATCCCATTCAGTACACATCCATCAACTCTTCCTACTGGCAGCAGCATTTCTACGCCTTCGGAAGACCCGCCTATTAAAAGAAAGGAGTTTTTCATGAATCCCAAGTATCAGAAAGTCCTCTCCGACATCGAGAAGGCTGAAAAGAAGAAGTCCGAAATCGAAGGTCAGCTCAAGGAGCTGTACGACAAGAAGACAGAGCTGGAAAACCTTGAAATCATCAATACCGTGCGCTCTATGGTGATGGACAAGGATCAGATCATGGCGTTCCTGTCTTCCATGAAGGGCGGCACCAAGCCCGCTGAAAATACGGAGGTAATCGACAATGCGTAAGAAGTTTCGTTTTCTGACCGTCCTTGCGGTCTGCGTCATGGTTCTGTCCTGCTTCTCGGTGACGGCGTTTGCCTATGCCGATGACACCGATCAGAACCTTCCGGTCACAGAGGCAACCCAGCCGGAACAGCAGCCTGAGACTACTCCCGCGCCGGAAAAGCCGAAGGGTGAGCCGATTGACGATGAGGGCAACGCCTACACCCGCGACTTGCTCTATGACAGGGCAACCAACAAGCAGTTCATCACAGTCCAGACGAAGAACGGCAACACCTTTTTCATTGTCATCGACTACGATGCACCCATCAATGAGGACGAGGAACAGTATCAGACATACTTCCTCAACATGGTCGATGAAAGCGATCTGCTTGCGCTGCTGGATGATGACACTGCGGCGGCTCTGACCACCTGTAACTGCAAGGAAAAATGCGCTGCCGGTCAGGTCAACACCGACTGCCCGGTCTGCAAGACCAACATGAGCGAATGCACCGGCACAGCCCCCGTTACACCTGAGCCGGACAAGGATGCGGAAACCGATGTCCCCGCCCCTAAACCCGAAAAGAAATCCAACATCGGCATGATCCTCGTCATCTTTGCCCTTGCCGGTGCTGCGGGTGCAGCTTATTACTACATCAAGTTCGTCAAGGGCAGAAAGCCCAAGGATGAGGATATGGACTTCTTCGATGATGAAGGCTACGAGGAAGAGCCGTACATCAACGAGGATGAAGAGCCGCAGATTGCGGAGGATGCTGAAACGGATGGTGATGAAGATTGATCTTAGTCATTGCTGAAAAGCCCAGCGTTGCCCAGTCCATCGCAAAGGTGTTGGGCGCGACGTCCCGCAAGGACGGCTACATGGAGGGCGGCAATTACATCGTTTCGTGGTGTTTCGGTCATCTGGTGGAGCTGGCAGACGCCAGCTCCTATGATGAGCGGTATGCCAAGTGGCGGTATGACGATCTGCCCATTGTTCCGGAGAACTGGATGTTTGAGGTCACGAAGGACAAAGCACAGCAGTTCAAGGTGCTGTCCTCTCTCATGAAGGACAAGCGCGTCACCGAGCTGGTCTGCGCAACCGATGCAGGACGCGAGGGTGAGCTGATCTTCCGGCTGGTCTACGACAAAGCCGGATGCACCAAGCCCTTCAAGCGTCTGTGGATCAGCTCGTTGGAGGACTCCGCCATCCGCGAAGGCTTCAATCATCTCCGGGACGGCAAGGAATATGACCGCCTCTATGAAGCGGCACTCAGCCGCTCGAAGGCAGACTGGATTGTCGGTATCAACGGCACCCGCCTTTTCACCACGCTCTATCACAAGAAGCTGGTGGTCGGGCGCGTCCAGACGCCGACCCTTGCAATGCTGGTGGAGCGTGACGGGAAAATCTCCACGTTCCAGAAGGAAAAGTATTTCAACGTCCACGTCGGCAAGGGCGATCTGACTGCCGATCTGGAAAAGGTCAAAACCGAAGAGGAAGCAAAGAAGATTGCGGCGGCTTGCGAGAAAAAGCAAGCCGTCGTTTCTTCTCTCAAGCGGGAGACGAAAACCGTCAATCCTCCGAAGCTCTATGATCTGACCACCTTGCAGCGCGAGGCAAACCGATACTACGGCTTCACTGCCCAGCAGACGCTCGATCTCGTTCAGACGCTTTACGAAAAGAAGCTCCTGACCTATCCGCGCACGGACAGTCAGTTCATCACGGATGATATGGAGGACACTGCCCGTCAGGTCATTTCTATCGTCTGCCGCCAGCTTCCGCTTTTCTCCGGCGTTTCGGTTACTCCGGACATTGCCCGCGTAACCGACAACAGCAAGGTCACAGATCACCATGCCATTCTCCCGACCGTCCAGCTTGAAAAGCAGGATGTTTCGGCGCTTCCTCAGTCGGAGCAGAAAATCCTCAATCTTGTCGGGATGCGCCTTCTGTGTGCGACCGGCGAGAAGCACACCTACGCAGAAACGCAGATCTCGCTCTCCTGCGAGGGCTACGAGTTCAAAACCAAGGGCAAGACCGTCGTTCAAAACGGCTGGAAATCCATTGAAGAGCTGTTCAAGTCCTCCCTCAAGACGAAGGAAAAGGACGATCTCGCAAAGACCCTGCCCGAAGTCCACGAAGGCGATGTTCTGGATGGTGTATCTGCCAGTGTTACGGAACACTTCACAACGCCCCCGAAGCAGTACACGGAAGACACGCTCCTATCTGCGATGGAGACCGCCGGAAACGATCAGTTTGACGATGACACCGAGAAGAAGGGTCTCGGCACTCCCGCAACCCGCGCCGGGATCATTGAGAAGCTGGTGAAATCCGGTTTTGCAGAGCGCAAAGGCAAATCCCTCATTCCCACGAAGGACGGCTGCAACCTCGTCTGCGTCCTGCCGGAACAGATCACTTCTCCCGCAATGACGGCGGAATGGGAAAACACGCTCATGGAGATTGAACGCGGCAAGGCAGATGCGGACGCCTTCCTTAGCGGCATTGTCCGGATGACCGGGGATCTCGTGAAAGCCTACCCGTTTCTCTCCGATGCCGAAGCCCAGCGTTTCGGCACGGGCAAGGAGGAAATCGGCAAATGCCCTCGCTGCGGCTCTCCGGTCTACGTCGGCAAGGGCAACTTCTATTGTTCCAGTAAGGAATGCTCCTTCTGCCTGTGGGAAGACAACAAGTTCTTTTCCAGCAAGAAAAAGAAGCTGACCAAGAAGATTGCAAAGGAGCTGCTGGACAAGGGCTGGTGCCGCGTGACCGGGCTTTACACGCCGAAGAAGCCCCAGCTCTACGATGCGGTGATCCGGCTGGATGACAGCGGCGGCAAATACGTCAGCTTCAAGATGGAGTTTGACCGATGAACCGTCCGAAGTATGTTGCCTCTTGCAGCGGAGGCAAAGACAGCGTAGCGACGCTCCTGCTGGCTGCACAGCACAATGAGCCGCTGGACGAGGCAGTTTTCAGCGAAGTCATGTTCGACAAAGACACAAGCGGTGAAGTCCCGGAACACCGGGACTTCATCTATGACCGGCTCAAGCCCTTCTGCGAAAAGGAGCTGGGCATCAAGTTCACCATTCTCCACGCGGACAAGACCTACGATGAGGTGTTCCATCATGTCATCACCCGCGGACCGCACAAGGGCGAGGTTCGCGGCTTTGCATGGGCTGGTATGTGTGCAGTCAATCGGGACTGCAAAATCCCGCCAGTCCGCAAGTACAATGCCGCACTCTCGCCGGACACTGTGAGCTATGTCGGCATCGCGGAGGATGAGCCAAAACGCCTTGCTCGTCTGGATGGAATAACGAAGGTCAGTCTGCTTGCCAAATACGGTATGACCGAGGCGGACGCCTACAAGCTCTGTCAGGAACACGGGCTGCTTTCCCCAATCTACGCTCACTGCCGAAGAAACGGCTGCTGGTTCTGTCCCAACGCCAGTGACTCGGAGCTGCTGCACATGGTCACAAAGCACCCGGATATGTTTGACCGGCTGATTGAATGGGAGAACGAGGATAACATCTTCCATCGTCGGATGACGCGCAGAGAAACCCCGTCTGAGGTAAAGGCTCGTTTACTGAGCAAATCCCAGACGGGGTTTTCTTCGCCCAAAAGCAAATAAGAAATGGAGGTTTGAGATGGCTGAAAACAAAAATGCACAGCAAGTCCGCGAAATCACGGACAAGCTGGAACAGGGCATCAAGGAGCTTTTTGAATCCGAGCGGTTCAAGGAATATCTCCGCACGATGTCCAAGTTCTACAACTATTCCTTCAACAACACGCTGCTCATTGCGATGCAGAAGCCGGAGGCAACCTATGTTGCCGGTTATACCTCGTGGCAGCGCAACTTTGACCGTCAGGTCATGAAGGGCGAAAAGGGCATCAAGATTCTTGCACCCGCGCCGTACAAGGCGCAGGAAGAGCGTGAGAAGATTGACCCCGCGACGCAGAAGCCGGTGATCGGCGCAGATGGGAAGGCTGTCACAGAAACAGTTGAGGTTCTGCGTCCTGCCTTCAAGGTGGTGAGTGTCTTTGATGTCTCCCAGACGGACGGCAAGGAGCTTCCGGACATCATCGTCGATGAGCTGAAAGGCACCGTCGAAAACTACGAGGCGTTCTTCGATGCGCTCAAGCAGGAATCTCCCGTCCCTATTTCCTTTGAGGACATTCCGGGCGGTGCAAAGGGATTCTTCTCGCCGGTTGAAAGCCGCATTGCCATTCAGGAGGGCATGAGCGAAATCCAGACGGTCAAGACCGCCATTCATGAAATCGCCCACGCCAAGCTCCACGCCGTCAAGCCGGATGAGAAAGCCGCACCCGAAGACAAGAAGGATCGACACACCAAGGAAGTTGAGGCGGAAAGCGTTGCCTACACCGTCTGCCAGCGTTACGGCATTGAAACCTCGGACTACTCCTTCGGCTACATCGCCGGTTGGTCTTCCGGTAAGGAGACCAAGGAACTGAAAAGCTCTCTGGACACCATCCGCAAGACGGCGGCTGAGATGATCGAGGGCATTGACGCCAAGCTCAAGGTGCTGCTGGCAGAGAAAGCACAGTCCGCAGAGATGGAAGTCGAAGCTCCCGTAAAGGAAGCTGTTCCGGAGGAAAAGCCGGAAGTCCCCATTTACCGCGAGACGGCGAATTACGCCTATGAAGCCGGTGAGCTGGAGTCATATCGTGCTTCTCTCGCCGCAAACGTGGAATGCCGCCGTGCGATTGAAGCGGCGATCAGCTCCAACTACGGAGATAACCGGCTGGATGCGGATGCTGCCGTGAAAAGCGTCCTTGAGCAGTTCTCTCCGGAGCGCGTCCGGTATGTCCTCGCAAACACCATCCAGCAGAAAGACTTTGACGGGCGTATTCCGCAGCCCCTCAAGGAATGGGCGAAGAGCGTTGAGGTCTGTCCGGAGAATGCCTCCCGCTTCCTTGTGGATAAACCCAATCCCGGACTGACCGCCCTTTTCGTCGATGCGTTCCGCCAGCAGACCGAAGCTCAAAAGGAAGTCACTTCTGAGAAAACAGAGGAAAGAGACCCGGAGGTCGTTGCATGGGAAAGCGATGAGATTACCTCTATTGAGGTAAAAACCGTGGAGGTCAAGCCTCCCGTTGTCCCCTTGCCGGAGGAAGCAGCGCAAGCACCGAAGGCACACCGTCTGACCGCCGAAGAGAAGGAAATCAAAGCCGCCGTCATGGACACGCTCAAGGGGCAGATCGCCTATAACAACGACGGAATGCGGGCTTCCTACCGCGCCTCTAACCACTCCTTCAATCTGCTGGCACGGAACGGCGTCAAAATCGAGGGCAACACGGTCACGCAGAACGGTGAGCCGCTGTTCAAAATCCATCGCCGTCATGCGGCGCGGAAAACACAGGGCTGCTATCGTGAGCTGATGCCGACACTGGAATATGTCAGGCAGGAGCAGAAGCAGGAAAAGCCCTCCATCCGCGATCAGCTCAGGACTGCCGCAAAACAGCAGCCGGAGAAGAAGTCTCCGGTCAAATCCAAAACGCACGACATGGAGTTGTGAGAAAGGAGACGCATGAAGAAATACACAGATGTTGACATCGTTGCGGAGCTGCAGAAGCTCGTGGACAGTCATGTAGACAGCTACAAGGAAGACTTCGACATCGACAAGCGCATCATCCGCCGCGCCGCCGAAAGCCAGAATCCCGAAGACAGAACGCTGATGTGGTTCTGCCGTCCGCATGGAACGCACTGCCTCAATGAAAATCAGGTCTTTATTCAGGGAACGCGGGATCACAACACCTTCCGTTTCTATGCGGAACAGACCTACGACGAGTGCATTGCCCGCGTCATCATCCCGAAAGCCGTTAAGCGCGGCAAGGTCTTCGGAGATGTCTTTGAGATCAACTACCGGGAACAGGCGGCAAATGTGGCGCAGAACTCGGTTGCGCCGGATCATGACCGGCTGACCTTTGCAGACGGCTATGTGCTGGACGCACCCTGCCGCAGCAGCTTCGATGCTGCAATGGCTCTGGTCGGTGAGCATGGCGGCGTCAAAACCCACCGGACACTCCCGAAGGACGCGGATGCTCTGGTGGAAGTGCTGTCCAAGCAGAAAACCCGCCGTGACAGACTGCCGGAGACTGAGAGGACGGAGGCGCTTTCGCCTCTGCCCGTTGCAGAACTCCGCAAGTACGAGGCAGTCAAAAAGGCACATCCGGACGCGCTGGTCTGCTTTGCCCAGAACGGCTATTTTGAGCTGTACGGCAAGGACGCGAAAAAAGCTGCACCCTTGCTCGGCACAAAGCTCCTTGAGAAGAAGGTACGCGGCAAGCCCTCCTTGC
>ENA-UONX01003097-UONX01003097.1-human-gut-metagenome-genome-assembly--contig:-P74old-NODE-3097-length-10659-cov-5.161354_pt1 | contig 10659 bp, 7 predicted proteins | sample MGYA00242466_ERZ724013 | MGnify/ENA metagenome assembly ERZ724013 | reverse complement strand
ATATTAAAATCGGTATATCAACAAACATTTAAAGAAGAAAAAGATAAAGTGTCTTATATTATAGATGATTATTTTAACGCCATAGTCAAAAAATAATATAAAAAATAGCTGTCACACGAATGTCACACGATAAAGAAATAAATACAAAAACCGATGAAAAATAGGGATTTTTTATAACGGCTTTACATTTTGAGAAAAATCGTGTAAAATAGAATTAGAAGCACATACAGGTTTTTGTATGCGATTCAGACAGGACGAAAGCAGCAGAAAGAAAGGAATGAAAATCCGATGGAATTGAAGTATAAGCGAGTGGTTCTGAAATTGAGCGGTGAGGCACTTGCCGGTACCAAGAAAACAGGTCTGGACTTTACGGTCATCAACGAGATCTGTACCAGTATTAAAAAATGTGTGGATGCGGGTGCAGAAATCGGCATTGTGGTTGGCGGCGGTAATTTCTGGCGGGGACGTTCTTCCGGGAGTATGGATCGTACTCGTGCGGACCATATCGGTATGCTTGCAACTACAATGAATGCTCTTGCAGTGGCAGATGCAATGGAAGCATTGGGCGTAGATGTGCGGGTACAGACTGCAATCAATATGCAGCAAATTGCAGAACCTTACATCCGTAACAAGGCAATCAGCCATTTGAAAAAAGGCAGAGTCGTTATTTTCGGATGCGGAACTGGAAGCCCATTCTTCTCTACAGATACCGCAGCTACCTTGCGTGCTGTGGAAATTGAGGCGGATATTCTGCTGAAGGCAACGATGGTGGACGGCGTATATGACAAGGATCCGCACAAATATACCGATGCCGTTCGCTATGAACGTATTACATTTAGTGATGTGCTGGGCAGTGCTTTGGCTGTGATGGACAGCACCGCCGCTTCGATGTGCCGGGATAATAAAATGCCGATGTTAGTGTTTGATCTGAGCCGACCAGATAACATTTATGATGCCATTATGGGCAAATCAGTCGGAACGGTTGTTTCAGAAGGTGAAATCTAAAATACTGGAAAGGAGCTTCTCCGACAAACACGGAGAAAATAAGAGAGATGAAAACAATTTTAAAAGATGCAGAATCCAAAATGCAGAAAGCCCTGGATCGCCTGGATTATGAATATTCTACCATTCGTGCAGGCCGTGCCAACCCGGCTGTACTGGAAAAGGTGTCAGTAGATTATTATGGTGCGATGACACCGGTTAATCAGATGGCAGCTATCTCGGTAGCAGAAGCAAGAATTTTGGTCATCCAGCCTTGGGATGTTTCCACACTGAAGGCAATCGAAAAGGCAATTTTAAATTCTGATATTGGAATCACCCCGACCAATGACGGTAAGGTGCTGCGTCTGGTATTTCCCCAGCTGACAGAAGAACGCAGAAAGGAACTCTGCAAGTCTATTAAGAAGTATGGAGAAGAATGCAAGGTGGCTGTCCGCAATGTTAGACGGGAAGCGATGGACAAGATGAAGGCAAAGAAAAAAGAAGGTGAGTTTACTGAGGATGATGTAAAGTCCGGCGAAAAGGATGTACAGAAGCTGACCGATAAATATTGTGATCAGGTGGATCAGCACGTTTCCGCTAAGGAAAAGGAAATTATGAGCATCTGACAACAGAAGGAGGAAGGACGGAATGGCATTGCCGTTTAGAAAAAAAACGGTATCGACAGATACTTTGCCCGAGCAACTGCCGAAACACATTGGGTTTATTATGGATGGTAACGGTCGTTGGGCAACCAAACGGGGGATGCCAAGAAAATTCGGGCATCGAGAAGGTGCAAAAACCTTTCACGACCTGACACGTTATTGCCGTTCGATTGGCATTCAAAATATTTCTTTTTATGTATTTTCCACAGAAAACTGGAAACGACCACAGGAAGAAGTCGACGCCATTATGGATTTGCTGTGGCAGTATTTAAATGACTGCGATGAATATCTGGAACAGGAAGTGCGTATGATTTTTATCGGTGATAAAAGTCGGCTGCCCGAGCGGATTCAGAAACGAATGCTGGAGCTGGAAGCAGATTCTGCCAAGTATAATAAGATGAATCTGCTGCTTGCGATTAACTATGGTGGCAGAGATGAAATCAAACATGCTGCACAGGAAATTGCTGCCGAGATTCAAGCTGGTACATTGCAGCCGGATGAGATTACAGAGGATACCATCTCACAGCATTTGTATACCAGGGAAGTGCCAGATGTGGATTTGCTAATTCGTCCGAGCGGAGAACTGAGACTGTCTAACTTTTTAATCTGGCAGTGTGCTTATGCAGAGTACTATTTTACCAATGTACTGTGGCCGGATTTTTCCCGGGCAGAGCTGAATAAGGCATTGATCGAATACGCCAAACGTGGCAGAAGGTTTGGAGGCGTGTAACGATGAAGATACGAATCATTTCCGGAACGGTTGCCGTTGCACTGCTGGTGCTGGTGTTGTTTTTACATCATACCATTGTATTTCCGCTTTGCATTGCTGCGATCTCTGCCATTGCCATTTTTGAACTGTTTCGGGCAAAGGATTGCCTGCGGTATCGCATTTCCTTTTATGCGGCATTGCTTTATGCAATTTCCAGTCCGATTTTGCAGTTTTTCCATTTGAGCAGTGTGGTGCAGATCATTATGACTGCAGTTATTATGATCATCTTTTTAGATGGTGTGGTACAGCATAAGCGTTTGAAAATGGAACAGGTCTGCTTTATGTTGGTTGCTACGTTATTTGTAATCAAGTCATTGGGTCTGCTGCAAGTATTATTGCAGTCAGACGAACGATTCGGACTCATCTACGTTATTCTGGCATTGTGTGCGGCTTGGATTGCAGATACTGGAGCCTATTTTACAGGCACATTTTTAGGCAAACATAAGCTTTGTCCGGAAGTCAGTCCTAAAAAGACAGTGGAAGGCTTTATCGGTGGAATCGTTGCAACCATTTTGGTGTTCTTTGTGTTCAGTTTGATTTATGGTACAGTTGCAGAAGTTAAAGTGCGGTACGGCTGGGTTATTTTTATCGCTGCGATATGTGCAGTGATCAGTGTATTGGGGGACTTGACTGCTTCCATTTTAAAACGACAGTGCAGCATGAAGGATTTTGGCAATATTATGCCGGGACACGGCGGTGTCATGGATCGATTTGACAGTGCTTTGTTTACTGTTCCGGTTTTCTATGTTTTAAATACATTACTTTCCATTTATTATTTAGATTAAGAAAAATTGCTGTAACAAGAAACACACCCCTTCCCCGCATAGAAGGGGTGTTGTTTCCATATGGGAGGAACAAAACAGATGGACAAAATGATTACACTGCTTGGCTCGACGGGTTCCATCGGTACACAGACATTAGATGTTGTGCGAATGCATCATTTACAAATTTATGCATTGGCAGCCAATCGAAATGTCAGATTGCTGGAGCAGCAGGTAAGGGAATTTCATCCGAAAAAGGTTTGCATTTTTGAGGAAAGCTGTTATTCGGCTTTATGCGATGCATTGGCAGACTTGCCGGTGCAGATATTGACAGGTATGGAGGGACTTTGTGAACTGGCAGGAGATCCCCATGCCGATTTGGTCGTGAATGCAGTTGTAGGAATGGTGGGTCTACAGCCAACTTTGGCAGCGATTGCTGCTGGTAAAGATGTTGCACTTGCGAATAAAGAAACATTAGTTGCAGGCGGTGCATTGGTAATGAAAGCCGCTGCGGAAAAAGGGGTGGCTATCTTGCCAGTGGACAGCGAGCATTCTGCAATTTTCCAATGTTTGCAGGGCAATGCCCATAATCCAGTAAAAGAAATTCTGCTGACAGCTTCCGGCGGGCCGTTCTTCGGTTATACCAAAGAACAGCTGAAAACCGTCACCGCTGCGGATGCCCTGAAGCATCCCAACTGGGATATGGGAAGCAAGGTTACCATTGATTCTGCAACCATGATGAATAAAGGATTGGAGTGCATTGAAGCAAAGTGGCTGTTTGATTTACAGCCGGAACAGATTACTGTTTTGATTCACCGGCAGAGTGTTGTACATTCTGGTGTCATGTATGCAGACAATTCTGTGATTACCCAAATGGGTGTGCCGGATATGCGGCTGCCAATTCAATATGCGATTCTATATCCGGAACGAAAGCCTTGTCCAGTCGAACCGCTTTCTCTGACGAAATACGGAACATTGACATTTGCAGAACCAGACGAAACCACATTTCGCTGTTTGGCACTGGCAAAGCAAGCCATGCAGACAGGGGATTTATTGCCCTGTATCATGAATGCGGCAAATGAAGTTGCGGTATGTGCCTTTTTAGACGGAAAAATTGGATTCTTAGAAATTGCAGATTGTGTGGAAGCAGCGATGCAGGCTGTTCCCAATTATACACTGCAAACTTGTGAAGATGTATTGCATGCAGACCAGAAAGCACGAGATCTAGTGCAGATGCGGATCTACGGAACAATAGAATAATTATTATTTCCTATTTGAAATGGAAAGAGGTAGTTTGAAAATCAGAAAGGAGCGGCAGGATGATGGCAACGCTTTTGTCTATTTTACTTGCAATTTTCATTTTCGGTTGTATCATTGCCATTCACGAATTTGGACACTTTGTGGCAGCAAAGTGTAACGGCATTCAGGTGAATGAATTTGCAATTGGAATGGGTCCGAAAATTCTTCGGTTTCAAAAGGGAGAAACCCTCTACTCTCTGCGACTATTGCCAATCGGTGGTTTTTGTTCCATGGAAGGGGAAGACGCAGAAAGCCAGAATGAGCGGGCATTTGACCGGAAGCCAGTTTGGCGGCGTATGATTGTTGTGCTTGCCGGTGCATTTATGAATATTGTGTTGGGTTTTGTATTGCTGCTTGTTACCACATGCAGTGACCCCTACCTCATCAGCAATACCATTCATGGTTTTCACGAGCAGGCAACCAGCAATACCTGCGGTTTGCAGGCAGGCGATACTATTGTATCCCTCAACGGTTCGCACATCTTCACTATTACGGATTTGCAGTATAAAATGAGCAACGAAGCTGGTGAACCGTTTACAGTCGTGGTGGAACGGGATGGAAAAAAGGTGAAGCTGGAGAATGTCACATTCTTGGATCAGGAAAACCATGACTGGCTGGATTTTTCTTTGGAAGCGAAAGAAAAGACGGTTTGGAGTGTCACTGCTTATGCCGCCAAAGATACGGTGGCAACTGGTAAATTGATCTGGATGTCTCTGTTGGAACTGGTCAGCGGGAAATACGGCATACAGGATTTATCTGGTCCAGTTGGGACGGTTGAGGTTATCAGCGATGCAGCAACAGTCGGCGAAACCGCCGCAGAACGAATCTCTTCTGTGCTGCACCTGACTATTTTTATTACCATCAATGTGGGTATTTTTAATTTGTTACCTATACCGGGACTGGATGGCAGTCGGTTTTTATTCCTACTGTTGGAAGCCATTCGGCGAAAACCGGTCAAAAAAGAGCACGAAGCGATGGTACATTTTGCTGGCATGGCGGCTCTGTTTTTACTGATGATTGTGATAACGGTACAGGATGTCACACGAATTTTTTATTGATAACAACGTGAGTTGAACAACAAGTTTTATCCGTTACAGGTGAATCGTGTGGCATTTTCGCCAGCACCGTTTACAATCAATAGCGAATATATTCTCATTGAACTCACATATGACAACAGGAAGGAGCGGATACGGATGCAAACAAAAAAAGCCATTCAAGTCGGTGACTGTATATTAGATGGCAAACATATTTATATACAGTCCATGCTGAATACCCGTTCTGATGACATTGCCGGCAGTGTTGCACAGGCAGTGGCACTGGAGCAGGCAGGCTGTGAGATTTTGCGTGCAGCCATTCCAGACAAAGAAGCGTTAAAACTAATACCAGCCATCAAAGAAGCGGTTTCCATACCATTGGTTGCGGATATTCATTTTGATTATCGGCTTGCATTGGAGGCAGTGGCAGCCGGTATTGATAAAATCCGCATCAATCCAGGGAATATTGGTGGGATGGATCGGGTAAAACAAGTTGTGAAAGCGTGCCAGTCCCGAAACATTCCCATTCGGATTGGCGTCAATTCTGGTTCTCTGGAAAAGGATCTGCTTGCAAAATATGGTGCTCCCACTGCATCAGCTCTGGTGGAGAGTGCTATGCGACATGTGAAGATGCTAGAGGACTGTGACTTTACGGATATTGTAATCTCCATGAAATCGTCCACTGTCTCTACTATGATTGATGCCTATCGTCTGGCAGCTCAGCAGTGTGATTATCCGCTGCATCTTGGAGTAACAGAAGCGGGAACAGCACATATGGGATTGATCAAGTCAGCCATTGGAATTGGAGCATTGCTGCATGATGGGATTGGTGCAACCATACGGGTTTCTCTGACAGATGACCCTGTGCAGGAGATCTATGCAGCAAAAGATATTTTGAAATGCATAGGATTGCGTGGCGGACCCGAATTGGTGGCGTGTCCGACTTGTGGCAGAACCAGAATTGACTTGGTGAAGACGGCAAAAGAAGTGGAAGCAGCACTTGTCAGTGTAGAAAAAGACATCAAGGTTGCTGTGATGGGTTGTGTGGTCAATGGACCAGGAGAAGCACGAGAAGCGGATATTGGAATTGCAGGTGGCGACGGCTGTGCTGTGCTGTTTAAAAAAGGCGAGATTCTGAGAAAGATACCAGAAGCGGAGATTGTATCAGAACTGATGCAGGAAATTGAGAAATTTTAGGAGTGTGTAACATGGAAACATTGCGATTTTCCTATTTTTTGGATCCCTATGTGGCAGCATTACCGGATTCCATGCAGGATGGTATGTTATACCGTCTGACTTATGCGGAAAATCTGACACGCCTTTCTTTTTATGTCACATTTCCTCGCCTGGTGTCGGCTGCGGATATCTTTGCATTGGAGCAGACGCTGCAAACGGCATTGGAAATTGAAATCGTGCGAATTGCACCCAAATATGCCCCTGCACTTTGCAGTGTAGATTATTTTCCGGATTTGCTGCAATTTTTGAAGCGAGAGCAACCGGTTGTGAATGGTTTTTTTGATGGTGCAGAAGTGCAACTGTCAGAAACCACACTGCAAATTATCCTAAAAAACGGCGGTTATGATATTTTAAAACGCTATCATGTGGCAGAGCAACTTCAAAGCCTGTTACAGCGTTTCTTTTCCATACAGCGAAAAGTAGAGTTGCAGGGAACGGCTGCTGTTTCCGAAGAAGATTATCATGTGATGCAGGAGACTGCTGAAAAGAATGTATCGAAGCATTCGGAACAGTTTCAAATGCCCCCTGTTGTTCCGGTGTTACAGGGAAAAACAGAGCCGGTCAAAGCACAGCCGGTTATGCTTTCGATTGCACTGGACAATATTGTACCAGGGAGTGCTACGCTCATCAAAGGCAGACCGATTCGAGACTTGCCAATTTCCATTACAGAAGCATTGCAGCGGGAAGGACAGCGTTCTGTGATTCTGGCGGATGTCTTTGCTATGGAGGTACGAGAGGTAAGGGGCGAGCGAACCGTTGCAACCTATCAGGTAACAGATTACGAAAATTCAATTTTGGTCAAGCTGTTTGATACAACAGAAAACCTGAAAAAACTGGCACTGAATGAAATCAAAAAGGGCAGTACCTTATTGTTGTTGGGGCGGATTGATTTTGATCAGTTTGCACGTGAGATGGTATTGAAGCCGGATTCCATTACTATGGTGAAGCGAAAGAAAAAGGAAGACCATGCAGAAAAGAAACGAGTAGAGCTGCATTGTCATACTGCTATGTCCCAGATGGATGCCATTACAGAGGCAGGAAAGTTGGTCAATCGGGCACATGACTGGGGACATCCGGCAATTGCCATTACCGATCACGGGATTGCACAGGCATTTCCAGATGCGATGAATGCATGGAATGCGATCAAGGATAAGGATTTTAAGATCATCTATGGATGCGAAGCATATGTTGTGAATGATATGCAGAAACAACAAATTGTTGATGAACCAGATACACGGAGCCTACAGGATGAAATCATTATTTTTGATGTGGAAACAACCGGCTTGAGTTATACAAAAGATCGTTTAACAGAAATTGGTGCGGTAAAGCTGCGAAATTTGCAGATTGTAGATACGTTTTCTACCATGGTGAATCCAGAAAAGCCAATTCCGCAAAAGATTGTAGAGTTGACTGGTATTACAGATAGTATGGTTGCCAATGCCCCCAGCGAACGGCAGGCATTGGAGGACTTTATTGCTTTCTGCGGAACGGAGAAACCGGTACTGGCAGCACATAATGCACGGTTTGATACATCCTTTATCCGAAATGCTTGCACAAGGCAAAAAATTGAGTTTTCATTTGTCACATTGGATACGCTTGTCCTGAGTCAGGTTATGCTGCCGCAGATTGCAAAACATAAGCTGGATTCTGTTGCAAAGGCATTGAAACTTGGGAAATTTGACCATCATCGTGCCTGCAATGATGCCCAGATGTTGGCAAAAATTTATGTCAAGCTGGTATCTCAGCTCATTCAGGAAAAAGGATTACAAACACTTGCAGAACTGAATACTGGAACGACTGACATGGATGTGAGAAAATTAAAATCTTACCATCAGATTATATTGGTACGGAATCAGGCTGGCCTGAAAAACCTATACAAACTGATTTCTTACGGACACTTAAAATATTTCTATCGAAAACCGTTGATACCAAAGTCTGTTTTACAGCAGCACCGAGAGGGATTGCTGTTCGGCAGTGCTTGTGAAGCCGGTGAACTGTTTCAGGCAATGGTGGAAAATCGTCCTCATGCAGAAATTGTGGAACTGGCAAAGTTTTATGATTATCTGGAAATTCAGCCGGATGAAAACAATGCATTTATGATTCGCAACGGGACAGCTGCCAATCGAGAAGAATTGAAAGATTATAACCGTGCGATTGTGAAACTAGGCGAAGAATTGCAAATTCCAGTCTGTGCCACTTGTGATGTGCACTTTATGGATCCTGGGGATGCCAAATTTCGTGAAATTTTGCAGGCTGGGCAGGGATACGACGATGCCAAATATCAGCCACCGCTGTATTTTCGGACAACAGATGAAATGTTAGAAGAATTCTCCTACTTGGGAAAGGAGAAAGCATATGAAGTAGTTGTAGAAAATACCAACTGGGTTGCCGATTGTATTGAGCACATTCGTCCGATTCCAAAGGGCACTTTTACGCCAAATATTGACGGTGCAGAAGAAGATCTGATTCGCATTACCAACGAAAAAGCACGGGAAATTTACGGCGATCCTCTTCCAGAGCTGGTGGAAAAGCGGCTGAACCGAGAGCTAGATTCCATTATCAAGCATGGTTTTGCTGTATTGTATATCATTGCACAAAAGCTGGTATGGGACAGCGTAGCACATGGCTATGAGGTCGGTTCCAGAGGTTCTGTCGGTTCTTCTTTTGTGGCTTCCATGGCGGGTATTTCAGAAGTCAATCCGCTTGTGCCGCATTATGTCTGCCCGAAATGTAAACACAGCGAATTTATCACAGACGGCAGTGTGGGTTCTGGATTTGATTTACCAGCAAAAAAGTGTCCGGATTGTGGGACGGAGATGAATCGGGATGGGCATGACATTCCGTTTGAGACATTCCTTGGCTTTGACGGCGATAAGGCACCGGATATTGACCTGAACTTCTCCAGTGAATATCAATCCTCCGCCCATCGTTATACAGAAGAATTGTTTGGACGAGACAATGTGTTTAAAGCCGGAACGATTGCAGCTGTTGCAGATAAAACGGCATACGGTTATGTTAAAAAATTCTTAGACGAGCGTGGCATAGAGTGCAGTCCAACTGAAATCAATCGCCTTTCTATTGGTTGTACTGGAATCAAGCGTACTACCGGGCAGCATCCAGGCGGCATGGTGGTTGTGCCGAACGACTATGATGTTTATGATTTTACGCCTGTGCAGCATCCAGCAGACTCTGCGGATTCTGATGTGATTACCACACATTTCGACTTCCATTCGCTGCATGACACCATTTTGAAACTGGATGAACTGGGACATGTTGTGCCGACGATGTACCGGCATTTAGAGAATATCACAGGTTTGGATATTCGGGAAGTACCGACCACAGATCCCCGTGTGATTCGGATGTGCACCCATGCAGATGAATTGGGTGTTACCAGCGAAGAAATCTATTGCAAAACCGGCAGTCTTGGGATCCCAGAAATGGGAACCGGTTTTACGATTCAAATGCTGTTGGATTCTAAACCGACAAAATTCAGTGACTTTTTACAGGTTTCTGGCTTGTCACATGGAACAGATGTATGGCTAGGCAACGCAAAAGACCTGATTGATGTCATCGGAACAAGAGATAGTATTATGACCTATCTGCTGCATAAGGGTGTAGAACCGAAGCAAGCGTTTCAGATTATGGAGGATACCCGTAAGGGAAAAGCACCGAAGACATTTACACCGGAACGGATTCAAATGCTGAAAGACCACAATGTGCCAGATTGGTATATTGACAGCTGCCTAAAAATTAAATATATGTTTCCAAAAGCACATGCGGCTGCTTATGTAACTGCTGCCATTAAACTAGGATGGTTTAAATTATATCATCCGCTTGCTTACTATGCCGTTTACTTCAGCACACGTGGTGATGATTTTGATGTAGAGCTGGTCATGCAGGGAAAAGAAGCTGTACAC
>ENA-UONX01003095-UONX01003095.1-human-gut-metagenome-genome-assembly--contig:-P74old-NODE-3095-length-10664-cov-4.114808_pt1 | contig 10664 bp, 9 predicted proteins | sample MGYA00242466_ERZ724013 | MGnify/ENA metagenome assembly ERZ724013 | reverse complement strand
CAGAATGCCAAAAATTATCTCCTTTTTTATTTAATAATGTCGTTTTGGTAAATTTTAACTCCAAGTCATTATTCAAGAAGTAAAATCGAGAATATTCATCATTCATCTTTACATTCCATCGGATATACTTGCATTGAAAGTTGATGTTATTTTTCTGGTTATGTGATAATATCGGTGATATTGATTCTTGTTCTGCTATTATAGAAGAATAATCTAATTCTTGCCCATTGATGTATATTTGATATTCGGATTTCAATTCTAAAAACCACGCAAATTCAGCCTTTAGATAAGGGATAAGAGTCTTCGTTATAAACAAACTGGAAATATCAGAAGAAATCTCATTAAAAACGACACAAGTACCTGTTGTTGTGTCATCAGATACAAGTGGCTCTGTTGTAGTGTAGTCTTTTAAAGTGTCGCTATCAATTCTAATGTCATAAGACATTATTTGTGCATCTTTACTATAGCGTGTTTCCCAATTAGCAAATCTCGCAAATTTATAGAAAGTAAAACGACCATAACCGTTTTTTCCTCTTGTAAATTCAGTATTATTCTCGTTGGCTATTCTCTTTTGAGACTCATAGAATTTTTTGAATTTTATAGGTAATTCTTCATAGCATATGCCTGTACCATTGTCTGTTATTCTAATATTTTTGATTGTGTCCAATTCTGCATTGTCAATTTCAAAATCAATATTTACAACGGTTGCTTTTGCATCAAATCCATTCCATACATATTCGGCAATAGCTCGCTCTGGAGTATATTTATTCAATATTTTCCTAATGCCAGCAGATGTTATTTCTACAGTTTGCGAGTTCATGACTATTTATTTTTAATTAAATCTAGACCTTTCTCCGTAAGACGGTATTTCTGTCGCGGGTGTTTCGGCTTTTCCGGATAAATCGGTTCTACTAAATCCAACCTTATTGCAGGATACAGATAAAGCTCCAGAAAATTGCTTTTGTCCTTCAATCCTATCATTTCCATAACATCTTTTGTCGATAGTGTCTGATTCCCGATTGCAGACAGAACTTTTCCCACTTGCGGGGTAACTGTCGGGTAACTATCGGGCGACTGTGGGGTGACTGTCGGGTATAACCCGACTGCTTTCCGGGTATAGCGGAAAACGACCCATACGCTGTTTCCGTCCGTGTGAAATTCGGGGTCCGGAATGCCGACACGCCGGCACTCGCTTATCATAAGCCCGATGCCCCGTCCCCAACTTTCCAAGACCTCGCTTTTATACAGCACGTTTGCTATGATTAGATTTTGCGGTTCTGAATTATGCCCGCTTAACAGTTTTTCCATTGTTATATCCGGCGGAAATGTCCCGCTGTTCTCTATTTCCACACGGTCGTCATAGATGGCGATTCCCACCGAACTGCCGGGACGGTGGTACAGGCGGTGGCACAACGCATTTGTGCAGCACTCTCTCAATGCCTTGTACGGGATTTCCAGTTCTTCCTCACGGTACAGCCCTTCTATCTTACCGGAAAGTGACAGATGTTTGAAAAAGAACGCCATTGCAGCATCCAGCAGCGCGTAGATATTCCCAGTGACACGTTGATTGTCTATAAACTCGTCTTTCGTCGTGCCTTTGAAACGCGCCAGACGGAGCAGGCATTGGGGATAATAATAAAAATCATGACCGAACAGCACTGCTGAAGCATTGTTAAGTTTCCCGTCATGCAACAGACTGAATTTTTCGAGAATGGTCGGCAAGTCTTCCCTTATGGTTGCTTCAGGTAAACGACCGCTTCTGATTCCCCCGCGAACAGCACTAATGACGGCATGTTCGTCAAGGTCGGATATTTTAAGGTCAGGATTTGCTATTGCCTCCCAAGCGTATTTCCCGCCCCGCTGTATCAGATATTGGTTATATATCTCCTGCGGCATGATGGATGTCGCGCTTTCCACCCGCAGGTAAGCCCGTCCTTTGTAAGAGAACGGACGCATATATCTTTGTTCTTCCGCAGACAGTGCGATGACACTTTTGCCAGTGTCTGGTATTTCAGTATAAGAAACTTCAACTGTGGCAAACGGCTCGATACGCCGGATCGCGTCCGCTATATCCCGCTTGGTTTTGTCGCTCACGTCTTGTCCGATGATTTTTCCCTTGTCGGTGACACCGAACAATACCGTGCCGCCTTCGCCGTTAAGGAAGGCGCAAAGCGTTTCCATGCCGCGCTCCAACTGTCCGGTGGTTTCCTTGAACTCCACCCGTCCGCATTCTTTTTCGGCTATCAACCGTTTTATTATGTCGAGGTTGTCTATGCTCATATACAATTCTGTAACGTGGGTACAAAGATAGTGCTTTTCGCTGGTTTTCGGGCGAATAGATAACGAAATGTATCTACACAGCAGGACAAAACCTACAAAAAATCAGAGAATGACATAACGTCACCCCCTGATTCATCATTGGTACAGGATTATTTTCTCAAACGTTCCATTTCCTCGTCGCGGAGCATCCTCTCGTTCAGTTTCTCCTGCATCCTGTCAAGGAAATAGGTGCGGCTTTCGTTCTTCCGGCGTTTGATGTCTATATAGAAGCGGTAGCAGTCCTTTGATTCGACCCCGAAAATCTTGTAGAGAAGCGGGGCGAGTTGTTTGAGCGGCATTTCACCATTGTTGATGCAGCCCATCTCGTAGATGCCGTAGATAAGTTCCACGAGGTCGATGGCATTGCCTGTCCATTGCAGGGGTGAGGCGGGATTTTCGGTTGTGTTGTCGGAGGATGTACGGATGGGGATTAGTGGTGGCACTTGGGGAGCGGCAAGGAACTTCTGCATCTTCCTTACGAAAGAGAGTGCCTTACTGATATAGGTTGCAACCTCCCTCTTTTCTTCGGGAAGATTGCGCACGGGATGGTGTTGCAACTCGATTTCTATATAAGCCAGCGCAATGATGGTGCGGTTGGTGTCCACATTGCCGCTGCATAGCTCGATCACTTGCGTGGCGAAAGCCGTATATGCCGTTTCCATATTGCAGTCCCCGGCTTCGTTTATACGGCGGAAGAACTCGGTTTCCGCCAATAAGAAATAATTCATGTCCTGTCAATTTTGAAATTTTACACTCTGTTTTTCGGTTATGCGCACATGAATATGATTGGCAAAAAGCATGTCCATAAAACAAAAAATCCGGCACGTTCTCTGCAAGGTGCTGGATTTCAGTGTGATAAAATGTGATATTTTTTGTCAGATGTGAATTATAACTTTCTTAAAATGTTTGTTATCAGTACATTGTTTTGATTAAGGAAGTCTAAAAATGTATGAAAGCGGAACATTCCGGTTATCTCGTGGCTTCCATCCGCGTGTAGATGCTGCGGCATACACCGTTGGGATAGCTTTTCTGCGAGGTTAATATCCATTGTGCTTCGGGTAGGACGGACTGGAAGAAGTGCCGCCCCGTTCCTGCGATGAATGGTACGGTATAGAGGATGATTTCATCCACCACACGCATCCGCAGCAGCCAGATAGCAGATTCTTGTATTATCCTTACGCCATTCGTCGAGCATAGAAATGGAATAGTCGGGTGTGATATGATAAAGGGCATGCTTCCTTATTTCGTTGATGCCACATTTGTCAAGGTGCAGTTCTTTATACGCCTTGCAATATAATTCGGAAATATGACACCCGTCCATAGATAGGACGGCAAGAATCTGAACTTTACCCATACTATTTTTCTTTTATTAAGCAAGGGTAAAAAAGTAGCGTGCAATCCACGCTATCACTAATGGAGGCTCTGGAATGCCCTTGACAGAAATAGGTGAATGCACGCTATGCGTAGGCATAGCATAAGCAATCACGCAATAGTTCCTGCCAATGTCCATTTTCCAGATTTCCATTAGAAACACCTTGCGGTCTTATGTTATATATTAGCGGCGAAAGGCTTTGCCAATCGCCGTTTATTCTCTAAAATCATACAAAGATAGCTATTTTCAGCGAATTGCCGGCTATGGTTGCTGAAATTTATACTTCAATCCATATTCTTCCAGTTTGCTGTACAGTGTTGTACGTCCTATTCCGAGCAATTCAGCGGCAACCTTGCGGTTCCCGTTTGCCTGCTTTAACGCACGTAAAATCCGTTCCTTATCCTCTGTGTCATTGCGCAGTGCGAAGCTGACAGGTGAGTTAGGTTTTGTTACGGCAAGTTCCAGATGTTCTTTCGTGACAAGTCCCGTTTGCGCCTGCAACACCGCACCCATGATTTTCTGCCGAAGCTCACGGACATTTCCCGGCCAAGCATGGGTCAGCAATGTCTTCCGAGCTTCCCCCTCAAAGCCGATAACATTACATTCCAGTTCATTGTTCGCAATCTCGCGGAAGAAATCCGCCAGCGGCATGATGTCCTCCTGACAGTCACGCAATGGCGGAACGGTTATCTCGAAATCGTGCAGACGGTACAGCAAGTCCTGACGAAAACGCTTCTCATTGACCGCCTTTTCCAGATTCTCGTTGGTAGCGGCTATGATACGGACATTAAAACTCTTATCCGCTCTGTCACCTATCGGGCGGTATCGCCGTTCTTGTATGGCACGCAGAAGCATCTGTTGGGTTTCCGGTGCGAGATTACCCACTTCGTCCAAAAACAGCGTACCACCTTCCGCCTCATGGAAATAACCTTTCTTGGCACTGTCCGCACCGGTGAATGCGCCTTTGACATGTCCGAAGAATGCCGACGGCGCAAGCTCTTTGGTGAGTGAACCGCAGTCCACAGGCACGAACGGCTTGTCCGAACGTTTGCTTTTGTCATGCAGATGGCGGGCGATATGCTCCTTGCCGGTGCCGTTCTCTCCGAATATCAGTACGCTCATGTCGGTTGGTGCTACCAGCCTTATCCGGTGCATGATTTTCTGAAAGGCTGAACCATCACGGGCAAACACGGGCATACGACTTCGTCCGATATTCCGCTCTTTCAGTATAGTACGGAGAAGAGGCACGAGTTTGTCCTCCACGAGTTGTTTGGGTATGTAGTCCAGCGAGCCGAGTTTCATGCTTTCAACCGCCGTATGCACTTCGGCATAGTCGGTCATGATGATGAACGGCTGCGTCATACCCTCTTTGCGCATCCAACGCAACAAGTCGATGCCGTCACCATCGGGTAAGCGCAGGTCGGAAACCACTATGTCCCCGTCAGCGGCTTGTTGCAGAAGTTTCCTCGCTGTCGAGAGGTGGAAAGCCTGCACGGTACGGAATCCCTCACGTGCCAGCAGGTTGCAGACAAACTCGCAATACACGATGTTGTCCTCCACCACGATGATTTTTGTCTTATCCATTGTTGTATTTCTTCCTTTCTTCTTTTGCCAGCCGGATTATCTCCGAACCCTTATCCAGCACGGCTCTTACGGCATTGCCTATTGCTTTGTCGTCAGGTGTGCCATTGTGATGAATCAGTTTATAAAGTTCCCTCAACGGTCTGTCGGCACGGAGTATCTCCCAAGAGCTGCGCAGGTGGTGTGTTAGGGCGTCCAGTTCCGGAAGGTCTTTCTGTTGTTCCGCATACCTGAGCGACTGCATTTCCTTTTCGGTTTCCGTTATCAATTTCTCCAGCATGACGGCTTCATTGCCGTATGACAGCAGAGAGGTGTAATCCGGCTTTTCATTCTGTTTGCCTTTTATGGCGCACTTGTCAGAAATCTCCATCAGTTCCGATATGGAGAACGGTTTGAGCAGGCATCCGGCGAATCCACGTTCTATAAGCTCCTTCTTGCTGCAACTGCTCGAAGCGGTTGTCACGACCACCGGAATGGTTCTTGAATTTCCCACGTTGGAAGCACGTAACAATTCCAATAACTCAAAGCCGTTTATATCCGGCATGTTCAGATCCGTAAGCAACAGACTGTATTCCTTTTTCCTTACCATTTCCATAAGTTCTGCCGCATCGTTGCAAGTGTCGCAGTGTATCCCTTCCTGTGCATACATTTCTTTCAGCATCAGAAGCAAAACTTCGTCATTATCGATGGCAATTACCTCATGGAATGTACTGTTATGGTGAACTTGTGTTTTATTTATCTGTTCCGGCAGTTCCTCGGCTGTCTGCATGGGGATTTCCACCGTGAAACGGCTACCTTTGCCTTTATCGCTCTCCAGCCGTATTGTGCCGCCGAGCATTGTCACAATACGCTGAACAATGGAAAGACCTAATCCGAAGCCATCCTTTGCGGCAGCGTTTGACAGACGTTCAAACGCCCCGAATACCCGTTGCTGTTCCTCTTCGGTCATACCTGTACCCGTATCTTCGACGATAAGTTTCAGCAGACCGTTATCATAATCTGCCCGCAAAGAAACACTGCCGTTCTCCGTGAACTTGATAGCGTTGGACAGCAGGTTGTTCCCGATTTGCAAGATGCGTTCCTTATCTGTACATACAAAGGCATCCTTGTGGCAATGTATTGTCAGAGTCAGTCCTTTGTTTATGGCGATTGGCATAAACTCCGTTTCGAGCGTATGTGTGATTGCGGAAATCCTACATGCGGAGAAATTAGGCTGTTCCTTGCCGTTGTCCAGCCGGAAAAAATTCAGCAGGGTGTTCAGCATTTCACGCATGCGGTCAGAAGATTCCTGAATGTTTCGGATATACGTCCCGGTTTTATCCGTATTGCAGTCTTTCCGCATCAGTCCGGCATAACCCGTTATTGCCGTCAGTGGTGTACGTAATTCATGGGTAATGGTATGAACGGCTTTTTTACGAGAGGCAATCAGTACCTCGTTTTGTTTGATAGACTGTTTCTGCTGTTCTATTAAATCCGCAGTTTCTCGTTTGTACCGTTTGATACGGGTGATATTTCGGTGGATGATTATGTAAGAGATTACCAATAACAACACAACGAATCCTGTCAAGCTACCTATCTGAATAAACGATTTTTCACGCATGGTGGCTATCTCGTCCTCTCTCTTTTGAAGGTCAGCTTGTATTTTTCCATCTATTTGGCGAATCAAACTTTGTAACTGACGGTTAAGTTCGGCATTTCGTGCGGCAAGACTATCGGCGTGTTCCGATAAACGGCGGCTTTGCGCTTGTTGTTCGGCTATCATATTCCGGTTAAGAGAATGGAGCATCGTGGTAGTCACGGTGGGCTTTGCTTCCTCCTTTTTACCGAAGATACCCAAGAAGCCCTTTCGCTTCGGCTTCTTGGGTTGTTCTTGCGTACTTTTATATGCGATTTCAGGCACTTGACGGGCTATCCTTTCTTTGATGCTTTTCTGTTCATCAAGCATCTGTACAATTCGTCGCATTTGTTTTTCTTTATCCTCTAAAAGATAGCGTACACTGTCAATGCGTTCAGACGGGTAGATAGACGTGAAATAATAAAGCATACTATCCAAAGCCATACGCTGCAAATGATAATTTGCAATATCTTTATCTTCCCATTCCAATATTGTTTCTCCTAACAGAGAAAATCCTGTTAAGCGAAAGTTTAATTCATTAACATATCGGCGCAACTCATCAGTGGTTCGGTTCTCCTTCTCTAATACTTCAAGCTTTTTCCATTCATACTGATAGCAATATATAATCATTCCTATTAGTATGAATATTAGAATATAGCCACATGATATAAACTTGCGGATTGAAATCATAAATTTAACGAGGTTTGAAGGAGATAAAATCAACAATGTTCTGAAGGACTTCAGGGGAGATTGTTTCCTCGATTGTACCGTATTCCTGTATCGCTCCTGTTTGAGCGTACTGGAAAAGGTGATTAAGTCCGGGATAAAGTTTCACGATCGCTTTCGGGGCGAGTCGTTGCATTTGAGGCATATTCAGTTCCGGGCGAACTTGTATATCCTTTTCTCCGTATAATACGAATACCGGGCAATCCGTATCTGCAATGCTTTCCGTCGGTGAAAAACTGATATAGTAATTTAGCCAACGGTTAGTGTCAGAGGCGATCTTTGTCAGATTGGATTTTAATGATGTGTGAACTGGTGTATTCTCCCAATTTGCACATATAACCTCAATATTGCCAACAGCCACACTATCCCCCTTGGTTATTTTAAGCTCATACATCTTATGCAATGCTTCAACATAATCCGATACAATATTCGCCGGCATGTTGCCCTGTTCCAGCATTGTGGCACTCTGGTCTATCAAAACCGAGTCACCTCGGACCGCCTGTGCGCCAATGGCAATAATGAAATTCGGATTTGAGAATAACCCCGGATTGTTATCAGCTCCCAACATGAACGCTACTGCCGCACCCTCACTATGCCCCAGTATTCCCACATTCTTGAATTTCATTTCTTTGCGCAGGTATTCCATTGCCGTTTTCGCATCTCGTGCAAAATCTTCAGTGGTGGCATTTTTACCGTCGCCTGTTGATTCTCCATATCCTCTGTCATCATATCGTAAGGTTGCAATGCCGTTTCGGGCAAGGTAATCTGCAATTACAGCAAACGGCTTATGTCCGTATATTTCTTCATCGCGGTTTTGCAGTCCGCTACCGGTAATCATTACGACAACCGGAGTTGTCTCATTAAAACTCTTAGGCAAGGAAAGTGATCCTGCGAGAGTAACACCATCTGATAAGTTGTTGAAACGAACCTCTTTCGTAATGTATGGATATGGTGGTTTAGGTGTTTGAGGTCGCTTTAATTTCTCAATGCCCGGAGATAATTCAAGGTCGGTACTCATTGTTCCTTGTGTGCATTTTCCAATGAGTTTACCATCTTGTTTGCGTCCGGCAAATGTCAATCCTATGCGTCTAACTGTCACATTTACAGAATCAGCCGAAATGAAATTCACTTCTCCGGCTATTCCGTATGCACCTTGATCCGGAGAATCAAGCGTAACTGACGGTTTACTATCTTCGCTTGTCTTGAAATTGAAAACAATCTTTAACTCCACTTGCGGAGTTATTTTCAACGTACCATGCCATGTCCCCGAAATATTATCATCGGAAGCCATGATGTTTAGAATGGAATAGATGGCTAAAATAGCTACGATTATCATTCTTTTCATTGTATTGGCCTGTTATTTTGTTAGTTCCATAAGTATATGACCATTATCATCTTTCAACACCAAGATGGAATCGTCCGTGATTTCGTATGATTTGATACTGGGCAGAATAAATACTATGCTCCGTTCTATCATCATGTTATCGCAAGCCAGTTCGGTAAAGGATATACTGGAGAATTTCAAGGAGTTTTTGCTTTTTTCAAAACTGCCGGAAATTGTATTGCAGTCGGTGGTACAGGAGAATACTCCGGTGTTATCCAACTGCAATATATACTCTGATTCCTCGTTTACTTGTGTCAGTCCGTATGACGAAGTGGCGATACAGTTGTATTTTTGAAGTCGCCATTTCCTGTACAGGGCATTATCTGATGGGGCATCGCACGAGCCAACCAATATGGCTAATGCAAGTATTATTACTGTAAAAGTGCTTATTCTCATATCATTTATGTTTTATCGTCTGGCATTTTCTCCTACTCATTTCCTCGGCATACGCTATTTCTCCATGTTCCCGTATATAGCTGATACAAGCCGGGCGGTCGGAGTTAAAGAGCAACGCGAACACTTTGCTTATAAAGTTGGAATAGATTTTACACTCCCTTACGTCACGCTCACACTCGGCACAGGTATGATAGCCTTTGCTTATGCAGCACTGGCGGATTTTACACCACGATGCTTTCTGGTTATTCTTACATCCGGGGCATTTGCCGGACAAGAATTTGCGACACGCTCCACAATACAGCCCACAAGCGGCTATATTATCCTTACTTACTGTTATACTTTCCATATTCAATATTTTCTATCTGTATGTTTTTTGCCACAGCCATCACATATCCCGTCATGAACAGATATGACACCACCGCAATCTGAGCAAGTCCAACGAACCTTTTCTCTTTGCAGAAATTTTTCAATACCATTTTCTCCGATAAAAGCGAGATTGCCCATAAGCGATTCTATCATCGGATAGGCGTTGGCATACCAGCACTCCTTATCGACAATCTCCCTGCACGGGTATTGAGGACATTTGTCACAAAACCCGTCATGTAGAGTTTTCCGTATTTCGCACTTTACAATCTTGCACAGATTGGCGCAATACTCACCTTTGTATCCCTCATTCCGGCATCCGACACAAGGGCTGTCTTTTCGTAGTGCTTCGCTGCACACAGCGCAGTTCAACCCGCACGGGGCAATCATATTTCTATCCATGATCTAATTCTATTAAACTTGTTAAATTGTATCCATTGCAAGTTTCTTAGACCGCTGCCTATATCTGAGATAAACTGAGACTGTCAAGATGCAGGCGATGAAATCAGCCAAAGGAATACTTAGCCAGACTCCGTCAAGCCTCAAATCAAACATTTCAGGCAGCAGAAATATCAAGGGAATGAAAAATCCTATTTGGCGTATGAGCGACAAGACAATACTTGTTTTCGGCTTGCCGATAGACTGGAAAAAGTTTGTTATCATAGTCTGCATGGCCATAACCGGAAACATCAAGGCACAGATACGAAGACCTGCTACTGCAATGTCATTAAGTGCAGTTTCGTTTGAGAACAACTGTATAATCGGGCGAGCCCCCATTTCACACAATAAAAACACGGAGAACATGAAAGCAAAAGCTATTGTCAACCCGGTGTTCATGGCTTTGTCAACCCGTTCTGTCTGACCGGCTCCGAAATTGTACCCTATGATGGGCTGCATACCGACAGCCA
>ENA-UONX01003094-UONX01003094.1-human-gut-metagenome-genome-assembly--contig:-P74old-NODE-3094-length-10664-cov-5.504949_pt1 | contig 10664 bp, 7 predicted proteins | sample MGYA00242466_ERZ724013 | MGnify/ENA metagenome assembly ERZ724013 | reverse complement strand
TTTGCGCAAGAGCAAAGAAATGGGGTGGAACGGGCAGTAGGGGGAAGAGACTTCTACCCAAGAAAACGGCGCACACGTACAGGGTGAAAACAAGGAGCTTTCCCCCGCTGCCTGTAAGCTAAAAGGGAGCCCCTTTTCGGGGCTCCCTCTTTCATTGATGCATTTGGCCGACTCAGGTGAACAGCGCCACGAGTTTATCCCAGAGGCGGGCGAAGAAGCCCTGCTCGGCGGGGGTCTCGGTGACGGTGTCGCCGCTGTCGGGGACCTCTATGGACTCGGTGGAGAGGACGAACTGGACGGAGTCGGGCTCGCCGTTGCGCTCGTCGAGGAAGGACTCGTAGACGTACTCGCTCTCGCCGTCGTCGCCGGTGCCGAGCAGGCTGTCGAGCTGCTCGGGGATTGCCTGCGTCTCCTCGTTGAGAGTGTTCACGCCGCCGGAGAGGCTGGAGGCGCCGCTGGAGAGGCTGCTGATGCCGCTCTGGATGCCGGACCAGCTGGATGCAAGGGCGTCCACGCCGCCGGTATATGTCTTGAGCGCCTCGTTGAACTCGGTGTAGTTCGTTGCCAGCTCCTCAAGGCCGCCCATGAGCTGCACGAGGCTGCCGAGGTTTATGCTGCCGCCGGTGGCCGAGAGCGCCGTCTCTATCTGCGTCGCCATGGTCTCAAGCGACTCGGAGATCTTGGTTATCGAGGCCGAGAAGGTGGGCAGGTTCTGCTCCACCGCGGCGAAGGCCGCCTTGGTCTGCTCCCAGACGGCCTTGACCGTCTGCGCCGCCTGATAGTTCGCGACGAGCGAGCTGAGCGCGGCGCTGTCCGGGTTGGCCGCCATGAGGGCTGCGATGTCCTCCTCGCTCACGCTGGCCGCCGGGATGGCGGCGACGGCCTCGGAGAGCGCGGAGTAGGCCGTGTTGTAGCCGGAGCTCAGCTCGTCAATGCCGGCGCCGACCTGGTCGAGGCCGGTCTTGAGCTGGCGGAGCGCCGAGGGCAGCTGGGTGAGCGCGGAGAGGCTGACCGTGCCGCCGGAGGGCGTCTGGCCGCCCATGGTGCCGATCTGCGCGAGCGCCTGGGCTATCTGGTCCGAGGCGGCGGTGAGCTGCGCCGAGCCCGCGGAGAGCTCCTTGATGCCGCTGCCGTACTGGGAGGCGCCGCTGGAGAGCTGGCTGGCCCCGCTCGAGAGCTGGCTCGCGCCGCTGGAGAGCTGGGCGATGGCGTCCACCAGCTGGCCGAGGCCGTCCGTGACCTCGCTCATGTCGCCGAGGCTGCTGACCACGTCGTAGGGCACGGCCGCGATGGTCATGCCGTCCATGCGGAAGTCGTGCACGTCGGCGGTGAGGCCCACGTCGCCGTCGGAGCCGGGGAGCACCATGAGCGACACGGTCTTGGAGCTGCCCGCGTTCGCCGCGGTGCCGCCCCTGACGGTGACGTTCTCGCAGAGGTCGGAGTCGAGCGTTATAGTGAACTGGAGCAGGTAGTTGTAGTAAAAGCCGCCGGAGACGGCGTCGTTCTTCGCGGTCTTGATGGCTATCTCAAGCTCGCCGGATTTGCCGCCGAGCTCGTCGGGCGCGACCTCCCGGCCGTCGAGATAATAGCTTATCTCGATGTTCCAGGGCAGCTCCACGCGGCTGAGGGTGCCCTCGTAGTACCAGCGCCCGGGCTCGGCCTCGAGGGTGACGGCGCCGTCCGAGTAGCTGATGGGCGTGGTGTCGCTGAGGTTGACGACGGAGCTGTAATCGCCGTAGTGGGTGACGGTCCCGGCGCTGGTGACGTTCAGCGCGACGACGGCGTAGCCCTCGCCGGGGGCGCCGGAGGCGTCGAGCCTCGCGTATATGACTTCCTCGGCCGTAAAGTCCGCCTCGGAGGCCGCCGCGGCGGGCACGGACGTGAGGCACAGGCAGAAGATGAGCGCTATGCAGAGCGCGGCTGAGAGTTTGTGTTTCATTTCGTTTCGACCTCCTTGTCGGTCTTTTTCAGGAATCCGGACTTGAGCGTGAGCCTGGCCGTCAGCGGGTCAAAGAGCATGAGCAGGGCCGGCAGGGCCAGCAGCACCATGGCCATAGAGAGCAGCGTGCCGCGGCACAGCAGCGTGCCGAGCGCGGCCACGACGCTGAGCGAGGAGGAGAAGTTCAGGCAGAAGCCCGCAGCGGAGAGGATGAGTCCGCTGGTGAGGACGGAGATGAAGTTTTTGGTGAGCGTGGCCTCCACCGCCTCGCGCTTGCCCATGGTGCGGCGGTTCACGACATAGCCCTCCGTCATGAGGATGGCGTAGTCTATCGTGGCGCCGAGCTGCACCGTGTTGATGACCAGGTAGCCGAGGTAGACCAGCGGCGTGTCCGTGAAGTACGGCACGGAGAGGTTTATCCAGATGGCCGACTCGATGACGAAGAGCAGGATGAACGGCAGCGTTATCGAGCGGAAGGTCACCAGCAGCGTCAGGAAGATGAAGGCGATGGCGATGAGGTTGACCGTGACGGAGTCGTGCGTCACGACGTCGCGCATGTCGAGGAGGTTGGCGCTCTGGCCGCAGGTCCAGGACTCGTCATAGAGCGCGGAGGCCGCCTCGCGCACCGCGGTGACGACGGCGAAGGCCTCGTCGCCCTCCTCGCCGGTGTCCGTGTAGACTATTATCCTCGCGTAGTTGTCGGAGTAGAACTGCGAGACGATGTCGTCGGAGAGGAAGCCGGAGGGCACCTTGCCGACGGTTCCGGCGTAGGAGAGCACGCTGGTGACGTGGTTGATGTCCGCGATCTCGTCTGCGAGCTCGGCCTCGGCGCCGGGGTCGCCGCGGGGGACGAGCAGGACTATGGCCTGGCTCTCGCCGAAGGTGTCGTTTATGAGCTCGGTGTCCGCGCCGTAGCGGACGCCGGGGTCGGGGGTGCCCATGCCGTAGAGGAAGTCCGCGCGGCTCTGGCCGAGGTAGCAGGGCACGACGACCAGCAGCACGAGTATGAGCGCCGGGATGCGGACCTTGACGAAGATGCGGCCCACCTTCCCGAGCTCGGGGATGATGCGCTTGTGGCGCGTCTTGTCCATGAGCTTCATGCAGGAGAGCGAGAGCGCGGGCAGGAACACCATGACGCTTATGTAGCTGAGCACGACGCCCTTGACCAGGTTGAGGCCCAGGTCGCTGCCTATGCCGAAGCGCATGAAGATGAGCGCGAGGAAGCCGAAAACCGTGGTCGCCGCCGAGGCCGCGATGGAAGAGAAGGACTCCTTGATGGCCATGCGCATGGCCTCCTCGGGGTCGGGGACCTCCTTGCGGTGGCGCTCAAAGCTGTTGAGCAGGAAGATGGCGTAGTCGAGCGAGACGGCCAGCTGCATGATGGGGCTCACCGACTGCGTGACGAAGCTGATCTCCCCGAAGACGACGTTGGTGCCCATGTTGATGAGCACGGCGACGCCGATGGTGATGAGGAAGAGCAGCGGCGCTATCCACGAGGTGGTGGTGAGCAGCAGCAGTATGATGATGAGCGGCACGAGCACGGCCGCGGCGCCGATGACCTCGCTGACGGCGAGCTTCTGCATGCTGGCGGTGCTCGCCGCTTCGCCGGAGATGGCCCCGCTGTCGCCGATTATCTCATAGATGGCGTCCGTCGCCTCGACCTCGCGGCCGCTCTCGATGGTGACGGAGTAGAGGGCCTTGCCGTCCTTCCAGTACTGGCTGACGGTGGCCTCGTCCATGAGCTCCACGGGCGTGGTGATGTCCTCCACGTCGTCGAGCCACATGACGTCGGTCACGCCGGGGACCCGGGCTATCTCTTCCTTCAGCTCCAGGGCCTCTGCCAGGGTGAGGTCGACTGCCATGACCCGGGTATTGGGCACGCCGGAGCCGAATTCCCCCATCATGAGATCGAGCGCCACCGTGCTCTCCGCGTCCTCGGGCAGGTAGTCGGTCAGGTCGTAGTTGACCTCGACTCCCAGAAAGAGCACGGCGCAGACGACGGCGCAGATAAGAAAAATGGCTATCACCGGCCGGCGGTGCCGGGTGACGCCACGTGTGAATCCATCCATGGCAGGCCTCCTATTGAACGGTTTGTTGACATACTTACATTTTTATAGTATATTTCGTTTTGCAAATGAAGCAACAGACAGTTTTATAAAATCTGCAAAATATTAAACGTTTTTGGCAGAATTGTATAGGAATACACAAAAATTTTAATTTTCAGAGGTAAAACATGCCTGAAAAGAAACAGGATGCGCGTGTGCGCTATACAAAAATGATGATTCGCAACAGCCTGTTGGAGCTGCTGAGCACAAAGCCCATCGCGAAGATCACGGTGACCGAGATCTGCGAGCGCGCGGGGATAAACCGCGCCACCTTCTACGCCCACTACTCCGACCCCTCGGACCTGCTGCACGGGCTGGAGTCGGAGATAATCGAGGACGTGACGCACTGGGTGCGCCCGGCGCTGACCGCCTCGGGCACCGACCTCAAGGAGGTGCTCACGCGGCTGGTCGAGTACATCGGCGAGAACGCCGACATCTGCTCCATCCTCCTCTCCGACAAGGGTGACAACAGCTTTCAGACCAAGGTCGTGGACGTCATAGAGGGGCAGTTCATGAGCTCCTGGGCCTCGGCGCGGCAGCTCAGCCAGGAGGACGCGGAGTATGTCTACACCTTCGTCGCTCTCGGCAGCGTCGGACTCATCCGCAAGTGGCTGGCAGACGGAAGGAAGAAGCCCGCCTCGGAGATCGCAGACCTCATCATCAAGATCTCCAACGCCGGCTTCTGCGGGTTTTGACCATGGAGCTTTACGGAACTTTGGGCCCCGCCTGCGCGGACGCGGAGACGCTGGGACTGATGCTGGACGCGGGCATGACGGGCGCGCGTCTGAACCTCTCGCACACCGGCCTGGAGGGCGGCGCGCGGCTCATAGAGGCGCTGTTCGAGGCCGGGCGGAGCCGCGGCGTGGAGCCGGAGCTGCTCATAGACACGCAGGGCCCGGAGCTGCGCACGGGCGCGCTCTCCTCGCCGCTGACGCTCTCGAAGGGCGACGTGGTGACCCTGGGCGGAGAGGGGCTCATCCCCGTGCCGGGGACGGTGCTGGAGCTGCTCAGGCCCGGCACGGAGCTGCTGCTTGACGACGCGCGGCTGAGCCTCGGCGTGCTCGGCTGCGACGGAGATACGGCGAGGGCGGAGGTGCTGCGCGGCGGGGTCCTGGGCAGCCGGAAGAGCATAACGCTGCCCGGACTCGAGGCCGCGGCGCCGGCGCTCACGGAGAGCGACCGGCTCAACCTCGCCGCGGCGCGCTCCTGGGGCGTCACGGCGGTGATGCAGTCCTTCACGCGCTCGGCGGCGGACATTGCGGCCGTGCGCGGCGTGCTGGACGCTAACGGCGGGGAGGACATCCGCGTCTTTGCCAAGGTGGAGAGCCGCAGCGGCGTGGAGGCCGTGCCGGAGCTTCTGGGCGTCTCTGACATGATAGTCATCGCGCGCGGCGACCTGGGGAGCGCCTGCGGGCTCTACGCCGTGCCGCGGCTGCAAAAGAGCATAGCCGGCCTGTGCCGCGGATCGGGCACGCCCTTCATGGTCGTGACGCAGCTGCTCTATTCGATGCAGACGAACCCCGTGCCCACCCGCGCGGAGGTGTCCGACATCTATAACGCCGTGCTCGACGGAGCCTCGGCGCTGATGCTCACGAATGAGACCGCCGCGGGAGAACACCCGGCCTTGGCCATGGCGGCCCTCGCCAGGGCCGCAAATGCCGCGCTGGAAGGCTGATGGGCAAAACAAAACCGCCGCCCCTCAATGGGGCGGCGGCTGATTTTTTCTTGTGCGCCGGGCTCAGGCGAGGGCGGCGGTGATGATGGACATCTGATAGACCTCCTCGGCGTTGCAGCCGCGGGAGAGGTCGTTGATGGGGGCGTTCAGGCCCTGCAGGATGGGGCCGTAGGCGTCGAAGCCGCCGAGGCGCTGGGCGATCTTGTAGCCGATGTTGCCGGACTGGATCTCGGGGAAGATGAAGGTGTTGGCGTAGCCGGCGACCTTGCTGCCGGGGAACTTCAGCTGGCCGACGGTGGGGGAGACGGCGGCGTCGAACTGCATCTCGCCGTCGATGTCGAGGTCGGGGGCCAGGGCCTTGGCCTTGGCGCAGGCCTCGCGGGCGAGGTCGACGTTCGGGCCCTTGCCGGAGCCCTTGGTGGAGTAGCTCAGGAAGGCGACCTTCGGCTCGATGCCGAAGACCTGGGCGGTGCGGGCGCAGGCGACGCCGGTCTCGGCCAGCTTGTCCGCCGCGGAGAAGGTGACGTTGCCGTCCTTGTCGACGGTGTCGGTGTAGTCGATGTTGATGGCGCAGTCGCCCATGGCGAGCATCTCATCGCCGCGGACCATGATGAACACGCTGCTCACGAGGTGGGCGCCGGGCTTGGTCTTGACCAGCTGCAGGGCGGGACGGACGGTGTCGGCGGTGGAGTAGGTGGCGCCGCCCAGCAGGGCGTCGGCCTTGCCCATCTTGACCAGCATGGTGCCGAAGTAGTTGCTCTTCTTCAGGGCGGCGGCGCAGTCCTCGGCGCTCATCTTGCCCTTGCGGAGGGCGACCATGGTGTCCACCATCTCGCCGAAGCCCTCGTAGGTCTCGGGGTCGATTATCTCGAGGCCCTCGATGTCGAAGCCGCCCTTGGCGGCAGCGGCCTTGACCTCATCGACGTTGCCGACGAGGACGGGGGTGAGGAAGCCGCCGGCCTTCAGCCTCGCGGCGCTCTCGAGGATGCGGGCGTCCGTGCCCTCGGTGTAGACTATCTTGCGGGGATTCTTTTTGAGTATTTCAACAAGGTTCTCAAACATTTTGCAACAGCCTCCATATTGATTTGGCGGACGCTCCGCCGGTTTTCAGACACTCAATTTTACCACCCAATACGCAGCTTTTCAAGCCCCGGCAGGGTCTTTACAAGGGGGCAAAGGGCAGTTATAATACTAATTGTAATCAAATATGAAATTTTGGGGCGGAGGTAACACATGCCAAGGACATTCAGCGAGGCGATGAGCGCGCTGCGCCGCGAACAGGGGCTCAGCCAGCGCAAGGCCGCCTCCGAGCTGCACATAAGTCAGGCGCTGCTCAGCCACTACGAAAACGGCGCGCGGGAGCCGGGACTCGAATTCGTAGTCCGGGCCTGCGACTACTACGGCGTCTCGGCGGACTACCTGCTCGGCAGGACCGACGAGCCCGGCGGCGCCGCGCTCAAGGAGCGGCTGCGCAGCCTCTCCAAGGAGCTGCGGGCCATGGCGGACAGCGTTGAAAGCATAGCGGAGGACGGCAAGATATGAGACAGGACCACATCAGGAATTTTTCGATAATAGCGCACATCGACCACGGCAAATCCACCCTCTCGGACAGGCTCATCGAGCTCTGCGGCGCAGTTGAGAGCCGCGAGATGGAGAGCCAGATACTCGACAACATGGACCTCGAGCGCGAGCGCGGCATCACCATCAAGGCCCGCGCCGTCGGCCTCACCTACAAGGCCGCGGACGGCGAGGAGTACACGCTCAACCTCATAGACACGCCGGGACACGTGGACTTCAACTACGAGGTCAGCCGCTCGCTCGCGGCCTGCGAGGGCGCGCTGCTGGTCGTGGACGCCTCCCAGGGCGTCGAGGCCCAGACCCTGGCGAACACCTATCTCGCCATGAACCACGACCTCGAGATACTGCCCGTCATCAACAAGATAGACCTCCCCGCCGCGGACCCGGAGCGCACCAAGGCGGAGATAGAGGACATCATCGGCATCCCGGCCATGGAGGCGCCGGAGATCTCCGCGAAGAACGGCATCAACATCCCCGCCGTGCTCGAGGAGAGAGTAAACGGCGTGCCCGCGCCCAAGGGCGACCCCGACGCGCCGCTCAAGGCCCTGGTCTTCGACAGCCAGTACGACTCCTTCCGCGGCGTAATCGTGCTCATGCGCCTCATGGACGGGCGCGTGCGCAAGGACATGGAGATAAAGCTCATGGCCACGGGCGCGGTGTACAAGGTCGTGGAGGTGGGCCACATGCGGCCGACGCACCTCGAACCCTGCGCCGAGCTCTCCGCCGGCGACGTCGGCTATCTCACGGCCAGCATCAAGAACGTCGCGGACACCCGCGTGGGCGACACCGTGACCGAGGCCGCCCGCCCGGCCGCCGAGCCCCTGCCCGGCTACGCCCCCGCGAGGCCGATGGTCTACTGCGGCATCTACACCGAGGACGGCTCCAAGTACCCGGACCTGCGCGACGCGCTCGAAAAGCTCAAGCTCAACGACGCCTCGCTCTCCTTCGAGCCGGAGAGCTCCGTGGCCCTCGGCTTCGGCTTCCGCTGCGGCTTCCTCGGCATGCTGCACATGGAGGTCATCCAGGAGCGGCTGGAGCGCGAGTTCGACCTCGACCTCGTGACCACGCTGCCCTCGGTCATCTACGAGGTCATAAAGACCGACGGTACGATGGTGCGCGTGGACAACCCGCACAACTACCCGGACCCTGCCTCCATCGCCGAGGCCAGGGAGCCGTATGTCAACGTCACCATCATCACGCCGCAGGAGTTCGTGGGCAACATCATGCCCCTCTGCCAGGACCGCCGCGGAGAGTACAAGAACATGCAGTATCTCGACGCCAGGCTGGTGGAGCTGCACTATGTGATGCCGCTCAACGAGATAATCTACGACTTTTTCGACACCCTGAAGGCCCGCACGAAGGGCTACGCCTCCCTCGACTACGAGCTCGCGGACTACAAGCCCTCGGAGCTCGTGAAGGTGGACATGCTCTTGAACGGCGAGCAGGTGGACGCGCTGAGCTTCATCGCGCACAAGGACAAGGCCTACCCGCGGGCACGCAAGCTCTGCGAGAAGCTCAAGGAGAACATCCCGCGCCAGCTCTTCGAGGTGCCGGTGCAGGCCGCGATAGGCGGCAAGATAATCGCGCGCGAGACCGTAAAGGCCCTGCGCAAGGACGTCCTCGCCAAGTGCTACGGCGGCGACATCACGCGCAAAAAGAAGCTGCTCGAGAAGCAGAAGGAGGGCAAAAAGAAGATGCGCCAGCTCGGCACGGTGCAGATACCGACCGAGGCATTCCTCGCCGTGCTCAAGCTGGACGAGTGAGAAGGGAGGCACACATTGAAGATAACATTCCTCGGCGCCGCGCATGAGGTCACGGGCAGCTGCACGCTGGTGGAGGTCGGCAAGACTCGCTTCATCGTCGACTGCGGCATGGAGCAGGGGCGCGACATGTTCGTAAACCAGACCCTGCCGGTCTCGCCTGCGGAGGTGGACTTCGCGCTGCTGACGCACGCGCACATCGACCACTCCGGCAACCTGCCGCTGCTGGCGAAAAACGGCTTTTCAGGCCCGGTGTACGCCACGGCGGCGACCTGCTCGCTGGCGGACATAATGCTGCGCGACTCGGCGCACATCCAGATGAGCGAGGCCGAGTACAAGACCCGCAAGGCCAAGCGCGCGGGCGAGCCGCCGGTGGAGCCCATCTACGACGTCAACGACGTCGAGGCCCTGGTCAAGCACCTGCGCCCCTGCGCCTACGGCGAGCCCATCCACGTTGCGGAGGGCGTGGCCATCCGCTTCACGGACATAGGCCACCTGCTGGGCTCGGCCTGCATAGAGGTCTGGCTGACGGAGGACGGCGTGACGAAGAAGATCGTCTTCTCCGGCGACGTGGGCAACACCAACCAGCCCATACTGCGCGACCCGGACACCGTGGCCGAGGCCGACTATGTGGTCATCGAGTCCACCTACGGCGACCGCACCCACGGCGCGGAGCGGCCGGACTACATCGGCGCGCTCTCGCAGATGATACAGCGCACGCTCGACCGCGGCGGCAACGTGGTAATCCCCGCCTTCGCCGTGGGCAGGACGCAGGAGATGCTGTACTTCATCCGCGAGATAAAGGAGCGCGGCCTTGTGCACGGGCACGACGGCTTCAAGGTGTATGTGGACAGCCCGCTGGCCATCGAGGCCACGAGCGTGTTCCTGCAGTGCGACACGAGCTTTCTGGACGACGAGACCCGCGCGCTGCTGGCCCGGGGCGTCAACCCGCTTGTCTTCGACGGGCTGGAGGTCTCCGTGAGCTCGGAGGAGTCCAAGGCGATAAACGAGAACCGCGAGCCGAAAGTCATCATCTCGGCCTCCGGCATGTGCGATGCGGGCCGCATCAGGCACCACCTCAAGCACAACCTCTGGCGGCCCGAGAGCCTGATCCTCTTCGTCGGCTACCAGTCGGAGGGCACGCTGGGCCGGATGCTGTACGACGGGGCCAAGGAGGTAAAGCTCTTCGGCGAGACGATAGCGGTGCGCGCCGAGGTCACCTGGCTGCCGGGTGTATCGGGCCACGCGGACAAGAACGGGCTGCTGCACTGGATATCCGGCTTTGAGAAGAAGCCGGCGAAGGTGTTCGTGAACCACGGCGACGACGGCGCGTGCACGGAGTTTACGCGCTGCCTGAAGGAGGAGCACGGTTTCGACGCCTTCGCCCCGTACAGCGGGACGTCGTACGACCTCGCGAAGGGCGAGTTCGTGACCGTGACCGAGGGCGTGCCGGTGCCGCAGAAACAGCCCGCGCCGGAGCGCAGGCCCATGAACAAGTACTTTGCCGCGCTCGTGGCCGCGGCGGAGGCGCTGCTGCGCGCCGTAAAGGGCGCCGAGGGCCGGCCGAACAAGGAGCTCAAAAAGTGGACCGAGCGCATCGAGGCCCT
>ENA-UONX01003078-UONX01003078.1-human-gut-metagenome-genome-assembly--contig:-P74old-NODE-3078-length-10692-cov-28.191971_pt1 | contig 10692 bp, 11 predicted proteins | sample MGYA00242466_ERZ724013 | MGnify/ENA metagenome assembly ERZ724013 | reverse complement strand
GTGGGTAGAAGCCATTCAGGAATACGCCGACATCACGGAACTGGACGCCGCCACCCTCAACCGCCTGATTAAAGAAATCGTTGTCCATGAGAGCATAGACAGCGATAAAACAAGACACATTTCTATCGAAATTCATTTTAATCTCAAACCCATCCCGGAAGTGGAGCAGGTCACAGCCTGACCTGCCCCGCCGGGGCGGTTCTTAAAAACTCCATAGATATTTCTTGACACGCCGCCGCCCGCCATCGAGCCGTTTTCCTACACCTATTTGGGGATAAAACAGCTCATAGCTATTGAATATTTCCGTAATTGAGTCGCCGAACAGTACCGTTTGCCCCTGTTGTGCGTACGTCTCGTTCAAAAAACTAAAATTCTCTTTTTTCGTTTGCTGTACATAGTCGTAAGCCGTTTTTTTCTGAAAGTTCTTGTTCATTTGCTTCTCCAAAATAAGTTTTATCTGTCGCTGTCAACGGCAAACAAGCCCACACCGATTGCACCGCAAGATTCAGGCTTTGTTATTTATTAAACTTTATTATACATTTATTTTTGAGTTTTGGCAACTGCCAAAGCTCCCATTTAGCCCTCTCTTTAAGTTTGCCCTTTTATATTGTTTATCCATCAAAAATGCAAAAGTGGCTATCAAAAGGATTACTTATCTGACAAGTTTATATGGTGGAAAGTACGCTCCCTACTGATAACAGAAACTTCAGAGGGCAGACAAACAAATTGACTTTCTGTCTGCTTTTTGATATAATTTGGTTAGTTGTTGCTAACTTGATTGTATCATACTTATAAACGGATAAACGAACTTTTTTCAACATTTATCAAGATTCACGGCTGCTGTTTGAAATAGAAAACTACCGGGGGCGAAGATGTGGCGACGACGCTTTTTCATGAAGCTGGCGGGCTTCCCGCTCCACAGCAGATGGACGAGCGAGGAATACCTGCGTTTCCTGCGGCAAAACGGCTGGACGGTGCGGCAAAGCGCTGTGCTGAAAGCCTCGTTCCCTCTGACCTATGCCGAGTGTGTAAAATTGGAGGTGTAATATGTCATTCTTTGAAAATACCCGCAAGCCCATAGGCTTTGGCGGGAAAATTATGGTCGCCATGATGAATGTCGGGCACAGCGCCGTGGCCCGGTGGGGGCTTCAATTTCTGAATACTGCGCCGGACGCCAAGGTGCTGGACTGCGGCTGCGGCGGCGGTGCGAACATCAAGAGACTTCTAAAAAAATGTCCGCAGGGCATCGTGAAGGGCATCGACTATTCGCCCGTCAGTGTGGAGAAATCCCAAAAGGTCAACGAAGCCGCCATCGCGGAGGACCGCTGCGCCGTTCTGCAAGGCAGCGTGGCGGATATGATCTTCGCAGATGACTGGTTTGATGCGGTCACGGCCTTTGAGACCGTCTATTTCTGGCCCGATCTGCCCCGGTGCTTTCGGGAGATTTACCGGGTGCTGAAGCCCGGCGGGACATTTCTCATCTGCAACGAAAGCAACGGCGATACGGACAAGGATGAGAAGTGGACGGAGATCATCGGCGGCATGACCATCTACAAGGACGCCGAGTTGAAGACGTATCTGGAGCAGGTGGGCTTTCACGATGTGCAGATACACAAAAAGAAAAGCTGGCTCTGTATCACAGCGCGGAAGTGAGGGAGAGGCAGACAGATGAAGGACAACGAGCTCCTATTCGACCGCAAAAGCCATGTGCTGTATTCAAAGCCTTGCAAGAATGAGATACAGGCGACCACATGTGTGAATAGCTGCCGGTGCGACTATACCATCTACGACGACCAGGACCCGTACGTAAAAGGACATCCCGAATATCGGGATGAGGCGGGCTTCAGAAGAAACAAATAAAAACGCAATGCAAAGGCGGTGAGACAAATGGAAACCTTTCTTGGAATCATGATCCCTTTCTTGGGTACAACGCTGGGCGCGGCCTGCGTGTTCTTTATGAAAAAATCCCTTGGCGATCTGGTGCAGCGCTCCCTTGCCGGTTTTGCCGCCGGGGTGATGGTGGCGGCATCCATCTGGAGCTTGCTGATCCCCGCCATTGAGCAGTCGGAGGATATGGGGAAGCTGTCCTTTCTCCCCGCCTTTATCGGATTTTGGGTCGGCGTGCTGTTTTTGCTCCTGCTTGACCGTTTGATTCCCCATCTTCATGTGGGAAGTGACCAGGCCGAGGGTCCGAAAAGCAAACTCGGGCGCACCACCATGATGATGCTGGCGGTGACCTTGCATAACATTCCGGAGGGAATGGCAGTCGGCGTGGTGTATGCAGGCTTTCTTTCAGGAAATACGCAAATTACTGCGGCAAGCGCATTGGCGCTGTCCCTCGGCATTGCCATTCAGAATTTTCCCGAGGGTGCGATTATCTCCATGCCGCTCCGGGCGGAGGGGGAACGCAAGGGCCGAGCGTTTCTCGGCGGCGTGCTTTCCGGCGTTGTCGAGCCTATCGGCGCGGTGCTGACGCTTCTCGCGGCGCAGCTTGTGATCCCGGCGCTGCCGTATCTGCTGAGCTTTGCAGCGGGCGCCATGCTCTATGTGGTGGTAGAGGAGTTGATTCCGGAAATGTCGCAGGGGCGGCACTCGAATCTTGGAACGGTGTTCTTTGCGGTAGGCTTCAGCGTGATGATGGTGCTGGATGTGGCACTGGGATAAGGAAGTAAATAATGATTTTACAGGTGATTTTGGAAGGCATCGGGCTGGGCGTTCTGCTCATTCTGGCTTGCGCCATCGGCATCCGCAAGGGCGCGGTGGGCATGGTGCATCTTTACAGCCCGGAGGTGCAGGAGCGGTGCGTAACGCTGGGACTTACAACACACGCGAAAATCAAGCGAAATGCTTTGATTTTCAAAGCTGTCTGCGTCCCCGGCTACATCGCCTATGTGCTGGTCTGCGTCTATGCACTCAACGGTGCACGGGGTTTTCTTGCGGGCTTTTGGCAAATGCTCGTTATTTTATCGGTGATGAACCTGATGGACCGTTTCCTTGTTGATGATTTTTGGGTCGGTCACACAAAGGCGTGGACAATTCCAGGAACAGAGGACTTAAAGCCATACATCACCGCAAGAGATAAAGCAAAAAAGTGGCTGTTCGGCACAGTGGGCATGGCGGTCATTTCGGCAGCACTGGCGGCGATTATGATGCTTTTTATGAAAATATGAGGTGACAGAAATGCTGTTTCAAATATATGGCGACAGGAGAAATCCTGCCGTGCTGTTCTTTCATGCAATGGGTGTAACAGGAGCGAGCAGCGAACCGATTGCGAAATATTTGCAGGATCGGTATTTCTGCATTCTGCCCACCTCCACCGTTTACTGCGCGGGGCAGAAATATGTCAGCAAGCTGGACGAAATGCGGCAGGTGGAGGACTTTCTGCATCGACAGGGCGTGGAGCGGCTGGCAATGGTGGTCGCTTCTTCCATCGGTACAGACCTTGCCATGGCGTTTCTGACACAGACGAAGCTACCCGTGGAGCACGCTTTCTTTGACGGCGGGCAGTTCGCCCAAATCGGAAAGGGTACGCGCCGCATTATGACACCGTTTCTGTATTTAGCCATCAAGAGCCTATATTGGTCGAAGGGCGGTACGCTGAAAAAGATACTGTGGTGTGACGACGATTCCATAAAGTCGTATTTTATAGACGCAGGGAAAAATCTGACCTATACAAATTTGCGGCGGCAGATTTCGGACAGTCTGGAGGATAAACCCTTTCCGCCGCTTTCAAAAGAATTGCAAAAACATACCTATTTCGAGTTTGGCAGTATAGAAGATCATTTCAAATACCGTCAAGCAGTGATGGAAGCCTACCCCTGCGGCCATTATCCCGTGTTTGAGGGATACGATCACATGCAATATCAGATTCGCGATCCAAAGGGGTTCGCCGAAATGCTGGCACACATCGCCGAGCGTGACTGTATGCCGGAACTGCCATTTATCAGAAAGTGAGTGATACCCATGAAATACAAAATCGAGAAAAACACCGTACAGGAGACGCTGATCATTCCGCTGTATGCGCGGAAGGTCTGCTCAGAACTATACCCGAATCTCTACCGGGACGAAACAGCGGTTCGCCTGATTGACGAGATCGACTACGATTTTTCTGAGGCGGAGAAAAACTCCCGCAGCCTCATGCAGCGCTTCGGTTCACTGGAGGTGGCCATGCGGCAGAATGACCTTGCTTTTGAGGTGCAGGATTATCTGAAATCTCACCCCAATGCGGCGGTGGTCAATCTGGGCTGCGGGCTGGACAGCACTGGAAGGAGCTGCGACAACGGCAGCTGTAAAATTTACAATCTGGACTTCCCCGATGTCATCGCCGTGCGTAACGAGCTTTTGCCCGCCGGGGAGCGTGAGGAAAATATCCCCTGCGATTTGAATAATACTGAGTGGTTTGCAAAAATCGATGCATCGGGCGGTGCGGTGTTCTTTGCCTCCGGCGTGTTCTATTATTTTCTGACCGAGCAGGTCAAGGCACTGGTGCAGCGAATGGCAGACGCTTTCCCCGGCGGCATGCTGGTCTTTGATGCGGCGAATCGAACGGCGGTAAAGATGATTGCCAAGACATGGCTCAAGAGCGCGAAAATCAAGGACGTGGGCGCATATTTTGCTGTTTCGGACGCGAAAAGCGAGCTTTCTCCGTGGGATAGCCGTCTGAAAGTCACCAGCCGTGGCTATATGCTGGGCTACAACGATCTGCGCGACCCATCCGTCAGCGGCTTTTTCCGTTTTCTCGCCAGGGTCGGTGACAGCATGATGAAAATGCAGATTGTAAAAATCAACTTTTGAAAGAGGCGTTTTGAATGAAACACATCGCTTAAATCAAAATCGTAACACGAATTGAAAAGAGCAAAACTCCGAGCGAATACAGAAAATCATATTTATAACCGTTGACTTCATAAAAGCTCGGGTGTATAATCAAAAAAATAAAGCTGTCTCGGCTGATGAAGACTATAAATTTTGCTGTTTCTGAACACAACAGCAGAGTTTACAGTCTTATTTTTTTGTAGGTGGTAATATGAAATTTAAAAAATATGCAGCAAAAACGCTGATGATCGTTATCGGATCAATAATATCCGCATACGGAATTACGCTTGCAATAGGCGCAGGTTTCGGCGGCGCAACACTTGCGATATTGTGGCAAGGGCTGACGAATGTGACAGGTATGTCAATCGGCACATCGTCGTTTGTTGTGGCTGTGGCAATGATAATTTTTGCCTTTTTCTATGACAGAAAGCAAATCAATGTCGGCACAATTCTTTACCAAATCATTTACAGTTTTTTCGTGGATGTATTCACAAAAATTCAGCATTATACAGATATTAAAGCGGTTAATTTTATCATAATGCTGCTTGGCATTGCTATATTTTCGTTCGGAACGGGGCTTTACTCCGCCGCTGATTTCGGCAGGGGCTCATATGAAGCAGTCACATTTTCGCTTGCCGAAAAAAACGGTTGGAAAATCAAAATCGTACGAATGGTTCTTGATATTATAATGGTAATTATCGGCGTTTTGCTCGGCGGTAAATTCGGAATTTGCACAATTGCCACCGTTTTGCTCTCCGGTCCGATCATTCAGGCAACCGTAAGCACTGTTAAGAAATCAAAGATTTTAAAAAACATTTCTTAAAATTCTCATACAAGCCTAAAAGTGACAAGACATACAAAAAGGATGGAATTCGATTTGAACAAGTCCGTAAAAAATGGACAATAGAATAAACGGAGTTAAGATTATATCCGCTAACGAAAACATTAGCGAAGGCTCAAAAAGCATAATTCTTGAATATGTACTTGAAGGTATGGCTGAATATTATTCAGCAGACTTAAGACTTATCAGAGAAAGTTATTCGTGGATTAACATAAAATGCAAGTTTAACGGTGATCCGATTACATTCGGATTCAATTTTGAACCTGCTGCCATCCTCGGAACATTCGTGTTTCGAGGCTTTTTTTATGCCCGAATACTGCTTTTTACGGCGGTATTCGAGCAAAGTGTCTGCGTTCTTTGCAAAATTTCTTTTATATTTTTCAAGGTGTACTCGGTCGGAACTCCTATGCCGATGTCATTCGTTCCGATTAAAATCACAAGATTTTTCGGGTTTATGTTCAAGGCGTTACATTCGAGCCTTTCCAACAATCTGTCGCTGTCAACGGCAAACAATCCCGCACCGATTGCGCCGCAAAATTCAGGCTTATCGGATATGAAAATCTTTGTGTTCAACCGCTTTTGCAACACTTTTTTCAAAAACATGTTTTCGGGCAGATGAAATAGTCCCCCTTGGCTTGCAACTAAACCTAAAAATCGCATAATTTTTAAGGCTTCTGCCCTGTTTTGGGCAGAAGCCTTTTTGCATATTTGATAAGATTTTCTTCTTCGTATAATATTAAATGTACCGGCTGCAAAATTGACAAAGAATTAACAGAATTTTCGTTGACACACATTATTCCTTATGATATAATAAAAGCAAATATATCGCTTATAAAGGAAGTGACTTAATGACGAAAAAAATAACAGCAATATTGTTGGCATTGTGCATGGCAATCTCAATTTTGCCGATGAGCGTTCAGGCGGCATCAAAGCCGGATATTAAAGTCGGTGACTATGTTAAAATGGGCACGTATAACAATGCCTCAATTCTTTGGCGATGTGTAAGCATTGACGATAACGGACCGCTTATGCTTGCAGACAGAATTATTGACACCCTTGCATATGATGCCAAAACAAATGACAACAGCAGTTCAAAATCGCACAGCAGAAGCTATAAGCGTGATGATTACGGTTCTAACTATTGGAAAGACAGCAATATGCGTTCTTGGTTAAATTCAACCGCAGAGGCAGGCAAAGTCGATTGGCTTTGCGGCAACCCTCCGAAAGACGGATATGTAAGCGGTGTGGGAGCGTACAACGAAAAAGCGGGTTTTCTCAACGCTTTTTCAAAATCTGAAATTGCGGCAATGAAAACCGTTACCCAGCGTTCTCTCGTTTCTCATCCCGAATACAACAAGGGCATAGTTAACGGAGACGCAAATTCGGATTTGTTATATTATACCGATATTTCATATGCGGCAATAAATTACGATAGTGCGTATTTTGAAACCACAACCGAAAAGGTATTCCTTCTTGATGTTAAGCAAGCAAATGCCGTATGGAAAAATCTCAACGGCTATTATGTCGCATACAATAATGACGGAATGGCTTGGCCCTATTGGCTCCGTACCCCGGTTACCGACTGCAACCACGATATGCGTTATATCAGTTCATCGGGTCAGGTCGGTCGTTATGCTCCGTGGTATTCCGATTTGGGCGTAAGACCTGCATTTTATCTCGATTCCGAATATTTTGTTACAACTTCCGGCAGCGGCTCACAAAGCAGTCCTTATATCGGCTCTGCTCCAAACAAACAAGAGGATGATTATACAATTTCGGAACCTGCCGAGGACGCAAATCCCGATTGGAATGTCAGCACCGAGCAAAGCATTCAGCTCACCCTCGGCCCGTGGTATTCAAATGACAGAAAATATTCTAATCCTACCATCCCGGTTTATACCATCCAAAAAACACGCAGCGACACGGAAAATATGGTTGTTGTCGTTTGCGGCGAGGGATACACAAAAAGTCAGCAGGGCAAATTCATCAATGATGTCAAACGGCTTTGGCAGGACGCTATGAAATATGAACCGTATCGCAGTTATGCCGACAGATTCAATGTTTACGCTCTTTGCACAGCTTCCGAATCGACTTTTGACAATGGTGGAAGCACATTCTTTGATGTTATAGTCGACAAATATAATTCGCCTGTTATTTCTAATAATCTCCACGGAAGTCAATGGAAAAATCATATTTTTGAGAGATGTATCGGTCCTGAATTTATCGAGAAAATTCACGATGCTCATATCAAAAAAAAGTGTGATCCAAACACAATTCCGTCCGGTTCGGAATATGAGCCTTATTATTATGTTCACGATTATATTGCCCAGTTCGCTATGGTTGTAAATACAACAAATGATTTCGGCGGTGCTTATAATAACCGTGAATACGGTTTCCATTATTTCATTTCGCCATCAGACAGCTATCGTGCGTCAAAAACTTTTGCACACGAGTTTGGACACGGTTTGCTCGGTCTCGGTGATGAATACAGCGGCGGATATTTGCTTGACGATAAGGAGCTTAAATCACTCAATCTTTCCTCGGTTGAAGACCCGGAAAAGATAAAATGGCGACAGCTTTTAGGTTTTAGAAACACATATACCTGCCGCAATGCTTACGGCTCAAAAATGCTTGTTTCAAGTTATGAGTGCATAATGAGAGACACAAACTATCAATTCTGTGAGGTTTGCCGTTTGCAGGGCTTCAAGCGAATGTCTCAGCTTGTTAAGGATGTAGACCTTTATGTTGCAACTCCCGAGGTTAAGGAATATACGGGTGCTTATTCAAAGCCGTCTGATTTTACCGACCTTGAAACAAGTTCATATTATAATTACACATATAATCGCAATGACCGACTTTTGAGCGGCAACAGCAAAAGCAGATTTAATACTAATATGAACGGTAAAAAAATCGAGCTTAGAACTGTTATTCAAAACATTTCAGATAAAAATGCACGACAATTAAAATTCAAAATGTGGATTAAGCACTCCGACGGAAGCGTTGCGACCGATTCATCGGGGAATCCGCTTCAAACAGTACAAACCTTTGACATTCCTGTTTGGAATGATAAGGCAAATTTCTGGCCGCTCGGTGCTTTGGATCACATCAAAAGCGACTTTAATTCAGGCTTAAAGAGTTGCTCGCTTATCTATCAAATTCCGTCTGATGCACAGCTTAAGAGCGGCGATACCGTGGCATTTCAGGTGCTCGATGAAAACGGAAATGTGCTTGCTGACGACAATACGGAAACACAGCGCTACACAACCGTTTCAATTCAGTATAAATTTGAGGACGGCTCTGAAATTCCAAACACTGCCGGCGGAACATTTACCGTGCCATACGGCACAAAGCTTGATTTAACACCGGCAAAAACACTTTTTGATTACAAATTTGTAAAGGCTGACGGCTTGAACAAGCCTATTGTTTCGGACGGAACGGTTGTTACATATTATTACAAAAATAAAAACGAAGAACACACTCACACTTGGTCTGCTTGGAAATACAATAATGATGCTGTTTATAATTCATCAAGTGATTATAAAGACGGCACGCAGACTCGTACTTGCTCCGCTTGTGGTGAAAGTGAAACAAAAGAGGCACCGAATACAGCTCTTCTTCGTCGCAGAGGTAATGCATTGTCGCTTGAAAGCAGTATCACCCTTGCAACTTACATTACCAAAGATGTAGTCGATTATTATGACGAAGTGTATGCCGAGTTTACCCGAAACGGTAAAACCGAAAAAGTATATCCGTCTGGTAAAACATTAACTTCAAATTCAATTGTTTATTGCATATTTGATTATACGGGTATTTCACCGCAGGCTTTAGGTGATGATGTAAGTATTACATTCTATGGTGTCAAAGACGGTGTAACATATAACGGTAATGCTTATAAATACAGTGCAATCGACTATATTAAGTCAACGCTAAATAAGCCTACATCTTCTGCAAAGCTTAAAACTTTACTGGTGGATTTGGTATATTACGGCGAGGCTTGTCAGGTATATCAAAACTATAAAACCGATAATTTGCTTACCGATATACTTACGGATGAGCAAAAAGCACTTCGCAGCACGGCTGATTTGAATTTAACAAATATAAAGAATGCAAGCTATGAAACCTGCGAAAACAGGCTTGTAAAGTTTGGTACGGCATTAAGGCTGAATAATTCGGTTGAAATTGCAATACCGCTGAATATGACCAATGTTACTCTTGATGACCTTTCATTCAAAGTAAAAATAGGTTCAAGAACATTGACATATACCTATGCCGAAAATCCGGATAATTTTGAAAAAGGCAAAGACGGTTATTGGTATTTCTATTTTGACGGTGTTTATGCAAATCAAATGAGTGATGAAGTATTTATCACTGCATACAAAGGCGATGAGCAAGTCAGCTATACACTTAAGTACAGTGTGGAATCCTATGCCGCAACTGTTACTGATACAAAGTTAAAAGCAGTTACAGACGCAATGATGCGTTACGGCAATTCCGCAAAAGCCTATGCAGGCAAATAATCGGCATATCAGTTTAATTTTAGATATGAAATAATTAAGGAGGTATTAAGATGAAGGAAAAGTATATCAAACCTGATTCAGACATTCAAAAGTTTGCTGCCGTTGATGTAATTACGACATCCGGTGGCGGCGATGAACCGATTGTCACTCCACCTGATTGGAACGACTAAAGAGTAAAGGAGTCAAGATTTTATGTCTTGACTCCTTTTGACTGCTTAGCAATTGATGAACCCCCCCGGTTCTACCGGTGGAATCTTTTCTGAAGAGATAAAAACAAACGACAGATGATTTCTCATCTGCCGTTTCAATGTTATCGGGATTCTTTTTTATCCTTGCTTTCTGCTTTTTTCTTTGGCCTTTTGCGGATTTTCTTTGCATACAACAGCGATTTGCATCTGGTGGTTTTTAACGCTTAAAACCTTTATCACAAGCCCTGCAGCAACACAATGCTTTTCAGCGTTGAATCAAAATCGAACAAGGAGAAATCAAATGGACGAACAAGAAAAAGAAATTGAAGAAATA
>ENA-UONX01003074-UONX01003074.1-human-gut-metagenome-genome-assembly--contig:-P74old-NODE-3074-length-10697-cov-11.292896_pt1 | contig 10697 bp, 5 predicted proteins | sample MGYA00242466_ERZ724013 | MGnify/ENA metagenome assembly ERZ724013 | reverse complement strand
CGGCACTTGCGTGCCACCTCCCCCGGCCGGGGGAGTCTTTCCTAACAGGGGAGCCCTTGGCAAAGAGGTGTCGTTTTGCTGAGATTGATTAAAGTTCGATGGAAAACGTACCGGACTGCCAATGCCTCTCACTTTGGGAGAGGTGTCTGCGGAGCAGACGGAGAGGGCAAGGATGCTGCCAAAGAGCCAGACACACAGCGATACGCACCCTGCTTGTCAGAGCCATCGTATCGCAACGCCGCTGGAGTAATTTCACCGGGCTTGCCCTCTCAGGCGCTGACGCGCCAGCTCCCCCAAAGTGGGAGCCCTTGGCAAAGAGGTGTCGTTTTGCTGAGATTGATTGAAGTTTGATGGAAAGCGTACCGGACTGCCAATGCCTCTCCTGTCAGGAGAGGTGTCATCAAGCAAAGCGAGGATGACGGAGAGGTTCTTCATCAGAGAGGAGGTCTACGATGTACGAGGCACTGTTAAAGGCCACGCCTGAATATCAGAAGATCGCTGCCAGCCTGGCTGCACCGGGCCCGGCAGCCCTGTTCGGCCTGCCCCAGGCGGGCCGCGCCCTGCTGTACGCCGCCCTGCAAAAAGACCTGGGCCGGGTGCTCTGCATCGTGACCCCGGGCGAGGCCGAGGCCACCCACTTTGCGGAAGACCTCAAGGCCCTGGGCCTGACGGCAGCGGTCTTCCCGCCCCGGGATTTCATGCTCCGCCCCGTGGAAGGCGCGGGCCGCGAGTACGAGTACCGCCGTCTTTCTGTATTGGGCCAGCTGGCGGGCGGGCGGCTGAATGCCGTCTGTGTCCCCGCCGAGGCCCTGCTGCAATACACCGTCCCCCGGGACGAATTTTTAAAGAATACCCTCACCCTCAAGCCCGGCATGGTCTACAACCGGGAGGCGCTGGTGGAGCGGCTGTTTGCCGCCGGGTATGTCCGCCGCAGCCAGGTGGATGGCCCGGGCCAGTTCAGCGTCCGGGGCGACATTGTGGACATCTACGCGCCGGACATGCGCCAACCCGCCCGTGTGGAGTACTGGGATGACGAGATCGACTCGCTGGCATCGTTCGACCTGCTCACCCAGCGCCGGGACGGCTCGCTGGAAAAGATCTATCTCTCCCCCGCCCGCGAGGTGCTGTTCGGCAACACGGTACAGACGGCGGAGGCCCTCCGCGACGCCTGGAAAAAGGCCCGCGGCAAACACCGGGCAGCGCTGGAAAAGGCCATGGAGGCTGATCTGGCCCAGCTGGATTCCGGCCTGATGCCCGAGGCCATGGACAAATACTACGGCCTGCGGTACGCTGTCCCCGCCACCCTGCTGGACCACCTCACCGGCCCCATCTTTGTGCTGGATGAGGTAGGCGGCATCCGGGATGCTCAGAAAGCCACCGAGTTCCGCCGGGGCGAAGAGCTCACCGGCCTGCTGGAAGAGGGCGTCATCTGCCCTGGGCTGGATGTGCTCTACCAGACCATGGACGACCTGGCCATTGCCGCCCAGAAACAGAGCACCCTGCTGTGCGAGAACTTCCTGCGCGGCATGAACGAGTTCAAGCTGAAAGACCTCATCAACGCGGAGGCTTTCGCGGCCCCCAACTGGGGCGGCGACCTGGCCTCCCTGCGGGAAGATCTGGACCCGCTGGTGGAGCAGGGCTATGCCATCGCGCTGTTCGCAGGCACCCCCAAGGGCGCTGCCGCCCTCACCCGGGACCTGGCCGACAAAGGCTACGCGGTCAGCATGAGCCGGGACGTCCGCCCCGCCAAAGGGCTGGTGCAGATCCTGCCCGGCCACCTGACGGCCGGGTGCATGTTCCCCTTTGCCCGTGTGGCGGTCCTCTCTTCCCGCCGCCATGGTCTGGATGAAGCCAGCGAGGCCGCCAAGAAACGCAAAAAGAACAAAAACGCCCTGTCCAGCCTTTCGGACATCAAGCCCGGCGATTATGTGGTGCACCAGAGCCACGGCATCGGCATGTACGCAGGCATCCAGCGGCTGGAAGTGCAGGGTGCCACCAAAGATTACCTCAAAGTGCAGTATTCCGGCTCCGACGTGCTGTATGTGCCCGTCACCCAGCTGGACCTGCTTTCCCGCTACACCGCCCCTGGCGATGAAGAAAAGGTCAAGCTGGCCAAGCTGGGCGGTGCCGAGTGGCAGCGCACCCGCGCCAAGGTCAAAAAGGCCACCGAGGAGATGGCCCAGGAGCTCATTGAGCTCTACGCCCGCCGCCGACAGGCACAGGGCTACGCGTTCCCGCCGGACGGCGACTGGCAGAGCGATTTTGAGACCCGCTTTGAGTACGACGAGACTGACGACCAGCTCAACGCCACGGCGGAGATCAAAAAGGATATGGAAAAAACCTACCCCATGGACCGCCTGCTCTGCGGTGACGTGGGCGTGGGCAAAACGGAAGTGGCCCTGCGGGCCGCGTTCAAGTGCGTGATGGGCGGCAAGCAGTGCGCCATTCTGGCCCCCACCACCCTGCTGGCCTGGCAGCACTATAACACCATCCTCTCCCGGATGGAGGCGTTCCCGGTCAAAGTGGAGATGATGTCCCGCTTCCGCACCGCCAAACAGCAGAAAGAGACCCTGCGGGGCCTGCAGGCCGGCAGTGTGGACATCGTGGTGGGCACCCACCGGCTCCTCTCCAAGGACGTCCGCTTCCACGACCTGGGCCTTGTCATCATTGATGAGGAGCAGCGGTTCGGCGTTAAGCATAAAGAAAAGCTGAAAGAAAACTTCATCGGGGTGGATATGCTCACCCTCTCGGCCACACCGATCCCCCGCACCCTGAACATGGCCATGAGCGGCATCCGCGACCTCTCCACCATTGAGCAGCCGCCTTTTGAGCGCCAGCCCGTGGAGACGTTCGTCCTCGAGTACAACGATGTCATCCTGGCCGAGGCCATGAAGAAAGAGCTGGCCCGGGGCGGGCAGGTCTACTATCTGCACAACCGGGTGGACAACATTGAGTCCACCGCCGCCCATGTCAGCCAGATGGTGCCCGGCGCCCGGGTGGGCATCGCCCACGGCAAGATGACCGAGGACGAGCTCAATCCCGTCTGGCAGCATCTGCTCAACGGCGAGATCGACATCCTCGTCTGCACCACCCTCATTGAAACGGGCATCGACGTGCGCAACTGCAACACCCTCATCATTGAGGACGCCGACCGGATGGGCCTGGCCCAGCTGTACCAGATCCGGGGCCGCGTGGGCCGTTCCGGCCGCAAGGCCTACGCCTACTTCACGTTCCGCCGGGACAAGACCCTCTCGGACATTGCTCAGAAGCGGCTCTCCGCCATCCGGGAGTTCACCGCGTTCGGCTCCGGTTTCCGCATCGCCATGCGCGATCTGCAAATTCGCGGTGCGGGCAGCCTGCTGGGCCACAGCCAGCACGGCCACATGGAGGCCGTGGGCTATGACCTCTATGTCAAGATGCTGAATCAGGCCATCGCCCGGGCCAAGGGCGAACCGCTCCAGCGGGACAAGAGCGAGTGCCTGGTGGACCTGCGGGTGGACGCGTTCATCCCCGAAAAGTATATTGCGGATGGGCCGGGCCGCATCGAAGCCTACAAACGCATTGCCGCCATCCAGACCCCCGAGGACGCCGCCGATGTGCTGGACGAGCTCATTGACCGCTACGGCGACCCGCCTCCCTCGGTCAGCGATCTGGTCAATGTCTCCCTCGTCCGGGTGCAGGCCGCCGCCGTGGGCGTGTACGAGGTCACCCAGAAGAAAGACACCCTGCTGCTGCAGGTGGAGGAGCTGGACCTTGGCATGATCCGGGGCCTGCTCATTGCGTTCAACGGCCGGGTCACGGCAGGGGCCGGGGCCAAGCCTTACCTCTCTGTCACCCTCCAGCCCGACGAAAAGCCGCTGGAGCTGCTGCAAAGGATCCTCAAGGCCATGGGCGAGATTTTAAACGAGCCCAAGCCTGTGAAAAACCAAAAATAAATTTCAGGAGCAACCAACTATGAAACAGAAACTTCTTGCACTGGTCTGCGCGCTGGCCCTGGTGGTCAGCCTGGCAGGCTGTGTCATCTCCACCCCGGACACCGTGGGTTCCCTCGGCGATTACGAGATCTCCTCCGGCCTGTATCTGCTGGCCCAGTACGACGCCTACCAGAAAGCCGCCGACCTCGCCTCCTCCGACCAGGACGCCGCCAACGTGAAAGCTTTTTTGAAGCAGACCATCACCGTGGACAGCGACAGCGGCGAGACGGCCACCGTCAGCGATTATGTCGCCCGGAAAACGCTGGAGAACCTGCAGACCTACGCCGCCACTGAGCTGCGCTTTGACGAGCTGGGCGGCCAGCTGACCGCCGAAGAGGAACAGCAGGCCGACAGCTACGCCCAGCAGCTGATGGACCAGTACGGCGATACCTACAAGGCCAACGGCATCGGGCTGGAGACCGTGCAGCACTTTGAGCGCATCCTGCTCAAGAGCAACGACCTGCTGACCCTCGTTTATGGCAACGGCGGCGAGACCCCCGTCTCGGACGCCGACCTGACGGAGCATCTGGAAAACAACATGGTGGAACTGGCTTATTACGTCATCCCGCTCTACAACACCAGCACCTATGCCTTTGCGGATGACGACCAGAAAGCCCAGATGCTCACGCTGGCCCAGCAGGCCGCCACGGCCGTCAATCTGGCCTCCAATGAGAGTGCTTCGGAGCAGGTCAGTGCCCTGAACGCCGCCGCTCAGGCCGCCCTGCCGGACATCTACGCCGTGCTGGGCAGCGCCCCCTCCGACACCAATGTTCAGACCGAGCTGCTGGGCGCTTCCACGCTGGACTCCACGTTCACCCAGAGCGGTTCCGCCGATACCATCCGGAACCTTGCCTACGGGCAGGCGGCCGCCGTGCAGTATTCCAGCTATGCCATGATGCTGGCCCTGCGAGTGGACCCGCTGCGCGTTGCCTCGCTGGACGACCTGCGGGATCAGGTCATCACCGACATGAAGACCAGTGAGCTGAAGACCGCACTGAGTGATTACGGTGCCTCCCTGGAGAACCACCTCGACACCTCGGCCATGAACAAACTGCCCATGACCAGGATCGTCAACAAATAAGTTCCGTAAAAGCACAACAGCGCCCTGCCCGGAGAAGCTTCTCCAGAGCAGGGCGCTGTTTTTGCGCTCTTATTTTGCAGTCGCCTTTGCAAACTCCGCCGCCAGCGCCGCATTGCAGGAGCGGACGGCAGCGGCCTCCGGCTTGAGGGCCGCGCGGTCGTAGGTAAACAGGCCATTCACCTCGTCCTCCACGTCGGTCAGCTGGGTGTACACCAGCGCCGAGAGGCCCCGCCCCAGCTGGGGCAGAATGGTCTTCCATTGCAGCATTTTATAGCGTTTGGTCAGGTCGGCTTTGTCTTTGGCGGTGCCGTAGCCGTAGGTCTTGCCGGGCGGCTCGTGGCCGGGCATGGGCCAGGCAATGCCGCCGTACTCGCTCAGGGCCACCGTCCGCCCGCCGGGCCGGATGCGGAGCGGGTAGAAGTAATTGTGGCGGGAGTCCACATCTCCCCCGCCCTGGTCGTACCAGCCGCTGGCTTCGTCGATCAGGCGGGTGTCATCCAGCGCCCGGAGGGCCGCCGTGGCGGCGCGGGCATCAAACTGCCCCCACCCCTCGTTGAACGGCACCCAGCACCCGATGCAGGGGTGGCATCGCAGAGCCGCTACAGTGGCTTTTAATTCGGTCTGATAACTTTCCCGGCTGGCTTCCGTCTCGCGCCCCAGCAGCCCCCACAGGGGCTTTGCGTCGGGTGTATGGCGGAGCAGGGGCAGCAGGGCGTTGGTCAGGTAGGTGACGTACCACTGGTTCATCTTCCCGCCGCCGTTCACCATATCCTGCCAGACGATGAGGCCCAGCTTATCGCAGTGGTAGTACCACCGCTGCGGCTCGATCTTGGCGTGCTTGCGCAGCAGGTTGAAGCCCAGCTCCTTGACCTGCTCCAGCTCGTGCACCACCGCCGCGTCCGAGGGCGGGGTATACAGCCCCTCCGGCCAGTAGCCCTGGTCCAGCAGGCCGTTGAGGAGGATGGGCTTTCCGTTGAGGCAGAAGCGCAGGATGCCTTTCGCGTCCGGCTCACAGCTCCATTTGCGGAGGGCAAAATAACTGTGCACGGTATCAAAACCGTCTTCGTCCCCCTGGGTGGTACCCACGGTCAGGTCGTAGAGGAACGGGCTGTCCGGACTCCACGGAAAGAAATGTTTCTCCGGGATGTTCAGCGTCACCTCGCCGTCCTGGTCGGCCTCGTCGCCGCCCCAGTCCTCGGCAATGGTCACGCCCCCGGCCCGCACCACAGCCCAGAGATTTTTTGCCCCGCCGGGCTGGGCCGTGTGGGCTTTTACCGTCACGGTCCGGGCCTCGTAGTCCGGGGTGACCGTCAGCTCCGTAATGTAATTGTCCGGCACCCGCTCCAGCCAGACGGTCTGCCAGATGCCGCTCTGGGCATGGTAGAACATCCCGCCGGGGGTCAGGGTCTGCTTGCCCCGGGCCTGGGTGCCATTCCCGGTGGGGTCCTGCACGGCCACCCAGAGGGTGTTGTGGCCCGGCCGCAAAGAATCGGTGATGTCCAGCGTAAAGGGCCAGTAGCCGCCCCTGTGGCCGCCGGCCAGATGGCCGTTGACCTCCACGGCGCAGGCGTAGTCCACCGCTCCGAAGTGGAGCAGCACCCGTCCGCCCTGCCCCGCCGGGGGCGTAAAGCCGCGGTGGTAGTGGAGCCACTCCCCGGGCTGCAGCGTCCGCCCCACTCCGGAAGCCGGAGCCTCGGGCGAGTAGGGCACCCGGATGGTCCCATCCCACGCCGTGGGGAACTGTGCCGCCTTGGTAAACGCGTATTGCCACGGGCCGTTCAGGGACTCAAAGCTGTCCCGCCGCAGCGCCGGGCGGGGGTATTCGGAAAGTGGGTGCTGCATTTTGCCCTCCTGTTTCCTCGATTGGGCTCCCTTGATAAGAAAGACTCCCTCCGGCCGGAGGGAGATGTCGCGCTAGCGACAAAGGGAGGACGGCTGGACGCGCCAAAGCGCGGCCTGTGAGGTTTTATTTTGGATCAAAGCGTTTGCAGTTACTTGCGGTATGCTGCCGCCAGCTTTTCGAGGGCGGGCAGGCTCCGCTTGACTTTCTCGGTGTCGATGCAGTAAGCAAAGCGCACATAGCCCTTGACACCAAACGTATCGCTGGGCACCAGCAACAGGTCAAACTCCCGGGCTTTCATGCAGAACGCGTTGGCGTCTTCTTCCAGCGCCTTGGGGAAGATGTAGAACGTGCCGCCGGGGCGCTCCACCTCAAAGCCCAGCTCGGTGAGTTTGTCGTACAGCAGGTTCCTGTTGGTCTCGTAGACGGAGAGGTCGCTGGTGGCATCCAGGCAGCGGCTGACGGCTTTCTGGATGATGCTGGGCGGGCAGTTGTGGCCCGTAAAGCGGGAGATCTGGGCCAGAATGTCCACCAGGATGTCCGCCCCCTCGCAGGCCGGGTTGACCGCCACATAGCCCAGACGCTCGCCGGGCAGGCTCAGCGTCTTGGAGAACGAGAGGCAGGTCAGGGTGTGGGGGTAGAATGCCGCCGGGTAAGGCACGGTCTTGCCGTCAAAAACGATGTCCCGGTAAGGCTCGTCGCTGACGAGGAAGATGTTGTGGCCGTACTCCTTGCTCTTGGCGGTCAGGATCTCGGCCAGCCGGGTCAGGGTCTCCGCCGAGTAAACCACGCCCGTGGGGTTGTTGGGGGTGTTGATGAGGATGCAGGTGACATTCTCGGTCAGCATCTCCTCAAAGGCGTCCAGATTGGGCTGGAACGTGGGCGGCTGGGGCGGCACCACTTTCAGCACGGCACCCGTTCCCCGGACGTAGGGCCCGTACTCCGAAAAATAGGGTGCGAACGTCAGCACCTCGTCGCCGGGCTTGGTCACGGCGCGGATGGCGTGGGCAATGGCGCCCGCGGCACCCGTGGTGGGGAAAATATGCTTCTGCTCATAGGGCAGGCCGAACGTTTTGGCCAGATGGGCCGCCGCGGCGGTGCGGAACCCCGGGTCGCCCTGGCTGGGGCAGTAGCCGTGGAGGGCAATGGGCTCCTCCGTGGCCAGCAGGTCCTGCATGGCCGCCGTAAACCGCGGCGGGCAGGGCACGCTGGGGTTGCCCAGCGAGTAGTCAAACACGTTCTCATAGCCGATCTCGGCAGCCCGCTGTTTGCCGTACATAAAGGTCTCACGGATCACGCTCTTATGGGCCAGCATCGCGCGGTAGGTTTCGTTCAGCATCATCATTCCCCTCTCACTTTTCGGATCTCTTTTATTTCTTGTCCGGCAGTGCAGACGCATAGCTCTGCTCTACCTTGACGACGCAGCAGTATTTCGGGTCCTGCTCTTTGACGAACTGGCACATCTTTGCCAGCATCTGGTCGATGTCCCCGGTGTATCCCGCCGGGAACACCAGATCAAACAGAACATTGGTGTGGCTGTCCCCCGGCACGATCCGCAGATCGTGGATGGAGAGCCGCGGGTCCAGCTGGCGGGCATGTTCTTTCAAACGGGCCCGCAGCACCCCCACCGACGCGTCCGCCGTGACGATGGGGTCGTAATGGATGGTGACCTGCAGCCGGTCTTTTTTGAGAAAGTCGTTCTCGATGTTGTCGATGACGTCATGGGCCGTCAGCGGGTCGGTCTCGGCCGGGAACTCCACATGCAGGGAGGCGAACTGGTGCCCGGGGCCGTAATCGTGGACCATGAGGTCATGCACGCCCAGTACCCCGGGATAGCTCATGACGGTCCGCTCAATGTGCTCCACCAGCTCGGGGCTGGGGCTCTCGCCCAGCAGCGGGCTCAGGGTATCCATCACCAGGCCCCATCCGGACCAGAGGATGAACGCCGCCACGCCCACGCCCATAATGCCATCAATAATGCCGTAGCCCGTCAGGCTGCACAGGATGGTGGAAAGGAGGACCGCTCCGGTGGTCAGCACATCGTTGCGGCTGTCGGCGGCGGTAGCCATCAAGGTCTCCGAGTTGATCTTTTTGCCCACGGCGCGGTTGAAGCCGCTCAGCCAGAGCTTGACGAGGATGGACGCCGCCAGCACCCCGATGCTGAGCCAGCTGAACGCCACCGGCGTGGGGTGGAGTACTTTCAGAGCCGATTCTTTCAGCAGCGAGAGGCCGATGGCCAGAATGGTGACGCTGACCACGAGGCCCGCCAGATACTCGTACCGGGCGTGGCCGTAGGGGTGCTCCGCATCCGGGGCCTTGGCCGCCAGCCGGAAGCCAATGAGGCTGACCACATTGGACGAGGCATCCGACAGGTTGTTCAGGGCGTCCGCCATGATGGCGATGGAGCCAAACAGGGTGCCTGCCAGCAGCTTGCCGATACAGAGCAGGATGTTGCAGGCCATGCCCACCAGACTGGCCAGATTGCCGTAGGCCGTGCGGACAGCGGCGTCTTTCACATCATCCGGGCGCTTGATGAAGCAGCGGATCAGAAATTGAGTCATATCGTACCTCCCGGCTGCCGCGGCAGCCACGTCTTGTTCAGTATAGCACAGCACTTCACGGTTTTAAAGTGTTTTTGTGAATTTTCTTTTCCCTAAGCCAGATCCCCCAGATAACAATCCCCCCGGCGGGGCGGGAATGCCTCACCGGGGGGTGGAAGTTTCTGGTTTCAGGGGGAGCTCAGACCTGCTTGGCCGAGGGCTTGCTCAGATCGAGGCTGCGGACGATCTTGCGGACGGGCAGGATGCTCTTGGCGTTCATCGAGAGCTCATCCACGCCCATGCGGAGGAATGTTTCGGTCAGGGCGGTGTCCGCGCCCAGCTCGCCGCAGATGCCCACCCAGATATTGTGGCGGTGACCGGCGTCAATGGTCATCTTGATGGCCTTGAGCACGGCGGGGTGATGCGGGTCAAAGAACGGCTCCAGCTTTGCGTTCTGGCGGTCCAGCGCGCAGGTGTACTGGGTGAGGTCGTTGGTGCCGATGGAGAAGAAATCGCACTCCTCGGCCAGATCGTCCGCAATGAGGACGGCGGCGGGGGTCTCGATCATGGTACCCACTTCGAGGTTCTGGTCAAACTTGACGCCCTCGGCGGTGAGCTCCGCGCGGCACTCGTTCAGCACGGCCTTGGCGTCCTGCAGCTCCCGCAGGCTGGTGATCATGGGGAACATGATGCTCATGTTGCCGTAAGCGGAAGCCCGCAGCAAGGCCCGCAGCTGGGTCTTGAAGAAGTCTTTCCGGGTCAGGCAGATGCGGATGGCGCGGTAGCCCAGAGCGGGGTTGTCCTCGTGGTCCAGCTGCATATAGTCCACGGTCTTGTCCGCGCCGATGTCACAGGTGCGGACGACTACTTTCTTGGGGGCCAGGCTCTCCACCACCTGCTTGTACGCCTCAAACTGGTAATCCTCGGTGGGATAGTCCTTGCAGTTGAGGTAGACGAATTCTGTCCGGAACAGGCCGACGCCGCCGGCGTCGTTCTGCTGCACGGCACCCACATCGCCCATGCCGCCGATGTTTGCATACACGTTGATGGTCTTGCCGTCCAGCGTGGTGTTGGGCTTGCCCTTGAGCTCCTGCAGCAGGACCTGCTTTTTCTGATCCTCTTTCTGGCGGGCGCGGAGGCTCTGGAGCAGGTCGGGGGTGGGGTCCACATACACGCAGGCGTTGTAGCCGTCCACCACGGCCATCTTGCCGTCCCAGTCGTCCTGGATATCCTTGCACTGGATCAGGGCGGGGATGTTCATG
>ENA-UONX01003073-UONX01003073.1-human-gut-metagenome-genome-assembly--contig:-P74old-NODE-3073-length-10698-cov-5.142159_pt1 | contig 10698 bp, 12 predicted proteins | sample MGYA00242466_ERZ724013 | MGnify/ENA metagenome assembly ERZ724013 | reverse complement strand
CTTTCTTTTCTAACCAGTGTTCCTAAAAAAGCAATGCCTTTATATCATAATTCCCTATCAATTGAGAATCCCATTTTCATTTGTATTTATCCCACCTAAAAATAGAAAACGGACTGCTGTTTTCCACAACAATCCGCTTTTATATATTTTATTCCACTGTCTGTACAACGGAAACGGGTTCTTCCATCGCAGTTACCAGATTTCCTTCCGCATCCAATACCTGTGGTAATTTGCCATCTGTCACACACTCTGCGGTAACGACCACTTTTTTTGCCTGCTCCATAGATGGTACATCATACATCGTCCGCACCAAAATACCCTCCATAATGGAACGCAATCCTCTTGCACCAGTCTTCCGCTGAATTGCCTTAGCAGCAATTTCTGTGAGGGCTTCTGGTTTGATTTCCAACTCCAGATGATCATATCCGAACAATTTCTGATACTGCTTGACCAATGCATTTTTCGGCTCAGTCAAAATCCGTACCAATGCGGATTCATCCAAGTCGTCCAGTGTTGTGATCACTGGCAGTCGTCCGACCAGTTCCGGAACCAATCCGAATTTCACCAAATCCTGTGGAATTGCCTGTCGGAAGATATTATTTATTTCGGCTTTTTTATTGGAAATCGGTGCACCAAATCCAACCGAAGATGGCGTCATCCGCTTTTGAATGATCTTCTCCAAACCGTCAAATGCACCGCCGCAAATGAACAGAATATTCTTGGTGTCGATATGAATAAATTCCTGGTTCGGATGTTTCCTTCCCCCTTGCGGCGGTACATTGGAAACTGTTCCCTCGATAATTTTCAGCAATGCCTGCTGGACACCCTCACCGCTGACATCTCTGGTCAGAGAGGTATTCTCTGACTTTCGGGAAATTTTATCAATCTCATCAATATAGATAATGCCACGCTCAGCCGCCTCTATATCAAAATCTGCCGCCTGAATCAGTCGGAGCAGTACATTTTCCACATCTTCTCCAACATAGCCAGCTTCTGTAATCGTAGTGGCATCGGCAATCGCAAACGGCACGTCCAGAATCCGTGCCAGCGTCTGTGCCAGAAATGTCTTTCCAACGCCTGTCGGTCCTAGCAGCAGGACATTGCTCTTTTGCAGTTCTACCTCTCCGCCGTCATCTTGATTCAAAATCCGCTTGTAGTGATTATAAACTGCCACACAAAGGGAAATTTTCGCTGCATCCTGTCCAATTACATATTCATCCAATATCTTTTTCATTTCAGACGGTTTTTGCAGTTTGATCTGCTTATCATCCTTTTCAGATTTGGACTTTTTCTTTTTTATCATACTATGCATGGAAGACCCATAGAGCATCTCATAGCAATAACAAATACAGTCATCACAAATATGGCTGTTCCCAGCGGAAAACATACTGGCTACTTCATGTTCTGCCTTGCCGCAAAAGTTACAATATTTTTCTTCTGGCATATCTGTACTCCTTACCGGTTTGTCATTACTTTATCAATCAAACCATATTCCAATGCTTCTTGTGCATACATATAGTTATCTCGTTCTGTATCCTGTGCAATCACTTCTACCGGTTTTCCGGTATTGGCAGCCAGAATTTCATTCATTCTCTGACGAATGCGAACCAAATGATCTGACTGAATCTTAATATCGGTACACTGCCCAGACAAACCACCCGAAATCAGCGGCTGATGAATCATAATTTCACTGTTCGGGAGAGAAATCCGCTTGCCCTTTGCACCAGAGGAAAGCAGAAATGCTCCCATAGATGCCGCCATACCAATGCAAATGGTAGAAACATCACATTTAATATACTGCATAGTATCATAAATTGCCATACCAGCAGTAATCGAGCCGCCCGGGCTGTTAATATACAAGGAAATATCCTTTTCTGCGTCCTGACTCTCCAAATACAGCAGCTGAGCCACCACCAGACTGGCAGTCGCATCATTCACCTGATCACAAAGCATTACAATCCGGTCATTCAGCAAACGGGAGAAAATATCATAAGAACGCTCTCCACGGCTGGTCTGCTCCACCACATAAGGTATCGTAGTTTGTCCTGTAACATTCGAAACAAAATGGTTCATCTCTTTTTCCTCTCTTTCTTGTTTCTCATCTCATGTCCTTCTTTGCATTACAAAAAAACGACAAAAAAACCGTTTTTTCCAAAAAGCACAGTGGGCGAACTGAAAATGGTTCGCCCGTCCTGTGTATCCCGTTTAATCCTTTGCTTATTCAGCAGCTACTGTTTCTGTTGCAGTTTCTTCTGCTTCCACAACCGTGTTGTCAACAATTGCAGTTTCCTTTACCAGATCCAATGCCTTTGTGACTAACATATCGGTCTTGTATTCCTGCATTGGAATCCGTGCCTTGACATCTTCCAATGTCATATTGTTCTCTTCTGCCAACTTAGTCAATTCAGCATCCATTTCCTCTTCCGAAACGTCCAATGCTTCCAGCTCTGCAATCTTTTCCAATGCCAGACGCAACTTTACTTCATTTTCTGCACGATCCAGGTAAGTTGCCTTCAACTCATCCTGTGTCATGCCAGTGTACTGCAAATACAGATCCATATCCACATTCTGCCGTTTGAGCTGATTTGCAAAGGTTTGCATCAATCCATCCGCACGCTGTTCAAACATGCAGTGTGGGATGGGATCATCTACCTTATCAATCAGCTTTGCAATCAATGCATTTTCAAAGCCAACCTGTGCAGTCTGATCGGCATTTTCCTGCATCTTCTTCTTTGTATCTGCCTTCCATTCGTCAACGGTATCAAATTCAGAAATTTCCTTTACAAAATCATCAGTCAGCTCTGGTACATCTTCCTGACTAATTGCCTTAATCTTGCACTTGAAAACAGCTTCCTTGCCCGCATAGTCTTCCATCTGATAATCTTCCGGGAATGTAACGGTCACATCAAAATCTTCATCAATACTGTGACCAGCAACCTGCTCTTCAAAGCCTGGAATAAACTGACCGCTGCCCAACTTCAACTGGAAATCTTCGCCCTTTCCGCCTTCAAATGCAGTATCCCCAAAGAATCCTTCAAAGTCGATGGTAACTTCGTCACCCATTTCTGCAGCACGGTCATCAACAGAAACCATCTTTGCATTTCTCTTCAACAGACTCTCTGCCTGCTTTGCAACTTCTTCCTCTGTGATTTCCTTTGCATCCTTAGGTGCAGTCATACCCTTGTAGTCTGCAATATGAATTTCCGGCTTAGTCACGCAAACAATTTTCACTGTTGCACCATCTGCCTTGCTGACAGAAGTCACTTCTACTCTTGGTGCATCTACCAAATTTAAACCTGCTTCTGTAATCAGAGCTGGCATTTCCATATTCAGAATCAGGTTGAGTGCATCTTCAAAGAAAACACCTTCCCCGTATGTGCTCTCAAAAAGCTTTCTCGGCACCTTGCCCTTCCGGAAACCCGGCATAGAGATATTTTTCTTCTGCTGCCGATAAACAGCATCAATTGCCTTTTCAAACGTTGCAGTATCTACTTCTGCAACCAGTTCTGTCATATTGACATCAGTTTTTTCAGATGATTTCAAAATCATGATTGTTTGTCCTCCATTTTCTATTTACCATGCACACAGAAAACGACTATGTGCCAATGTTTCCGTTCCATGCACGCTTGATTATTATACCATATTCCGTTTTTTTTGGCTATAGAAATTTTCCACTTCTCTTTTTTGCACAAATCAAATGATTTTTACAGGCTTGAATTGTATATAATCACCAGAGATTAAACGCATTCTGGTTTCCTCATAGAGACCTTCAAATGCATACTGATGTGCTCTGCCGTGAATATGTCCGTAGTAGCACGCTGTAATCTGATAACGGTGCAGTACTTCCAATATCTCATAGTTATAAGAGCTGGCATAAATCGGCGGATAATGCAGAAACACAATGGGCTGTAATTGCTCCGCCAGTGCAGACTGAATGGAAACCTCCAGCCGCTGCACCTCTCTTGCCAGCACTTTGGCATCGGCAGTTTCTCCATTCATACTGACCCAGCCTCTTGTACCGCAGATACCATACTGCTCAAATGCGTAATGATTATTGTGCAGTATGTGCAGACTTTCAAAACCGTTGTCCGCAAAAAACTGCTGCATTTTCCGCATAGAGTTCCACCAATAGTCATGGTTGCCCTTGAGGATAATTTTTTGTCCCGGCAGCGATTCCAAAAAAGCGAAATCGGCTTTTGCCTGTTGCAAGTTCATACCCCACGAAAGATCGCCTGCCAATACCACTGTATCCTCTGGCTGCACCACATTACGCCAATTTTGTTCCAACAGCTGCATATAATTTTCCCAGCCTTGAAAAATGTCCATTGGCTTTTCCGGTACGCCCAGCGACAGATGCAAGTCTCCGATTCCATATAACTGCATAAATTATACCAAATGCAGCTGCTGTAATACAAAGCTCTGCAAGTCGTTCTTGTCAATGCAGTCCGTAAAGCGGCGTTCCTTTGTTTTCAGTTCTGCCAGTGCAGTTGGAATCGGCAGGTTGGACAACTCGTGCAGCTTATCTACCATTGCATATTCATCGCCAGAAACGGTTTCCTTTGTAATTGCTTCCAGTACACTCGGACTAAACTTATATGGACTTGCTGTGGAAGCAATCAATGTCTTAGTGGTATCGCCAGTTTCTTTGCAATAGTCTTGATATACCTTGACTGCCACTGCTGTATGGGTATCGCAGGTGTAGCCGTAAGTCTCATAAATCTGCTGAATCGTTGCCTTTGTCTCAATATCATCACAGAACCCACCATAGAAGTCCTGCTGCAAAGCGGTCTTAACAGCATTGGTTACTTCATAAACACCCGTTTCTGCCAGTGCCGTAAACCATTCCCGAATCTGTACATCATCTTCGCCAGTCAGTAAATAGAGCAGTCGTTCCAAATTACTGGAAATCAAGATGTCCATGGATGGTGAGCAGGTTGCATAAAAATCACGATTCCGATTGTATACACCGGTATTGATAAAGTCTGTCAGTACCTTATTGACATTGGAAGCACAGATCAGTTTGCCGAGCGGCACACCCATCTGTTTTGCATAGTATGCTGCCAGAATGTTGCCGAAGTTCCCCGTTGGAACCACCACATTCAGGGTATCGCCCATTTGCAGTTCTCCCTGCTGCACCAATGTGACATAAGAAGAAACATAGTAAACAATCTGCGGAACGAGCCGCCCCCAGTTGATGGAATTCGCACTGGAGAACCGCAAATTCCCCTCTGCCAGCTTCTGCTTTACAACCGGGTCGGTAAAGATTTTCTTGACACCGCTCTGGCAATCGTCAAAGTTGCCCTTTACCGCACACACGCTGACGTTACCACCCTCCTGGGTCACCATCTGCCGCTTCTGCATATCGCTGACACCGTCTTCTGGATAGAAGACCATAATTTCTGTGCCCTCTACATCCTTAAAACCTTCCAATGCTGCCTTACCGGTATCGCCGGAAGTGGCTACCAGAATCACGATTTTTTCCTTGAGCTGCAATTTCTTCATGGCAGTTGTCAGGAAATACGGCAGAATCTGCAAAGCCATATCCTTGAAGGCACAGGTTGGTCCATGCCAGAGCTCCAGCATATATGTTCCCTCAAAGAGGTGTGCAATTTCTGCGATATTTTCTGTTTCAAACCGCTTGGTGTTATAGGCACTCTCGGTGCAATAGACCAATTCTGCCTCTGTAAAATCCGTCAGATAACGGGAGAAAACAAATGCTGCCCGCTTTGCATAGCTCATATCTGCCATAGCATTCAGTTCTTCTCTTGTAATAGCTGGAATCTGCTCTGGCACAAATAAACCGCCATCCGCAGAGATTCCCTGCGAAATCGCAACAGCACTTTCTACCCGTACACTGCTGTCTCTTGTACTTTTATAAAACATACAACCACCCTTTTCCTATATTATCACATCCAACCCACTGGCATCGAATGCATTTTCTATATATTCCACAGAAACAATTCGTCCTCTGTCTGTCATAACCGCTGCTGCATCATATCTTGGTTGCAACGCCCAGTCTGGATTATGTACGGCACAATATACTATGGATGTCCGAACAATGCGTGCCTGCTGCTGCGGATGCAGATATGCCAACGGGGAAACGGCATCGGTAATTTTCCGTGTTTTCACTTCTACAAAGGCCAGAATCTCCTCTTTCTGTGCGATGATGTCAATTTCTCCACCCCGCATCCGATAATTACGTGTCAAAATCTTGTAGCCCCGTTCCATCAGATAGGAACACACCGCCGTTTCTCCACGTCTTCCCATTTCAGTCGTTGTCCGTTTCATGCAGCAACTTCCTCAAAAATGCTTTCCGATGCACCGGAGACGGCCCATACTGTAGGATTGCTTCACAGTGTGCCTTTGTTCCATAGCCTTTGTGCTTTGCAAATCCATATTGCGGATATTGTGCATCCAACTCCAACAGATAATGATCTCTTGCCACTTTTGCCAGAATCGATGCTGCTGCAATGGAAGCAGAGGTAGCATCCCCCTTCACAACAGTTTCTGCTGCAACAGAAAGCATCGGCATCCGATTTCCATCCACCAAAACATAATCCGGCTGCACAGACAAACCAGCAACGGCTCGCTGCATAGCAAGCATGGTAGCTCCCAAAATATTGTATGTTGCAATCTCCTCTACACTGGCTGTAGCAATACAATAGGCAACCGCCATTTCCTGAATCTGCGGAAACAGCTGTTCCCGTTTCTTTTCTGTCAGTTTTTTGCTGTCGTTTAACCCCTTCGGCAACTGCTCTGGTGAGAGGATTACGGCTGCTGCATAGACATCGCCAGCAAGCGGTCCTCTGCCTGCCTCATCCACCCCGCAAAGCAAAGGATAGGATAAGCGTTTTTCCATATCATAGGCATATAAATCCACTGGTTTCTGTATTTTCTTTGCCATGATGTTTACGCCTCCGGTAATTCCAGTGTCAGACGCCCCAGCGTACCACTGCGGAACTCATCCAGCAGCGTAATTGCCGCCCGCTCATAATTCACTTCGCCACCGGAAATCAGCATCCCACGTTTTCTGCCGAGCTGTTCCAACAACTGCAAACCATTACTCGCTTCAGAAATCTGCATTTTATAGCGGTTCTCCAAAGCCGCTGGATATCGTTCTGCCAGAAATTCCAACAGCAGCATGGCAAGGCTCTCCAGATCCATAATATCATCTTTAATCGCACCAGTAAATGCCAGCCTCTTTGCGACTTCCTGGTCATCAAACTTCGGCCAGAGCACACCAGGCATATCCAGCAATTCCATTTGGTCACCAATTTTGACCCATTGTTTGGTTCGAGTAACACCGGGACGGTCTTCCACCTTTGTCTTTTTGGACTGTGCCATCCGGTTGATAAACGAAGATTTTCCCACATTGGGAATGCCAACAATCATCAATCGTATGGGAACGCCGACAATACCCGACTTTGCTCGCTTTTCCAACAGTGGTTTCAACAACTGATTTTTCACAGTGGGAGCGAACTGCTTTATGCCCTTTCCGGTTTTGCAGTCCAGTGGTAGGGCAAGCAGGTTCTTTTTCTGATAATACTGCACCCATCTTGCCGTGGCATTGGGGTCAGCCATATCCGCCTTATTCAGCAAAAGCATCCGCGGCTTTTCCTTTACCAGCCGCTGCATTTCAGGATTCTGGCTGCTGTTTGGAATTCTGGCATCCAGAATTTCCACCACTGCATCTACCAACGACAGATTTGCCGCTATCATACGGCGTGTTTTCGTCATATGACCGGGAAACCACTGAATGGTTCCCATCTGAACTTCAGACATGCCGCCTCCTCCTATTCTCAATCATAAATGCCGCCAAAATTGGAAATTGGAGCAAACCGGAACACGGCTTTTCCCATAATCTGTTCTTCCGAAACCAACCCAACCATAGGATGACGGCTGTCAGAAGAATGCTGCCGATTGTCTCCCATAACAAAATAATACCCCTCCGGTATTGTCAGAGGAAAAGTAAATGCCCCCTCATCATTCACAGTTAAATTGTTGATATAGGGCTCCTCCAATACTTCTCCATCAATTGTAACAATACCAGTCGTGAAATCAATATTCAACGTTTCGCCGCCAACAGCGATGACCCGCTTGATGAGACGTTTTTCTGTTGTGGCAGTAGAAAGACCCGGTCCCTCTATTAAATTGCCATTCTCGTCATAAATATGGGAAACATCATTGTCCACAATGACAATATCGCCTCTCTCCGGCGTATACAGCAAGTCTGTCATAAACAGTTTGTCCTGATCCTGCAAGGTCGATTCCATGGAATGCCCTTCCACCGTAACCGGTCTTAATACATAGGCAAACAGCATAATTACAAAAAATACAGAAATCAGTACTGCCTCTAACATATCAGCGGCATCTTTCCAAAATGCACCTTTCTTCTTTTCTGCAACCTCTTCTGTTTTTGTTTCCATTTTCAGCCCTCATTTCCGTTTGTTGCTTTGATATGATTCGGTATCTGCATAATAAAAAAAGGGCACACATAGCGTCCCCTTTTCCATCTGTGCAGGAAACAGGGAGACAAAGACGGAAACAACCGCCCCTGTCTGTTCTGCCTGCTCACTGGTTTTTAGCCAATCTGTTCCTTTACCTTTGCAGCCTTGCCGACACGGTCTCGCAGGTAATACAGCTTTGCTCTGCGAACCTTACCCTTACGAACCACTTCTACCTTTTCCACAACCGGAGAATGCAGCGGGAATACCCGTTCCATACCGCAGCCGTAAGCGATTCTTCTAACGGTAAAGGTTTCGTGAATGCCGCCGTGCTTCTTTGCGATCACAGTTCCTTCAAACACCTGGATACGGCTCTTGTCGCCTTCCTTGATTCTAACGTGTACCTTTACGGTGTCGCCGATGTTGAAAGCTGGAACATCCTGCTTCAAGCTGGCATTGCTGATAGTTTTTAATGCGTCCATGATTTTCCTCCTGTTTGTTCAGACATTCATAAACGGTGCCTGCTCGCAGAGCGAATGCAGGCAGAACGGTCATACAAAAAAGTGTCCGGAAATCGTTCCCGTCAGCGGACTGTCCGATTTAATGTCGTTACTGGCATTAACCTCACCTGTCATCCGGAACAGACAGGCGGATTTCAAATGCTTTTCTATCATACCACACTTTTCTGAAAATTGCAAGTGTTTTTTCAAAAAAATTCAGTTTTTTCTTTTGTGCAGAGCTGTAGCCGACAGAAATTCGGAAATTCCAGTGAAATTCCTGCAAATTGGGCAAATGCCGTCAGAATCAGCATGGGATTCACACTTTCTGGCTGTCCGACCGACAGCAGCCATTCCCACATCACTGCCTGTTCTGTCACTTCCGCCCGTTGGCAGTCGATCTGCGGCAGCAAGTCCACCGTCCGCACACCCCGCTTTGATTTCTTCTCCACCAATACTTCGGGCTGTTCTAAAAAATGCTGCCACTGTTCCAGCAAAATTTCCGGCTGTTCACTCGGCAACGTTATCCGATAGCGGACATAGGCAAGCTCTCCCATCTTATGCACGGGCTCATAGGCAGTCAGCAGCTCTAACCCCTCTGGCAAAGCCTGCTGCAGTTGTGTTTTCGCAGATTCCGGCTCAACGGGTTCAGCAAACCGCACTTCTAAAATCTCCCCAATACTTTCCATGCCAAGCGGCAAAGCAGCCGCAAACACTGCCTCCATATGCGGATGAAAGCCATTTGTATAATGCACCGGCAGACCGGAACGCCGGATGGCTCTCTGCACACAGCGAACCAAATCCAGATGGGAAATATATTTTGCTCTACCAGTTTTGGCAAATCGAAAACGCAGTACTTCCTTCAAAAGCAATTCCTCCCCACTGCATGATTGACGCCGCAGCCAGCACAACTCTGCCGGCAGTTCGGTGTGGTCTTCGCCTGTTTTGCCCGTTCGTATTCTCGAATTAAGAACGACTTGTTGACCATGTAATCCAAATGCTCCCACGGTAAAATTTCTGTATAGGAGCGTTCCCGATTGGCATAAAATGCCGGATCCACCCCACATATTGCAAAGGCTTTCTCCCAATGTTCCCAGCAAAACCGGTCGCTCCAGCTGTCAAACCGGCTGCCATTCTGCCATGCCTGCAAAATCACACGGCACAAACGGCGGTCACCTCTTGCCAATACCGCTTCCAGCAAACTGATTTTCTGGTCATTCCAACTCACCTTGACTCGTTTCCGATGCGGCTTCGGGATGCTAGCAATCAGATGTTTCTGCCGCTCAGCAATTTGTTCTGCGGTTGCCTGCGGCACAAATTCAAACGGCGTATGCGGCTTTGGCACAAAGGTAGAAACACTGATGGAAATTTCTACGCCTTTTCCTTTGGGGCGATTGGGCTGGTCAAAATAGAGCCCAATGATTTTTTCTGCTAATTCTGCAATGCCAGCGATGTCCTCCAAAGTTTCTGTTGGCAACCCCATCATAAAATACAACTTCACATGATAATAACCGCCGGAAAACGCAATCTCCGCTGCACGAAGAATCTCCTCCTCCGTGACATTTTTATTGATGACATCCCGCAGCCGCTGTGTCCCTGCCTCCGGTGCAAATGTCAGACCGCTTTTTCGAATCCGCTTCACCTTTTCCATAAAGGTTTCAGAAAAGTTGTCCACCCGCAGAGACGGTAAACTCATGGTAATTTTTCTCCTATGCCTGTATATGTAATATTTCTGAAAGTAATGCCTTCAATGCCGC
>ENA-UONX01003071-UONX01003071.1-human-gut-metagenome-genome-assembly--contig:-P74old-NODE-3071-length-10702-cov-4.329201_pt1 | contig 10702 bp, 7 predicted proteins | sample MGYA00242466_ERZ724013 | MGnify/ENA metagenome assembly ERZ724013 | reverse complement strand
ACCGGGGGATCCCGCGGTATATACCATAGCGCTGAGGATTTATAACAGCGTCGGCGCGGCGAACGACGCCGCACGGCCTGAGATAATAGCCTACGGTCTGCTGCTTTCCCTGATGGCGTTGCCGCTGATCCTGCTCATCAGGTTCGGCATGGAACATATTTATTCCGACGTGGAGTTCTGATCATGGAAAAGTCGAAACACAACAAAATAAAGAGGAGCAAGGCGGAGGCCGCCGCGATATGGATCGTTTTCGCCGTATTCCTGATCTATGCGGTTACGCTGGTATTTCCGTTCGTGTGGATGTTTATCAATTCGTTCAAGACTTCGCAGGAATTTTTCCAGGGCAACATCTGGGGACTTCCCGAAACCTGGAGGTTTGAAAACTATTCCGAAATATTCTTCGGAAAACCGGCGGCGGACGAGGCGAGCACGCCGATCGTAACCACGGTTACGGGCAAACTTTTCGGCGTTACCCACAAGTATTCGATATTCCACATGTTTATCGTGAGCATACTGCTCACCCTGCTGACCACGCTTTCGAATATCTTCTTTTCCGCAACGAGCGCCTACGTCGTATCGAAATACAAGTTTCCCGGCAGGCAGGTCATTTACAGCGTGGCGATATTTCTGATGATCGTTCCCATTGCCGGCACTCTGCCCGAACAGTATCACCTGATGTCTGTTTTCGGGCTTACGGATAGTTTTTTTGCTGTATTCCTGCTGTTTTCCGCGGGGTTCGGCATGAACTTCTTTCTGATGTACGGATTTTTCAAAAACATATCGTGGACGTATGCGGAGGCCGCGCGCGTCGACGGCGCGGGGCACGCGAAGGTGTTCTTTAAAATCATGTTGCCGCTCGCCGCGCCCGTTATCGTTTCGCTTTCGGTCATCTACGCCATCGGCATATGGAACGATTACACCACGCCTTCGATCTACATGAAGAGCATGCCTACGCTCGCGTACGGCCTGTTCGTGATCAGAAATACGCTCCAGGCGAGGGGAGCGTATACGCAGACGTTCGCTGCGATGATGATAGCCCTCGTACCGATTCTGGCAGTATTTATCGCCTTTTCCAACACGATCATGGAAAACACGGTCGCGGGCGGGCTAAAGGGATAATGTTCGGCAAAAAAATTTTTTGGGAGGAAAATATGAAAAAATTACTGACAATCATGCTTGCGGCCGTCATGTTCGCGACTTTGTGCGCGGCGGGCTGCAAAAAAGACGGCGAAAAGTCCGCCGCGCCCGAAACGGTGGAGATCACCGTTTCCGAAACCTCGGTCGGGCCCGGCTCGCACACCCTTACCGCCAAGGTCTTGCCGGAGAATGCAAGCCAGGCGGTAACATGGTCGCTTATCGGCAGCGCCGCGGGCGTATCGCTCGACGGAGATACGCTGACCGTTGCCGAGACCACGAAGGACGGCCTGACATTCAAAATAAAGGCCGCCGCGCAGACCGATCCTACCGTCAGCGATACGGTAACTTTCACCGTGGACAATCCCGCGCCGCCGGCGACCGAGATATCCACGGAGGAACAGCTCAGAAACATGGTGCTCACGGGCAATTATAAGCTTGTGAACGACATCACCCTCACCGAGGAATGGACGCCGCTCGGCGTTCCCGAAGAAGAGGGAAAAGAGGCGGAGGCGGTAGGCTTGAGCGGTACGCTCGACGGCAACGGCTTTACGATCAAGAACTTCAAGACTGCCGAAGGCGGCTATAACAAAGGTTTCTTTTACCTCATCGAGGCGACGGGCACGGTCAAGAACCTCGGACTCGAAAGCGGTATGGAGGCGGGCGACGGACTTAACGGCGCGGCCTGGTGCGGCGTTCTCGCCGGAAGCAACCGCGGTACGATACAGAATTGCTATACGAACGTCAAGGTTACCATGACGGGGGTTCCCGGCGCGTCCCTGGTCGGCTCCAACTACGGCACGATAGAGAACTGCTACGCGATCGGTCCCGTTACGGTGGGCGAGGGCGCGCACGGTTCGGGACTGGTGAACTCGGAAGGCGAAGGCGCGGGCACGATCGCGAACAGCTACGTGCTCGACAGCAGCGTTTCTGCGGCGGTCAGCTACAATAAAAAGCAGGACGCGAATATCCAGAAGAGCGACGCCTGGATGAAGACGGCTAAAAATTATACGGACGCCGGCTGGAGCGAAGAGGTGTGGTGTCTGGTCGACGGGTATTATCCGATGCTCAGACACGAAGGCTTTACGCCGCCCGCGGCGAAACCCGTGCTGAATATTACGAACACGGAAACCTATCTCGACTACAACGTGGAAGAACAGCGCACGCTGCAGATCACTTACACGCTTTCCAACGTAACCGACAATTCCGTTACGTTCAGTCTGAAAGCACCCGTTACGGGCGTTGCCATCTCCGCCGCAGGGCTTGTTACCCTCACTGCTGACGTGGCGGACGGCGCAACGTTCACCGTAGTCGTAACGTCTGACGAAAGCCCGACCACCACTGCGGAAAAGACCTTTACCGTGAGCAACGCCAACATGGAAGAAGTTGTGGAAATTTCCACTTTCGAAGAACTGAAAGCGCTTTCCACCTCCACGAATCCCGCGGACATGAAAAAGAGTTACCGCCTGACCGCCGATATCGACGCGAGCGCGGGGTGGTTCAACGACGCCATCGCTCCTGCCACAGGCGTTGACGCCGACGAGGTTGCGACGGCCGATAATCCCTTTACGGGCACTTTCGACGGCAACGGTTATACCATCAGCGGCTGGAAAGGCGGCGACGGTAAGGCAAATAACGGTTTGTTCGGCGTGATCGGCGAAGGCGGCGTAGTGAAAAATCTGACCGTTAAAATAGGCGAACAGCGCCGTTACGTCGGGGCGGCATCTGCCGCCGTCGCGGCTGTCAACAGAGGCACGATCGAGAACGTCTTTGTGGAAGGCGAGGTCATGGGCGCAGGACATAAATGGGTAGCGGGCGTCGTTTTCAACAACTTCGGTACGGTCAAAAATTGTATCAGCCTCGTCAAATTGACGAATGAGGGCGAAGCGCTCGGTGTCGCAGGCATAGCTTACAATAATTCAGGCACGGTGGAAAACTGTTTTGTAGACAAAACGGTTACGGGCATATCGCAGATTTTGGGCACGGCTGACGCCGAGCTCGACGCCAACTGTCTCGAAACGGCGGCTATGCAGACCGTTTCCACCTACGGCGCTTTCGATTCCTCCGTATGGACAATCGAGTCCGGCGCTTATCCTGTAATGAAAAAAGGTATCGCCGGCTGATACCGTCGGCGAAGAGAACAGAGCGGAGCGCGCCGTTCCCCCGCAAGGGGGCGGCGCCCCGATTTTATGAAAAATGAAAAAATACATCAGTTTATTTTTAGCGTTGTGCCTCAGTCTATCCGTTCTGACAGGCTGCGGCCTTTTTCAAGGTCAGCAGACGGAGGATAAAAACGATGCGATAACCGTTTCGCTCGGAAACGGTACCTCTGTGGTCTGCACGGACCGAGGCGCGGAAATATCTCTGGACGTTTCCGTAACGGGCACGGATGACAAGTCCGTTATCTTTATCGTGGACGAAGAGGCCGACTATGTTTCGATAGACGAAGATACGTATAAGCTTACCGTTGCGGCGGGCGTACCCGACGGTTACGTCTTTACCGTTACCGTCGTTTCCGCCGCAAACAAAAGCAAATACGATAAAAAGACCTTTACCGTAACGGTTTCGGATGCCGAAACGCCCGATGTCGATCCCAATCCCGACCTCGGCGACGGCAAGCCCGTCTATCTGCCCGACGGCAGGATCAAGGCTCCGACCGAATATCTTGTGGACGACTTTACGGACGGCGTGGATCCCGATAAATGGTATATATCCACGCAGACGTGGGGCGGACTGCCCGACTACCGCGGCTGCCTTACCGAAAACGTATCCTATACGGACGACGGTAATCACGCGGGAAACGTACGGCGCGGGCAGTTATTCGGTAGCGATGAAAGTCATGCCCAGGCTGGGTGCGTGCAATGCGGTATGGACGTATTATTACGGCAGAGGCGGGCAGGATAATCACGAAATAGACATCGAACTGCCGGGGCACAAAACTCCCGGCGGGGGCGAGATCGGTTACGACCGCGTGCTCAATACCAACTGGCTTTCGGAAACGAATTCTGCTTCGCAGGGCATCGTTACCGAATCTCCCGCAAACGACGGAAAATGGCATCTCTATCGGTTCGACTGGCATACGTCGCCTTCGCCTCGCATCGACTATTACGTAGACGGCGTGCTCACTCATACCGCAACCGATCTCGTGCCCTCTATCAAAGGGCTTTTCTGGATAGGCTGCTGGTTGCCGAACAGCTGGTGCGGCGTGCCCGATTTCGAAGTCGATTACATGATGGTGGATTGGTTTTCTTACGTGCCGTTCGGGCAGCCGACGGTGGAACCCGACGTTACGCCCCGTCCCGCGAGTTACGAAGGAAACGCGGCGAAATATCCGAAGGCTCCCGTAGACATGCCCGTTACCGATTACATTTCCAACGGTACTTTCGAAGGCGACGCCGCGGCGTGGCAGACGAGCGGCGGCGCGCGGATCGTAACCGAGGAAAAATATCGGGGACAGAAGAGCCTTTCCCTTCCGGGCGGGGCGAGCGCTTCCCAGACGATCACCGCGGTATACGGCGGTTTCAGATACAATTTGTCAGCCTTTATGAAAACGAGCGGAGCTGCCAGACTTGAAGTTCGGTTTTACAACCGCGGCGGCGCGGAAATCCCCGCGGGCACAAAGACTTTCAACGTCGGGTCAAACGCGTTTGCCGAAGTCGGCGGAGAGATTGCGGCTCCTGTCGGCAGCGACTATATGATCGTCAGGATCGTTTCGGAGAGCGGCGCCGCGTATGCGGACGACGTTTCCGTGCGGCTTAAATAAAAAAAGGTGTATCGATGAAAAAGTTAAAAGTTGTTTTGAGTTTGCTGCTCTGCGTGCTGCTCGTTTCCGCGGCGGCTTGCGGCGAAAAGACAAACGAAGGGGCCGCGCCGCAGAGCGTGGTGATCAATAACACGCAGACGACGGTGAAACCCGGCAGTTTCGATATCGACGCGACGATTCTGCCCGCGGGGGCCGATCAGCGCTATAACGTTTCCGTCATAGGCGCGCCGAACGGCGTTACCGTGAGCGGAAAGACTGTTACGGTGGCGGAAACGACGGAAGATAAGCTGGAATTTACCGTTAAGGCGGTTTCCCTGCTCGACCTCACCGTATCCGCGACGAAAAAATTCACCGTGGACAATCCGCCCGCGCCCGCGCAGGAAATCCGCACGGCGGAGGAATTTTCCGCTATCCGCAACGACCTGAACGGCAACTATATCCTTATGAACGACATCGACCTCGGCGGCAAGCCCTGGGAACCCATCGGCACAGCCGATATGGAAGATAATTCGGGGCATATCGTTTCCGTAGGCGTCGGCTTTGCCGGACGGCTGAACGGCAACGGCTATACCGTCAAAAACTTCCTTTACGATAACGGGGACGGCGAGGTCGTCGGCTTGTTCGGACAGATAGAAAAGACGGGTATCGTGGAGAAAATGGGATTGCAGGGCACTTTGACCGCGAGCAAATGGAGCGGAGGAATGGTCGGCATCAACCACGGTACGATCCGCAACTGCTTTATAGACGTTACCGTAACGGGCACATCGTTCCCGATGAGCGCCGTGGCGGGGAACAACAAAGGGCTTGTGCAGAACACCCTCGCCGTCGGCAAGGTAACCTGTCCCGACGGCAAGGACGGCGCGGCATTCGTCGGTTCCACCGACGGGCAGGTGGAGCATTCCTTCGCGCACCTCGGCAACATACCGTATGCCTACGGATGGGGCAAGACGAGCGATCTCAGCGTTTCCAAAACGGAAAACCAGCTGAAGTCCGCGGAGACTTATTCCTCCTGGGATCCCGAGATCTGGTATATCGCGAACGGCATGTATCCGCTGCTCCGCTATGAGGGCTTTGTCCCTCCCGCGGCGGAAGTTCTCGTTACCGTCAACAATACCGAAAAATCCCTGAACCTGAGGGCGGAGCCCGCTGAAAACAGCCTGCAGATCGATTATACCGTGGCCAACGCGGAGGACGATTCCGTTACGTTCAGCCTGAAAGAGAGCGTTGCGGGCGTTTCCGTCAGCGGCACCGGACTGCTCGAAATAAGTTCTTCCGTGGCGGACAATACGCGCGTTACCGTGGTGATAACTTCGGTGCAGGATCCGTCAAAATTTGCGGAATATACCGTAAAGATCAATAATTTCGACCCGAATTCGGCGATAACAATTTCCTCTTATCAGGATATGCTGACTTATCTCGTCAATACGGACGACGCGACCGACCTCACCAAAAACTATGCGCTTTCCGCTGACATCGACCTTTCGGACGTTTTCTGGAGCGGCATGATCGGCGCGGGCACGGAGGGCGACGGCGCGTTTACGGGCACTTTCGACGGGCGCGGACATACGCTGAAAAACGTTGCGGGCGGCAATGCCGCCGCGAACTTCGGCCTATTTAAAAAGATAGGCGAAGGCGGCGAAGTCAAAAATCTCGCGATCGAAATCCGCGCGGAACGCATGTACGTCGGCAACGATTCCGCCGTGCTTGCGAGCGTGAACGACGGGCTGATCGAAAACGTGATGATTTCGGGAGAGATCATGGGCACGAACGCCAACGTGGCGGGATTTGTCTGCCTGAACAACGGCACGATCAGAAATTCGGTAAGTTTCGTCAAAGTTCTGCAAAGCGAATCGACGGAACCCGCGGGCGTCAACGCCGTGGCCAAAACCAACGACGGTACGATAGAAAACGTATTTGTGGATAAGGAGGTTACGGGAGCTTCTCACTTGCTTTCCGCCGCAGACGCCGCGTTGGACGCTTACTGCCTCGCGAGCGCCGAAATGAAGTCGGCGGCGACGTATGCGGACTTCGATCAAACAATCTGGACGATTACGGAGGGGCAGTATCCTGCGCTGAAAACTTTATGACCGCTAAGAAAGGGCAGAAACCTGCCGCGATAAGAAACGCGAACATCAAACTCGTGATGCAGCTGCTTGATTCGGGCGTAAGGTCGAGATGCGACCTCGCGAAGAGCACGAAACTGAGCAATCCCGCCCTCACGATGATCATAGACCAGATGCTCGGCATAGGCTTTGTAAAGGAGGGGGAAAAGATCGTTACCAACGAACGAGGCAGGCGCAAGGTCGATCTCGCGATCAACCGCGAATTTGCCGCCGTCGTCGGCGTGGACTTTTCCTCCGACAACATACTAATAACGCTCGCGGACTTTACGCGGAAGGCGCTTGCGCACCGCGAGATCGCGGACAGCGAGATCATCACGCGCAAAGTCCTGTCGAGGGTAGTGGAAGTATTGAGGGAAGTATTGTCCGCAACCGACATACCCGTAAAGTGCATATGCGTGGGCGTTCCCGGCAAGGTGAACGCCGCCACGGGCAGGGTGCACATGGCCTCGTACAAATACCGCGACTGCTGCGATATCGACATGGCGGAGTTTTTTGAAAGCGAATTCGGAATCCCGACCGTGCTCGCCAACGACGCCAGCCTGCAGATGCTCGCGGAAAAGACTTACGAAGGCGCAGGCAGGGATTCCGCGCTGATATATAACGACTACGGCATGGGCGGCGCGTTATGGCTCAAGGGCGAAAATTTCGAAGGCGACAGCGGTTTTGCGGCCGAACTCGGCGCCATTCCCATAGCCTACGACGGCGAAGTGTCCATTTTCGAGGATATCTGCGGCATAAACGCCATGCTGCGCGCCAGCGGTTACGACCTCGGCGATCCGCGCTCGTTCGATAAATTCCTCGCGGCATATGCCGCAGGCGGAAAGGACGAAGGCGCCGCCGTGGACAGGAGCGCGCACGGCATCGCCCTGCTTATACGCTGTATACTTGGCGTAGCGGGCTGCAGGGATATCATGATCACGGGCAAGGCCAGCAGGCTTGGCGGCAGATATATAGACAGCATAAGCAAATATTTAGAGGAAGAAAAGATTTTCGATATTTCGCAGCTCAGCCTGCGTTACGGTCATTTCCGCGGCAACGCGACCGTTACGGGCGCGGTGGAAAAGGCCGTGTCTTACGTGATCGATACCGAAATTGCGCGGAGATAAGTTACAAAGAGGTGGCATGATGATAAAATTCGGAACGGGTGGGTTCCGCGGCGTGATCGCCGACGATTTCACGAAGGAAAACGTACAAAAAATAGCGCAGGGGCTGAGTTTGACCGCCCTTGAAAACGGCTGGGGCGGCAAGCCCGTGGTTATCGGCTACGATCTGCGCTTTATGTCCGACAAGTTCGCCGCATGGATGGCGGAAGTGTTCGCGGGGAACGGGATAAAAGTTCTGCTCTGTACGAGCGTGGTGCCTACCCCGATCGTCATGAGCGCGACGAAAGACATGGACAACGAGCTCGGCGTAATGATCACCGCGAGTCATAATCCTTACGTTTTCAACGGCGTAAAGGTATTCCGTAAAAACGGCATGGACGCGGACGTCGGTTTCACAAACGCGCTCGAAAAAGTAACCAACGCGTGCGGGAATGTGAACGTCATGCCGCTCGCGCTGGCGAAAGAGCGCGGCCTCGTGGAGGAGTATTCTCATATCGAAAAATATCTCGACAATATAGTATCGTTTATCGACCCGAAGATAAAATTCAATAAGGCGAAGATACTGTTCGACAACATGTGCGGTGCGGGCTGCGTGGGGCTGAAACCCATCGCCAGGCGGCTGAATATCACGCGTTTCGACATCATCAACGAAAAACACGACGCGTTTTTCAACTTCATCACGCCGAATCCCACAGAGGAGGCGATGTCCAGACTGAAAAACATGGTCGTGAAAAACGGCTACGATTACGCCATCGCGACGGACAGCGACGCGGACAGGCTGGGCGTACTCGACGAAAACGGCAACAGCGTGAGCAGCAACGAAATTCTCGCCTGCCTTTATTATTATCTCGTAAGGTACCGCGGGCAGAAAGGGGATATCGTAAAAAACTGTTCGGCGTCCGTTCTGCTCGACATGCTCGCGGAAAAACTCGGCTTTAAGTGTTACGAAGTGGACGTAGGATTCAAAAATATTTCCGCGAAACTGAAAGAAACGAACGCGCTTATCGGCGGAGAAAGTTCGGGCGGTTTGACTGTGCGCAATTACATATTCGGCAAGGACAGCACCTTTTCGGCGGCGCTCTTTATGGAAATGCAGATCGTCATGAACAAACCGGTTTCCGAGATAGTCGGGGAAGTGAAAAACTTCGCAGGCTACGGCTATCACTGCGCAGAAGACAGCTGCGAGGTTTCGGACATGCGCGTGTTCGACGCGCTGTATAAGGACGACGGACGGGAAATAGGCGCTAAGAAAGTACACGCTTTCAACCGCAACGTAAAATATTACTTCGAAAACGGATGTTGGGCGCTCCTGCGGGCATCGGGCACGGAGCCTCTTCTGCGCATCGCCGCGGAAATGCCCTCGGAATCGGAAGTCAGAAAGATCGCCGAAAAACTGAAATGCAAGATCAAAGAAACCGACGATAAATTATTAAAGGGAAGTTTATAAACGGAACATGAGGACTGAGATCAGGGAATTTTTAAGCAAAATACAAAATCTTTCCGTCGACGCGAAGGCTCGCGGCGAAGCGGCCCTGCCGGAAAACTGTTTCTTTTTAAGCGATTTTGAAATCGTTTGTATGAAACGGGACAAAGGGGACAGCCGTTATCCTTATTCGGCGGACGGATTCACGCTCTGGGCGTATTCTTCGGGGTATATTTCCGTCAACGAAAGCACGTATTACGTCATTTTGCCCGCGAGCGGCGGCAAGGAACCGTTCATGACGGCGTTCGGCGGGATATACGAAAGCGGTGCGTATCTACCCGTTTCGCTCTTCGGCGCCATGGCCCTGCCTGCAGAAAAAGACTGCAGGCGCTATACCGTTTATACGCCGCAGGCAGTATATTATATCGCGGAATGTAAACAGATCCTGTTTGCGCTGCGGGCATTCGTATCCGAAAAAAAGGAAGTTTGTTTTACGCTATACGCCGAGAATTTAGGTAAAGATAAAAAGAATATATATCTGTCGCCGTATATCAACTGCCTTTTAAAACACGATACTGCGGAATCGGTCGAAACCAACTGGTTCAAAGAATGCCGCGCTACGGAAAACGGCTATCTCTTCGGCAGCGTGGAAGACCTCGACCGCACCACGCATCTCGAAAATTACGGCGTGATCACGCGCGCGCTGGACGAAAGCAGGATCGATTCGCTTGAAATCACCACCGCGCGCACCGTTTATACGGGCGGCACGAACCGCCCGCTGATGTGTGCGGACTGCCTTACGTCGGGTAAATTTGCGGAAAAAAAGCTGAATACGCGGTTCACGGATACCGCTGTCGCCGCGGAGATGGTCGGGCTGACGCTCGGCGGCGGGGAAGATTTTTCGGTCGATTACAAACTCGTGTGCGCCTACGATAAAGCGGCGGCGGAGGAACTCTGCAAGGCGCCGCTTTCGCCCGCGGAGTTTGACGATTACATAAAGAACGCGAAAATTGCGGACGATAAAAAGAACGTCGAAACCATGATAATGGAGTTCTGCGGTCCGGGAATCGGAGATTTGAACTGCAATGTTCTCAACCGCTTTGTCAAAAACCTGCAGAGAAACGTGGAAATTACCGCGCACCCGAAAAATTACGAC
>ENA-UONX01003069-UONX01003069.1-human-gut-metagenome-genome-assembly--contig:-P74old-NODE-3069-length-10706-cov-5.199512_pt1 | contig 10706 bp, 8 predicted proteins | sample MGYA00242466_ERZ724013 | MGnify/ENA metagenome assembly ERZ724013 | reverse complement strand
GGCGTTCGCACGAAGAGAAACCCAACAGCGCGTTGCGCCGCCTCCGGGTCTGCGGAGGTGGGCGGATGAGCACCCGAATCGGTGCACAAACGACGGCGCTGCCGTCGTGCCCCGGCTTGATCGGCTGGGCGGGGATTGCGGGGCAAAAGGAAAAAGAAGGCCCGTATGGCGCGAAATTCGATTGGATTATACCGGACGAGTTGAACGGGGAGCAATCCTTTGAAGGCGCTGAACGCGCGATGCTCGAACAGGCGGTTGTGCTCTGCGCGGAAAAAGCGGGAACGCGGCTGAACGAAATTCAAATGCTGCTCGCGGGCGATCTGCTCAACCAGATCATTTCCGCCGGATTTGCGGCGCGTAACCTCGGAATCCCGTTTTACGGTCTGTACGGGGCGTGTTCCACCATGTCTGAATCCCTGTCCGTCGGCGGCATGCTGGCGGACGGAGGCTTTGCGGATCGGCTGATCTGCGCGACGTGCAGCCACTTCTGCACGGCGGAGCGGCAGTATCGCGCGCCGCTGGAATTGGGCAATCAGCGCACGCCAACGGCGCAGTGGACGGTGACCGGCGCGGGCGCGGTAATGATTTCCGGTTCGAAGCACGCGCCGGTGGTCTTGACGCATACGACATGCGGGCGCGTGGTGGATCTGGGCATTACGGATGCGAACAACATGGGCGCAGCCATGACGCCAGCGGCTTTCGATACACTTGCGGCGCATTTCAGGGATCTGAGGCGCGGCTTTGCGGATTACGATTTGGTGGTGACGGGCGATTTGGGGCGCTTAGGTCGAGAGCTTCTCATTGAGCTGCTGCGCGAAAAGAAAATCGACGTGGACGAGGGCAAGCTGTTTGACTGCGGATGCGAAATCTTTTCCGAAAGGCAGGATGTTCATTCGGGCGGGAGCGGGTGCGGCTGTGCGGCGAGTATGTTGTGCGCGCATCTGCTGCCCGAGCTCGCGGCAGGCCGATTGAAGCGCGTTTTGTTTATGGCGACGGGCGCGCTGCTCAGCCCGACAAGCAGCATGCAGGGCGAGAGCGTGCCCGGTATCGCGCATGCCGTCGCGATGGAGCATCGAAAGGAGAAGGGCGCGTGATAGAGATTTTGTGGATGCTGGTGAAGTCGTTCCTCGTGGGCGGCCTGCTCTGTGCCATCGGTCAGGTGTTGATTATGAAGACGCAGTTGACCAGCGCGCGGATTCTGGTCGGCTATGTGACGGCGGGCGTTATTCTCGGCGCGCTGGGGCTGTATAAACCGATTGTTGATTTTGCGGGCGCGGGCGCGACCGTTCCGCTGCTGGGCTTTGGGTATGCGCTGGCGCGCGGCGCAATCGAGGGCGTGAAGGAAACGGGGATTCTCGGCGCGTTCACCGGCGGCGTGACGGCTGCGGCGGGCGGCATTGCAGCGGCGGTGTTTTTCGGCTACCTGGCCGCAGTCCTGTTTAAGCCCAAGATGAAAAGCTGAACCGAAACAGACCGGAAGTCCAAACAGACTTTTGGTCTGTTTTTCTGATTTCGAGCGTCGTCCTGTTTTCAAACGGACAACATGACATATTGCGCACAGGCGTGAAGATGCGGTATAATAGGCTCATTCTGCGGGACGAGGAGCGTGAGGAGGATGACAAATCGGCTGATGGAAACGGCGTGTGCCAGATTGTGCCTGCTTACGCCCATCGCATGGGACGAATCCATGCCGCCGCTGTTTTCCAGCATGGCTGTGCGGCGAATGATGGAATGCGGCGCGCTCTCCGGGCTCGTCCTGCGCCGGACGGACATGCTGCCGCAGGCGACGTTTGAACGCGCGGAAATGCTTCTCACCCGGACGAGTGACGCGCTTTTGTGTTTGGAAGCCTATGAAAAGCTGGGATATCGGCTGATTCTGCCGGAAAGCAGGGAATGGCCGAAGGCGCTGCGCGCGCTCGGTGGTCGGGAACCGCTCTTCCTCTTTATGAAGGGAAATGCGGCGCTGCTGGAGCGGCGAACCGTTGCGGTGGCGGGCAGCAGGGAGATTGCGCCCGCGACAAACGACATGGCGGCGCGGCTTGGCGCCATGCTGGCCGAAGAAGGGATAACGATGGTCTGCGGCGGTGCGCGCGGCGTGGATCGCGCGGCGCAGGATGCGCTGTTGGACGCCGACGGTTCGTTGATTCTCGTTCCGGCGGTTTCTGCGGAGCAGGCCTGCGCGCGGGAAAAGGAAACAGCGGCGCTGCAAACGGGCAGGCTGCTGCTGCTCAGCGAGACGCTGCCGGATGCGCCGTTTTCTGCCGCGAGGGCGTTGGCGCGCAACCATACCATTTATGCGTTGGGGAAAAACGCGATTGTCGTTGCGGCCAGAAACGGCGTTGGCGGGAGCTGGCGAGGGGCGACGGCGGGGCTGTGCGGCAATTTTTCGTCGGTCTACGTGCCGGACGGAGACGGCGCGGATTTCGAAGGAAACCGCGCGCTGTTTGAATACGGCGCGCGAAGGATTGATTTGAGCGGAAAACGGACGATCGGCGAGCAGCTGTGCGTCGAGGAACAGATATCTTTTCTCTAAACCTGCGAAGGAGGCGTGAACGCCGTGCAAGTGACGCTGTCGCAAATTCCCATGCGGGAAATCCTGCATTTTCTGGGCTGGCACGGAACGCCGGTCGAGCCGCCGCTGATGGAGCAGATCAGGCGAATCAGAGGCGAGGCGCTTGAACAGGTGAAGCCGCGAGCGGTCATGCGGCGCTTTGTCCGCCTGCCGGACGGAACGCTCGAGGGAACGCGCTTTTTTCCGCAGGGGAAGGATGTGCGCGAAATGCTGTCTGCCTGCCATGAAACGGTTTTGCTGGCGGCAACGCTAGGCGCGGACAGCGAGCGCATGCTTCTGCGGGCGCAGACAAAGAGCGCCGCGGACGCGCTGATTCTGGACGCGGTGCTCAGCGCGGCGATTGAGGCGGTCTGCGACCGGATGGAGGAGACGCTGAGGGAGAAGCTGGCAGCGCAGGCGCTGTATTTGACGGATCGGTTCAGCCCTGGCTACGGCGACATGCCGCTTGCGCAATCCGGGCAAATCTGCGAGGTGCTGAACGCCGGACGCTCCATCGGGCTGACGGTCAGCCAAAGCGGGATTTTGATGCCGCGAAAATCGGTGACGGCCGTGCTGGGGATCAGCCGAACGCAGGTTTTGCGAAGACCGAAGGGCTGCGAGGGGTGTTCGGCGCGCCAAACCTGCGCATTTGCAAGACGCGAAGACATAACGGAGGAATGACGATGACATATACGAAAGCGATTACGCTGCTCGACGGCGCGATGGGGACGATGCTCCAGAAAGCGGGGCTGAAGCTCGGCGACCGCCCGGAGACGCTTTCCATCACGGCGGCGGACGTTGTGGAGGGCATACAGCGGCAGTATGTGCAGGCGGGGACGCGGCTGCTGCTGGCGAACACGTTCTGCGCGAACGCGCACAAGCTGGCCGGAACGGGCTTTGAGGTGGAAGACGTCGTTCGCGCGTCTGTCGCCGTGGCAAAGCGCGCCTGTGTGGGAACGGATGCGAAGGTTTTGCTCGACGTCGGCCCCATCGGCGAACTGCTTGAGCCGCTGGGGACGCTCAAATTTGACGAGGCCTACGCGCTGTATGCGCAAATGATTCGCGCGGGCGCGGCGGCGGGCGCAGAGGGCGTTTTTTTTGAAACGTTTTCCGATTTGAACGAGCTCCGCGCGGGCGTCCTGGCGGCCAAGGAGTGTTCCGATTTGCCGGTGTTTGCCTCGATGACGTTCGAGGCTTCCGGCCGGACGTTCCTCGGCTGCCGTGCGGATGCGGCGGCGATGGCGCTGGACGCGCTGGGCGTGGATGCGCTGGGTGTGAATTGCTCCCTTGGCCCGAAGGAGATCGCGCCGATTCTTCAAGCCATGCGTACATGCACCAATCTGCCGCTGATTCTCAAACCGAACGCCGGTCTGCCCGACCCGGAAACGGGCGCGTATCATACCGCGCCGGATGAATTTGCGCGGGATTGCGCGGCGCTTACGGACGTCGGCGCGGTGTATATCGGCGGCTGCTGCGGCACGACCCCCGCGTTCATCGAGGCGCTTGGCCGGGCGCTGGAAGGAAAGTCGGCGAGGTGGGATGAAAAAACCGTGCGGGGAATCTGTTCGGCGGGCGAAATCTGTCCGTTCGGACAGGGCGTTCGCGTGATCGGCGAGCGAATCAACCCGACGGGAAAAAAGCGCTTTCAGCAGGCGCTCCGCGAGGGCGACATGAATTACATCGTCGCGCAGGCGATTGAGCAGGCCGAAGCCGGTGCGCAGATTCTGGACGTCAACGTGGGGCTGCCCGATATCGACGAGCCGGAAACCATGCGCCGCGTGGTAACGGCAATCAGCGGCGCAGTAAGCCTTCCGCTGCAGATTGATTCCTCCAGTCCGAAGGCGATTGAAGCGGGTCTGCGCGCCGCGCCGGGAAAGTGCATGGTCAACAGCGTAAACGCATCCCGCACGTCGCTGGAAGCGGTGCTTCCGATTGCAAAAAAATACGGCGCGGCGGTCGTCGGTCTTGCGCTGGGCGAAAACGGACTGCCGACGACCTGCGAGGCGCGCATGGGGTTTGCGCGCACGATTCTGAACGCGGCGCTCGAAGCGGGCATTGCGCGGGAAAATGTGGCGATTGACTGCCTGACGCTGACGGTTTCCGCGCAGCAGGATCAGGTGAAGCAGACGCTTGAAGCCGTTGCACGGGTTCGCGGTGAATTGGGGCTTGAAACGGTGCTCGGTGTATCCAACATTTCTTTCGGTCTGCCGCAGAGGACGCTGGTTACACAGGCATTTTTGACGCAGGCCATTCAAAACGGCCTGACGCTGCCCATCATCAACCCCAATCAGAAGGAAATGATGGACGCGGTAGACGCCTGCCGGGTGCTCAGCGGAGAAGATGCGCACTGCGCGGCCTATATCGAGCGCCACGCGGCGCAGACCAAGCCGCAGGCGAAGCAAAAACCCGGCGTGAAGCTCTCTATTGCGGATGCAATCGCCAAGGGGCTTTGCGACGAAGCCGCCGCAGCGGCGCGAGAGCTGCTGGAGACCATGCCCCCGCTTGACGTGGTGGAAAAGGAGCTGATTCCGGCGCTCGACGCGGTGGGCGAACAATACGAAAAGCAGATCATCTTTCTGCCCCAGCTTATGAACGCGGCAGCTGCCTCCGGCGCGGCGTTTGACGAGGTGCGCCGGGTTATCGGGCAAAGCAGCGCGGCGGGCGAAGGGAAAGGCCCGATTGTGCTGGCCACGGTGGAAGGCGACATTCACGATATCGGAAAAAACATCGTCAGAACCGTGCTGGAAAACTACGGTTTTCGAATTGTAGATCTGGGGCGAGACGTATCGGCGGAGCGCGTGGTCGAGGCAGTTCGGCAATACGGTGCGAAGATCGTCGGCCTTTCCGCGCTGATGACGACGACCGTGCCCAGCATGGAAAAGACGATTGCGCGTCTGCATGAAAACGGGCTGCATGTGCCGGTGATTGTCGGCGGCGCGGTGCTCACGCCGGACTATGCCAAAAAGATCGGCGCGGATTACTACGCGAAGGACGCCAAGCAATCCGCCGACATCGCCAAATCAATTCTCGGCTGACGCAGATGGAGAGGGAATATGGAATACAGAGATTCAGCGTGCGTGCGCGAGCTGCTGGCGCAGGGCGTTTTGCTTTTTGACGGCGCGACGGGCACGGCGCTCTGCGCGCAGAGCGGAGAGGGCGAAGCCGTAGAACGTCTGTGCCTGACCCAGCCGCAGCGCGTTCTGGCGCTGCATCGCGCCTATCTGGCAGCGGGATGCAAGGCGATCAAGACGAATACGTTTGCAGCGCACGTTTCGCTGGCGTGTGAAAATAAGGACGATCAGAAAACGCTGATTCGGGCGGCATACGATTTGGCTCGTCGGGCGGGCGATGCGTATGACGCGGCTGTGTTTGCGGATATCGGGCCTGCGCCGACGGACGCGGACAGCGCCGCCGCATGCTATATCGCAATGGCCGAACAGTTTTTGAATGTTGGCGCGACGTGCTTTCTGTTTGAAACCATGCAAAGCGGCGAAGGGCTTGCGGAGGCTGCGGCGTACATCAAAGCATCCTGTCCGGATGCGTGGATCATGGTTTCCTTCGCGGCGGATGCGGATGGATTCACGCGGGCGGGCGAGCAGGCGAGCGCACTTGCGCTGCAAATGTCCGCCTGCGGCGCGGTGGACGCCATCGGCCTGAACTGCATCTGCGGGGCGTATCACATTCGGCAGCTTCTTTCTACGCTGGACGTCGGGGATAAATGGATGAGCGCCATGCCCAACGCGGGCTATCCCCATGTGGAGGAAGGACGCACCTATTACGACAGCGCACCGGCGTATTACGCTCAGCAGGTCATGGAATGTGTGAAGACGGGGGCGCGGATTGTCGGCGGCTGCTGCGGCACAACGCCCGAGCATATCCGGCAGATTGCCCGCCTGCTGGGGACGCCGATGCCGCCGCGCGTGCGGATGGACGATGAAAAGGCGGCGCAGCCGCCGGAAAAAGGCTGTCGAAGCCAGATTCTGCGTCGGCTTGAGCAGGGGCGGCGCATCACGCTGGTTGAGCTCGATCCGCCGCGGAGCGCGGATATCGGCGACTTTATGGAGGGCGCGCGTCAGCTTGAACAGGCGGGCGCGGACGCGATCACGATTGCGGATTGCCCGATTGGCCGAGCGAGGATGGATTCCAGCCTGCTGGCCTGCAAATTGTCGCGCGAGCTTGGCATTGAGGCGCTGCCGCATATGACCTGCCGCGACCGCAACGTGAACGCAACCAAGGCGCTGCTGCTGGGGCTTTCGATGGAGAATGTGCACAATGTGCTGGCGGTGACGGGCGACCCGATTCCGACCGGCGACCGGGGCAGCGTCAAGAGCGTATATCAATTCAATTCCCGCGTGTTGGCGAAATTCATTCGCGGGCTGGGCGAGAGCGGCGAGGCGGAACCGTTTTTCGTCTGCGGCGGCCTGAACATCAACGCGATGCGTTTTGATTTGGAATTGGAGCGGGCAAAGGAAAAGATGGATTGCGGCGTGTCGGCCTTTCTGACGCAGCCGGTGCTCAGCGAGCAGGCGGCGCTCCATTTGGAGCGGGCAAGGGACGAATTGCGCGGCGCAAAGCTCATTGGCGGCCTGTTTCCGGTGGTCAGCGAGAAAAACGCCCGGTTTTTGCAGAGCGAAGTGCACGGCATCACGGTGGATGAGGCCGTTGTGCGCGCCTATGCGGGGCTTGATCGCGCGCAGGGCGAGGAGATGGCCGTTCGGCTGTGCAGGAAGGCGGCAAGCCGCATTTCGCCCTTTGTTGACGGCTATTACATGATGACGCCGTTTCAGCGGGTGGAACTGGTGTGCCGCGTGATTCGCGCGACCCGGAATTTGGCGGAATAAGGGCTTGAAGAAAAGCTGATTTTATGCGATAATAAAAGATGTATGTAAACTTTGGAATGTGGAGCAGAAAAAAGGAGAACCTGGTCACATGATCGCAACCCAAAATATTTCCCTTTCTTACAGCGGAAAGCCGCTTTTTAAGAACGTCAACATTAAATTCACCGCCGGTAACTGCTACGGCATCATCGGCGCAAACGGAACGGGCAAATCGACTTTCCTGAAGGTACTCTCCGGCGAGCTGGAGCCGACCACGGGCGAAGTGGTCATCACCCCCGGCGAGCGCATGGCCGTCCTGCGCCAGAATCACTTTGAGTTTGACAGCTATGAAGTGCTGCAAACGGTCATCATGGGGCACAAGCGCCTCTATGAGATTATGAAGGAAAAGGACGAGCTTTACGCCAAAGAGGATTTCACCGACGCGGACGGCGAGCGCGCCAGCGAGCTGGAGGGCGAGTTCGCCGAGCTGGACGGCTGGAGCGCCGAGAGCAACGCGGAAACGATTCTCACGGGTCTGGGCATCAGCCTCGACCTTGAGCATAAGCTGATGAGCGAGCTGGACGGCAGCCAGAAGGTCAAGGTGCTGCTGGCGCAGGCGCTGTTTGGAAATCCGGACATCCTGCTGCTGGACGAACCGACGAACTATCTGGATATCCAATCCGTCCGCTGGCTGGAAAACTTCCTGCTGGATTTCCCGAATACGGTCATCGTCGTCAGCCACGACCGTCACTTCCTCAACAAGGTCTGTACGCATATCTGTGACATCGACTTCGGCAAGATCCAGATGTATGTCGGCAACTACGACTTCTGGTATGAATACACCCAGATGGTGGCGCGCCAGCAGAAGGATATCGACAAGAAGAACGAGCAGAAGATCAAGGAATTGCAGACGTTTATTCAGCGCTTCTCCGCCAACGCCAGCAAGCACAAGCAGGCGACGAGCCGCAAGAAGCTGCTGGATAACCTGCAAATGGAAAACTACTATACGCCTTCCTCCCGCCGCTATCCGTATATCGCGTGGAAGCCGGATCGCGATATCGGCAACGATTTGCTGACCGTGACCAACCTCTCCAAGACCGTCAACGGCCGCAAGGTGCTCAACAACATCTCCTTTGTGCTGACCCCCGGCGACAAGGTGGCCTTCGTCGGCACGGACGAGCTGGCGCGCACCACGCTGTTCCAGATTCTCATGGGCGAGATGGAGCCGGACGAGGGCAGCTTCAAGTGGGGCGTGACCACCAGCCAGAGCTATTTCCCCAAGGACAACAGCAAATACTTTGATAACTGCGAATATAACCTGATTGACTGGCTGCGCCAGTTCTCCCAGAGCCAGTATGAAAGCGATATCCGCGGCTGGCTGGGCCGCATGCTCTTTTCCGGCGAGGAGGCGCTCAAGCCCGCGCGCGTGCTCTCCGGCGGCGAGAAGGTGCGCTGCATGCTGGCGCGCACGATGCTCTCCGGCGCGAACGTGCTGATTCTCGACGAGCCGACGAACCACCTCGATCTGGAATCCATCACGGCGCTGAACAAGGGCATGATCGAATTTACCGGCTCGATGCTCTTTACGACGCAGGATCACGAATGTATTCAGACCGTCGCCAACCGCATCATGGAGATCCTGCCGGGCGGCCTTGTCGATCGCCGCGAGAGCTACGACGATTATATCGAAAGCGAAATCGCCGCGCAGCAGCGTGCCGCGCTCATGCAGGCGTAAACAAAGACCGGCTTTCATCCCCGCCGAAGTTTGCAAAGCATCAAGGCTCTGCTCACGCGGGCGGTTTGACGCAATTTTCCATACGTTAAAAAAGTTGTCTGGGCAACGGCACACGGCACCGTTTTTATGGTATACTGAGACAGCAGGAAGAAGGGACATGCCGTGGAGCATATTAAACAGGATCAAATCATCAACATTCCGAACGCCCTGACGGTGGTGCGGATTTTGCTTCTGCCCGTCGTTGTCTGGCGGTTCATAATCGGGGACGCGACCGGTGCGCTGATCGCTTATCTGGCCGCGATGCTGACCGACGCGCTGGATGGCATTATTGCCCGCAAGTTCAACCAGATCACCGCGCTGGGCAAGCTGCTTGATCCGCTGGCAGATAAGCTGTCTCTGGTGACGCTGCTCGGTCTGTTTGTTTCCGATGGGCAGATTCCGCTTTGGGTGCTGGCCATCATCCTCGTCAAGGAAGTGACGATGGTGATCGGCGGCGGCGTGGCGCTCAAGCGCGGCGTCGTTGTCTACGCGCTGCCCATCGGCAAGGTGACGACGGTGGTTTTCGTGCTGTCCATCATCGCGCGTTTTCTGGCGCTGACGCAGATCGCCGATACGCTGCTGTGGATTTCCGTCGCGCTGTCGATGGTTGCGCTGATTTGGTACGCCGTCGATTTGATGAAAAAACTCGGAATCAAAGCAGATTCAACAAAATAGTTCGATGACTTATGGCGGCTCGCGGCCTTGACAAGAGGACGCGAGCCGTTTATAATAGTTCAAATCCCAATTTTGAGTGGCTTTTCCGAACATTTCGCTTCAAAAAGCCCGCACAGTTCAGGAAGACAACAGGAGGAAGAAAGCATGCTGCCGAAAGTGATTCGTGAGGGACTGACTTTTGATGATGTTCTGCTGGTTCCGCGCCGCAGCGAGGTGCTGCCCAAGGAAGTAAAGCTGGAAACGTATTTGACCGATAAGATCAAGCTGAATATTCCGTTCCTGTCTGCGGCCATGGATACGGTGACGGAGTCTAAGACGGCCATCGCCATGGCGCGCGAAGGCGGTCTGGGCATCATCCACAAGAACATGTCCATCGAGCAGCAGGCGCAGGAGGTTGACCGCGTGAAGCGCTCGGAGAACGGCGTTATTTCCGATCCGTTCCACCTCGGTCCGAACAACCTTGTTTCCGACGCGGAAGAGCTGATGGCGCGCTACCGCATCTCCGGCGTGCCGATTACCGACGAAGCGGGCAAGCTGGTCGGTATTCTGACCAACCGCGATCTCCGCTTTGAAACCAACTATTCCCGCCCGATCTACGAGGTTATGACGAGCGAGAATCTGATCACCGCGCCGGTGGGCACGACCCACGAGCAGGCGCGCCAGATTCTGGCCAAGCATCGCATCGAGAAGCTCCCGCTGGTGGATGAAGAGGGTCATCTGCGTGGCCTGATTACCATCAAGGATATTCAGAAGGCGCAGAAGTATCCGAATTCCGCGAAGGACGCCTCCGGCCGTCTGCTCTGCGGCGCGGCGGTCGGCGTGAGTCACGATGTGTTCGAGCGCATCCCCGCGCAGATCGCGGCGGTCGTGGATATCATCTGCATTGATA
>ENA-UONX01003068-UONX01003068.1-human-gut-metagenome-genome-assembly--contig:-P74old-NODE-3068-length-10710-cov-4.694697_pt1 | contig 10710 bp, 6 predicted proteins | sample MGYA00242466_ERZ724013 | MGnify/ENA metagenome assembly ERZ724013 | reverse complement strand
GTAGAAGGACAGGCTGACGGATATGATTTTTAGTAGAGGATAGGATACAACCAGGATGGATGGTATCGGTACAAGTGCAGTTATGGTGGTTTTAAGAAAATATGATTAAGACATCGGATACCGCTTCTGCATTTGTATTTGTCCGGTTGCATATACATCTATCATGGAAAAGAAAAATGCACAGGAGGTATGGTATGATCCAGCAGATGTGCAAATGCTGCGGAAAAGAGATAGAAATTGCGAAAAACGCACGCATTGCCACATGTCCACATTGCGGAAAGCAGCAAACACTACCGCTTTACCGGAGTCAACAACGAGAAGAACAGTATGCAGAAATTTGTACACTGCGGCAAAAGGGTGCATTTTCTGCTGCAATTCAACGGATTGAAGAAATGCTGCAAACCGATGAAAAGGAAAGCGAGTGGTATTGGCAGCGGTTACTTTGCCGCTATGGTATGGTATATCTACAAGATACGGGAAAAAAAGAATACATTTTGCAGTGTACCAATCCGATGGATGTGCCCATTTCCGCAGATGCGGATTATCAAGCTGCCATGCGGTTCGCAGAAGCAGAGGCAAAAAGCTACTATGAAGCAGACGGTACATTGCTGGAGCAGGAACGTCAGCGGGAGCTGGATGTGAAACAGTCAGAGGAATTGTCTGAATTCACGCTGGAAAGTGGTTTTCGCAGCTTGGAGGCAGAACGCTGGGAGCTGGCATCTGCACAGTTTGATTTGGTTCTGCGGAAAAGACCGAATGATTCTAATGCCTATCTTGGAAAAATGATGGCACAGCTTCAGGTACGGCGAGAGGAAGACTTGTTGAATACCGGCAGTGCAATGGAAAAAACCACACAATATGCGGAGTTGATGCAGCACGCTGCACCTGCATTTCGAGAGAAGATTTTACAATATCAGAAAAAAGCGAAATATCGGCAGGCTGAAATTATGAAAGAAAAAGCAAATAGCGTGGAAGCACTGCAAGCGGCGATTGATTTACTGGAGTCGATACCATGCTATCCGGATGCAGAACGGCTTGCTGTTGTCTGTAAGCGGCAGATGCGGGAACGAATGCTTGCCTATTCTGAGGTGCTGATTGGCTGCCATGCGGCAAACCATTTGATTTTATCCGGTGAGAGTGAAGAAAAACGGATTATTGTTGCAAAATATTATTATGATTCTGATACAGAAGAAGAAGAAAGAGTAGCAGCTGCTGCTGAAAAACAAGGCGGTGCATTCAGAAAAATTGATGGGCGAATTTTTTTCCTACTGCTTGTTATAATGGGTTTGGCGGTTGCTGTATTGATCGCTTTGTTTTTCCGTAAAGAATCATTGCATCCAAATATGCGAGAGCATCATGTTGTTACGATGTTACAGCAAACAACCATAAAAACAGATGTTTTCACGACAGAATCAACAACTGTGCTGACCCAGCAGGTGACAGTTACAGATGTTGTGCCAATTGAAACAGAACCCGCTCTTTCTGCGGATGCAATTGTTTGCGGGGATTATCGCTATGAATTGTTGGAACAGGTGCTTTATCGGGCAGAAGCAGTCGGTTCCAGTGCGGGACAAGAGAAAATACAGGAACAGGTACAGCAAATTATATCGGATCAGGAAAAGCGATTGCTGTATTTGCAAAATGGTACAGTTTATTTTTTGCAAGCAGATGGAACAGCAGGGAAACCATTGCCGCTGGAACAGGTAAAAGCACTGTTTTCACTTGTATTGGAAGAGGGACAAACTACCTTTGCAGGACTGACAGAAGATGGGACACTTTCTCTGTGGATTTATGATGACGCATCTGGCAGTTATGTACAGCAGACAGCATTTTATCTGGTAGAAGTAGAGGATATCGCTTCACAGGTGCATGGATGGGAAGCGGTTGTTCAACTGCAACTAATCGATCGTGTGTTGATTGGAATGGATCAAAATGGCATACCGATTCGAGCAGTACCACTGCAATTTTAAATGCCTGGTTTTCATCTGCTTTTATTTTGAAACCGAATAAAAAAATTAAAAACGCCGAAAAACTTAAAAATCGTTTTTAATTTTGGCATTTTTCTTTTCGGATGACGCAAATTTTGAAAATGCTTGACAAAAAGCTGAAATTGCGGTATGATAAAAACATGAAGTCAATATTTTCTGAAACAAAGACGTTTCGTTGGTGCACTCTTTTCGTTATCGTCATAGGACAAAATGCGTGACGGCAAGGGAGGAAAGTTTTCTACGAGCGTCTTTTTTATTTTAGGAGGTTATTTATCATGTCAAAAAACGTTGCGGATTTCTTTGCATGTGATGTCTTTAATGATGAGGTGATGAAGGCAAGACTGCCAAAGGCAGTTTACAAGGCATTGACCAAAACCAGAAAGCTCGGTGTATCGCTGGATCCGACTTATGCGGATGTAGTTGCAAATGCATTGAAGGACTGGGCAATTGAACACGGTGCCACACATTATACGCATTGGTTTCAACCGATGACGGGTTCTACGGCAGAAAAGCATGATTCTTTTATTACCCCGACAGACAACGGCATGGTAATTATGAATTTCTCCGGTAAGGAATTGGTAAAAGGTGAACCGGATGCTTCTTCTTTCCCGTCCGGCGGTCTGCGTGCCACCAGTTCGGCAAGAGGTTATACAGCATGGGATCCAACTTCTTTTTGTTTCGTAAAAGAAGGTTCCCTATATATCCCGACTGCATTTGTTTCTTATACAGGCGAAATTTTGGATAAAAAGACCCCGTTGCTGCGTTCCATGGATGCTCTAAGTCAGCAGGCACTTCGAGTATTGCGGCTGTTTGGCAATACTACAGCGACAAAGGTTACTTCTACAGTTGGTCCGGAGCAGGAATATTTCCTGATTGATAAGAAAATGTACGATCAGCGGGAAGACTTGATTATGACTGGCAGAACGCTGTTTGGTGCAATGCCGCCGAAGGGGCAGGAACTGGAAGACCAGTATTTTGCAAACCTGAAGCCGAGGATTCGGGACTACATGTCAGAATTGGATGAAAAGCTGTGGAAATTGGGCGTGTTTGCAACCACAAAGCACAATGAAGTTGCACCGGCACAGCATGAAATGGCACCGGTTTTCTCTACCACCAATATCTCCACTGACCAGAACGAACTGGCAATGGAAGTCATGAAAAAGTTGGCAATCAAGCATGGGCTGGTTTGCTTGCTGCATGAAAAGCCGTTCGAGGGGGTAAACGGTTCTGGTAAGCACAACAACTGGTCAATTGCCACCAATGATGGGCAGAACCTGTTGAATCCTGGCAGCACTCCTATGGAGAACTTGCAGTTCCTGACGTTCCTGTGTGCTGTCATCAAGGGCGTGGATGAATATGCAGATCTGTTGCGAATCAGTGCGGCATCTGCTGCAAATGACCACAGACTAGGTGCCAATGAAGCACCGCCGGCAATTATCTCCATCTTCATGGGCGAAGAATTGCAGGGCGTTCTGGACGCACTGGTATCTGGTGGTACCTATGTCAGTGAATCGAAAACTTTCAAGATTGGTGTAGATGCCCTTCCGGATTTCCCGAAGGATTCCACTGATCGAAACAGAACCTCTCCGTTTGCCTTTACTGGTAACCGGTTTGAATTTAGAATGGTTGGTTCTTCTGAAAACATCGCTTGCCCAAACCATATGTTGAATACAATTGTTGCAAGTGAATTGTCTGAAATTGCAGACAAAATGGAAGGGGTATCCGCTGAGCAATTCCGTGATGAATTGAAAAAATTGCTGGCAGATATTGTAAAGGAACACAAAAGGGTTATTTTCAATGGCGATGGCTATTCTGAAGCGTGGGTAGAAGAGGCAGCAAGAAGAGGTCTTCCGAACTACAGAACCACCGCAGATTGTGTACCGCACTATGCAGATGAGAAGAATGTCAAACTGTTTGAAAAGTTTGGTATCTTTACAAAGGCAGAAGTAGAGGCAAGAGTGGAAATTTTGTTGGAATGTTACGCAAAAACCATCAATATTGAATCTTTGACTATGATTGATATGGCGAAGAAGAAGTACATTCCTGTTTGCCTGTCGTATTCCAAAGAATTGGCAGATGCCATTGCAGTTAAGAAGAGCATTGAGGTCTGCACGTGTGTAGAAACGGAGATGGTCAAGAAAATTACCGATTTGACCAAGAAGGCATACGATGCCACTGCAAAATTGGAAGAGGTAACTGCTGTGGCAGCAGCAAAGACCTGTATGAAGGAAATGGCAAACGCTTACAGAGATACTGTTTTGCCGGTGATGGAAGAATTACGTGCCGCTGTAGATGCACTGGAAGTGCTGTTGCCTTCTACAATTTGGCCGGTACCAGCATACAGCGAAATGATTTTCAACGTATAATTTCATTATACCATATTTGGGAATACCTCATAAAATTTATGCGAAAGGAGCTGTTGCACCAACCAAAAAGTGCAGCAGCTCCTTTTTTAGCAACCAAACCAAAAAACAGAAAGAGAGCGTTGTAGACCGGAACGTCTTTTTTGGTATGATCTATAAATTCCATTTAAACAATTATATTGATCATAAAAAACGGCTTAAATTGTTAAAAATGCTGCTCGTTCCATACATTTCATTTTCTTTTTCATCTTCTTGACAGTCGCTTTTTTCTGCTGTATAATAAGAGTGGTCAAAACGTGTTATAACACGAACAACAGGGGGCATATGCAAAAAATCATAGGAAAACAGAAAGGGGGATGCCCATGTACATCAAAAAATGGCTCAGCGGTTTTTTATCCGGTGTTCTATGTCTGACACAGGTGAACTTTTTGCCAGCCAATGCTGTTTTTTCAGCCAATTATGCAGAAGCTCTGCAAAAAGCAATCTATTTTTATGAATGTCAGCAGGCAGGTCCGCTTCCTGATTGGAATCGTGTAGAATGGCGTGATGATTCGACTTTGGAAGACTATATCACCGGTGGTTGGTACGATGCCGGTGACAATGCAAAATTCAACTTGCCTATGGCATACTCTGCTGGTATGCTTGCATGGGGCTTGTATCAGTATCCAGATGGTCTGGAGCAGACTGGGCAGATGGAAACTTACGTCAACAACCTGAATTTCGTATTGGAGTACCTTGCTGCCTGTGACAAGGGAGATACTGTCGTCTATCAGGTCGGCATTGGGAAGGAAGACCATACCTGGTGGGGAGCCTGTGAACTGGTCGAGTATGGTATGAAGGATAACGGTGTTTCAGAGCGGGGGTATTTGGAGGGAAGAGATGCCTCGGCAGTCACAGGACAGATGGCTGCTGCATTGGCGGCTGGTTCTGTGGCACTAAAAGATCGTATTCCTGCTGCCACTTGTGCCGATTATCTTTCTCATGCAGAAAACCTATTTAAAATGGCAGATGCCGACCGCAGTGATGCTGGTTATAACGCTTCTGATGCACAGGGTTTTTATCAGTCCAGTGCTTTTTATGATGATCTGTTCTATGCAGCAAACTGGCTTTATATTGCCACGGGCGAATCGTCTTATTTGGAAAAAGCGGCTTCCTATATTCCTTCGCTTGGACGGGAACTTGGCAGTGATACTTTAAAATATTCATGGTGTCAGTGCTGGGACGATGTCATGCAGGGTGGTATGCTGCTCTATGCCCAGAATACAAACGATGCAACCTATATTCAGCATGTCAAGCGACATCTGGATTACTGGACAAAGGAAGTACAGCAGCTGGACGGCGGCTTTCGCTGGCTGACAACCTGGGGATGTCTGCGGTATGCTGCTGCCGCTGGATTTATTGCTGCTGTTGCCTGCGATACGGTGCTGGCAGATACCGATGCCAGTGCTTATGTAGATTTTTATGAAACACAAATCAATTACATGTTGGGAGACAATCCGGATCATCGCAGCTATGAGGTTGGTTATGGAGAAAATTCACCCATCAATGTGCACCATCGAACTGCCCATGGCAGCTGGAAAAATGACCTTGCTGTACCGGAAACCAATCGTCATATTCTCTATGGTGCACTGGTCGGCGGACCAACCAGTGAAGGGAAATATGAAGATGCGAGAGACAATTATATTAACAATGAGGTTGCCTGTGATTATAACGCTGGATTTACCGCTTTGCTTTGCAAAATGACAGCAGAATACGGTGGAACAACGGATGCTGCTTTCCCTGAGCCGGAACAGCGAGATCTCGAACTCTATGTGGAAACCAAATTGACAGCGTCTTCTGGCGGTGTTACGCTGAGTTTCAAGTATACCAATCATACAGCCTGGCCGGCACGCTGTGTGGACAATGTTTCCTATCGCTATTATATGGATCTGTCTGAACTGCTAGGTGCTGGCTATCAGGCAAATGATGTTGTGATGCGGGTGGATCGGGATCAGGCATTGATGTACAGCGACTATCAGCCAGCACAAATTTCACCTGTGACACATTATAAGGACAACATCTATTATATTGAAGTGACCTATCCGGACGGCAGAGTTGCATTGCCAATTTCGGAAGGGCAGCAGCAGTGTGAGCTGATGCTAGCGTTGGTTTATCCAGATTATCAAAGCGGATGGAATGCAGAAAATGACTATTCCAATGCAGATTTGCTGGAACAGATTGGAGAATATACTGTGACCGATAAAATTCCGCTTTATATCAATGGTACGCTCTACAGCGGAACAGAACCGGATGGTACCACTCCAACGCCAACAGAGCCATCTACTACTTCACCTGTACCGGATAAGACGTTGCTTGGGGATGCCAATACAGACAATGATGTAACCCTGTCTGATTTGGTGTTGCTGAACCGTTACTTGCTGCGACAGGGAACCATGAGTGAACAAGGCGGTAAGAATGTGGATATAAATGCGGATCATCAGCTAAATGTTTTGGATAGCATCTATTTACGGCGGTATTTACTTGCTTGACAGCAGGATGCAGAATTGAGAACAGACAAATGGAAAATCACATACATGGATTCTGAAATTGGGAATCATATATAAAATGATAAGGGAGCGATACATTTGGAAGGCGTATTGGAAGGTATAAAAGATTTTTTATTTGGAAATGAATATGCATATTTATTGCAGATTGCCATTATTTTATTGGCCACCAAGCTGTTGGGATTGGTCACAAAGCGTATCAGTCTGCCGCAGGTCGTGGGGGCACTGGCAGCCGGGATTATTTTGGGACCAATGCTGCTGGATGTCGTAGAGCGAAATTCTCTCATCAGCAACCTGGCAGAATTGGGTGTCATTGTTTTGATGTTCAGTGCTGGTCTGGAAACGGATTTGCAAGAGTTGAAAAAGGCAGGGCTTGCTTCGTTTGTCATCGCTCTGCTCGGTGTTTTAGTTCCACTTGGCGGTGGCTTTTTATTGGCACATTTCTTCAATACAGAACAAGACCCCGCGATGTCCAGTCTTTTCTGGCAGAATATGTTTATTGGTGTCATTATGACAGCAACTTCTGTCAGCATCACAGTAGAAACCCTGAAGGAGCTTGGGGTATTGAATTCCCGAGCCGGAAATGCCATTCTTGGGGCAGCGGTGATTGATGATATTCTTGGTATTATCGCTTTAACGGTAATTATCAGCCTTGGTGGAAAGGGCGGCGATAGTGAAGGACATGCAACTTTTGGCAGCTTTGCCGGAGACGGTGTTCTGACAGTTTTCCTTAACATTCTTGCATTTTTTGCCTTTGCCATTATTGCTGCTGTTGTTTATCACAAATGGTTCAAAAAATGGAGAGAAGCAAGTTCTACCAACTTGCGGCGGCATATCATTGTCACATTTGCGTTCTGCTTGATTTTGTCGTTCTGTGCAGAAATTTTCTTTGGCGTTGCGGATATCACGGGTTCGTTTGTAGCAGGTCTGGCAGTTTCCGGATTGCGTCGGAATGACTATGTTGTGAGCCGATTTAATACACTTTCCTACATGTTGCTGTCTCCGATTTTCTTTGCCAATATTGGTCTTGCCATGACATTGGACGGATTAAACAGCAAACTGGTTCTGTTTATGGTACTGCTGATGATTATGGCACTGATAACAAAAGTCATTGGCTGCGGATTAGGTGCAAAGATCATGCGATATACCAACAAAGAAAGCCTGCAAATCGGGGTAGGTATGATTTCCCGTGGGGAAGTCGCTTTGATTGTTGCTTCAAAAGGGGCAGCAGTTGGTTTGATGAGTGAAAAATATATGACACCAATTGTTATTATGGTTGTTTTCACAACGATTATCACGCCAATTTTATTAAAGTTTGTATTTCCGAAGCAAAAAAATAATCCGCTTTCCTCAGAGCAGCAGGCAGCAATGGAACGAAAAGTCGTTGCGGATGCAGCAGAATAACGAAACTTGAAAAACCACACAATATGTAAAAATATCCCTGTCAGACAGATAAAACTGACAGGGATATTTTATTGTCAGAACTATGGTTTTTGAAAGGAAGAGACGGGTAGATTGGAGGATTGTTTTGATTCAGACTGCCGCATTGCCATTAGTAGCCGTAGAACCATTTTCTGCATAAAGAATCGGGTTTCTGGGGGTGTATCACCCCAGGTTCGCAAGATATTTGTAATCGTATTATGTCCGCCATTCAATAAATCCTGCACAGTTTCTGCATTGGTATGGCTCCGCAGGATATTAAAAATGGTATCTACCATGCGTTCTCGTTCTTCTGGCCGCATACTGGTAATCCAAAGCTTGAGAGAGCGGTCAAGTCGTTGACTGCTTTGAGATGTTTCTGGAAGGTAGTACCAGTCCGGACCATCGACACACCAGGAATACGGGTCATGCTGTAAAAATCCATGCTGCGTGCTGGCAACCACCCAGTAATCTTCCTCATGTTCCAGTAACATTCCAACAATGGACATTTCTGGTACAACAGTATGAACACGGTTTTGCAGCTGTAAGTATGCAGCACTGTGTAAAATGTCACTGCAAAAACCAGGGCCGTCATTGTTATAGACCGCCCGAATGCGTGCTTGTAGAGACGGCGGTGCGGTTACAGAAGCAAAAACGGCTAAATTTCCACCTTTGGAATGTCCGCCCACCAGAAGATGTGGAATGGGAAGTGATGAGAAGTCCTGCAAGTAAGATGCTGCTGCGGTCTGGGAAGGAACCTCCGATTGGAAGGACATATTAAAATCTTCTTTCCAGCCAATCAATGTGTTATCTGTACCACGAAAGGCAATGTAAGCCGTATCCGCATCCAGTAGAAATGCGGTAGCAGAAAACTGTTGTTCCTGTTCTTCTTGAAACGATTCTACATAACGGAATAATCGTACATTACCAAAACGAACGCTGTTTGCTGCAGATTGCAGCAGTGTAATATCCTGTGGTACCCGTACTTTTCGTAAGGTTTCTGGAAGATGCAGCCAGTAGGCAGCGGCATCCTTGAGAGAGATTGCTTGTTCCGGCAACAGACCACTTGCTGGTTCGCCCCAATTTAAGTAGGAAAGGCAGCAGAAAATTAAATTGTCTACTGCACAAAAGGGAGCTTGTGAAAAAGATAAGTCGCCTCTCCAATGTAGATAGGTGAACAAATGATTTGCGGATGCTTCTTGTCTCATAAATCTGCTTCCTTCTTTCCAAAAGAAAATCTAAACGACCATTATCTGTATTCTGCCTGTCGTTCTGTTGGTATCAGTTTTCGGACGCTGTCCCGTAATATTATGTTTCCACTGATTACAATATGCTGCGGTGGACGATTCGGTGTCTGAATGCGTTCCAGCAGCAGTTGGATACAGGCTTCTGCCAATTGTGGAACGTGAATGGAATAGGTTGTAATGGGCGGTGTACAGAGAGAAGACAAAATATAATCCTCAAAACCAGTAATGGAAACATCTTCGGGTATTCGAAGATGCCGTTCCTTCAGCAGCCGTAAAAGTTGATACGCCACAGAATCACAGCAGCAAATAAAAGCCGTCGGCAACTCTGACAAAAGATCCAGCGAGAGTGTCCATTTTCCCTGTACATCCTGAGCCATTAGAAGATGTTTTTTTGTAACGGAAATGCCTGCTTCCAGCATGGCACGGCAGAAACCATAGTAGCGGTCAGACAGGGAAGAACTCCACTGTGGTGTTCCCACAAACATAATATTTTGATGTCCCTGCTGTATCACATAATTGGTCATGGTATAGATTCCATAATACGCATCGGACAGAACTGTATCTTGTGGAAGACCCGCATTCATGGCATCTCCTGCAACAATAGGGAGTCCCGTTTCTATGAGTAGTATTCGATAGGAAATCGGAAAGTTTCCAAGCGTGACAATGCCGTCCAGCTGATGATTTTGAATATGCAGTGGCATAGTATGCTGCTGCATATCAGAAACCGACACAGTTTCCAGTACACCGATATGTCCCATCTTTGTCAATACAGCCAGCAACCCTTTATAGATCATCCAGCCAAAGGATTGTGACTGTTCGATATAATCACGTTCTGCCACAATGCCGATTGTATATCTTGCATGCCGTTCTGCCTGTATGATTTTACGTTGATATCCCATTTGCTCTGCTGTTTGCTGAATCTTCAGACGTAAAGATTCACTTACGCCGTCTTTCCCGGCAAGTGCCTTTGATACGGTCACTGTGCTAATATGCAGTTGCTGTGCAATATCGGCCATTCTAACTGGTTTTGCCATATGTAAATTTTCATCCATTCTATTTTGTTTTTTATAATTGTATAATATTTTAGTTGAATTTTCATGTCTTATTGATAAATTATCCTAAAATATTTTTGATGGTGTCTCCTCCGCTG
>ENA-UONX01003062-UONX01003062.1-human-gut-metagenome-genome-assembly--contig:-P74old-NODE-3062-length-10736-cov-5.324595_pt1 | contig 10736 bp, 8 predicted proteins | sample MGYA00242466_ERZ724013 | MGnify/ENA metagenome assembly ERZ724013 | reverse complement strand
TATGTATCTGATCTGCAATTGTGGTTTCGTTATAGATACTGCCCGTGACAATTTCTTCATATGATTCTTTTTCGGAAATCATTTCAGATACCCTTTCTATAACTCCCAATCGTCCAGGTTCTTTGAATAAATGATACATCTTATCCAGAGGATAAAAAGTATTAAATAAGAACGTAGAAACAATCGGAATTCATTAATTCATTGTTATCTGGAAGCAGAATTATTTATTCTCAGGCTCCCCCAGTGTAGCAACCATAACCGCTTTAATGGTGTGCATACGGTTCTCAGCCTCATCAAATACCTTAGAAGCCGGAGACTCGAAGACTTCGTCTGTTACTTCCATATCTGTCAGATTGAAGCGCTCGCCCATCTCTTTGCCAATCTTTGTCTTAAGATCATGGAATGCTGGCAGACAGTGAAGGAAAATTGCTTTCTCCCCTGCATTCTTCATAACTGCAGATGTTACCTTGTATGGTGTCAGATCATGGATTCTCTCTTCCCATACTGCATCCGGCTCACCCATGGATACCCATACATCTGTGTAAATAACGTCTGCGTCCTTCGTTCCAGCCTCTACATCCTCTGTAAGAGTAATGGTTGCGCCGGACTCTGCTGCGTACTCTTTGCACTGAGCAACCAGCTCCTCATTTGGGAAATATTTCTTACTTGTGCAGGCTACGAAATGCATACCAAGCTTGGAGCAGGCTACCATCAGGGAGTTACCCATGTTGTAACGGGCATCGCCCATGTAAACCAGCTTGATTCCTTTCAGATATCCGAAATGCTCACGGATGGTAAGCATATCTGCTAACATCTGTGTTGGATGATATTCGTTTGTCAGACCGTTCCAAACCGGAACTCCTGCATATTTTGCAAGATCTTCTACAATTTCCTGACCAAATCCACGGTACTCGATACCATCATACATTCTTCCAAGAACTCTTGCAGTATCTGCAATGCTCTCTTTCTTGCCGATCTGGGAGCCAGTTGGATCCAGATAGGTGCTTCCCATTCCAAGATCATGGGCTGCCACCTCGAAGGAACAACGTGTTCTGGTGCTGGTTTTCTCAAAGATCAGGGCAATATTTTTGCCTTTGTAATACTCGGTAAGCTCACCGGCTTTTTTCTTTGCCTTTAACTCAGCGGATAAATTAAGAAGATACAGAATTTCCTCTGGTGTAAAGTCTTTCAGTGTCAAAAAATTTCTGCCTTTTAAGTTCATAATAATCCTCCTCTGGTGCCAGGTATAGTGCCTGGCACCATTTTTCTTTCTGCCATGCTTTACAGTAAACTGTCGTATAAGTCTTTCAATTTTTCACTTTTCAGACTGACCATAGTCGGCTTTCATCTCATTAATTTCTTGTTTCAAGAATGTTACTCTTCTTTTTTATCCTTCTCATCCACAACAACTTCCTTCAAAGAAGCTGCCAGTCCTGCCAGGTTCTGGATCTCTGACGGGATAATGATCTTGGTAGATTTACCGTCTGCCACTTTCGCAAGAGCTTCGAAGCTCTTCAGGGTAAGAACTGCATTGTCAGCACCTGCTTCCTTGATCATACGAAGACCTTCTGCATTCGCCTTCTGAACCTTCAGAACTGCCTCTGCCTGACCTTCTGCCTCTTTGATCATGCGCTCTTTCTGCGCTTCCGCGCGAAGGATAGCAGCCTGCTTCTCAGCTTCGGCATCAAGAATTGCAGATTCCTTTTTACCCTCTGCAACAAGGATGGTGGACTTCTTCTCACCTTCTGCGATCAGAATTGCCTCACGTCTCTCACGCTCTGCCTTCATCTGTTTCTCCATGGCTTCCTGAATAGCAGCCGGAGGAATGATATTCTTAAGCTCTACACGGTTTACCTTGATTCCCCATGGATCAGTTGCCACGTCAAGGGAAGCACGCATCTTGGTATTGATCACCTCACGGGAGGTCAGGGTTTCATCCAGTTCCATATCACCGATAATGTTACGCAATGTAGTCGCGGAAAGATTCTCGATGGCCATGATCGGATTCTCAACGCCGTATGCGTACAGCTTCGGGTCTGTGATCTTGAAAAATACAACAGTATCAATCTGCATGGTTACGTTATATATTGTGATAACCGGCTGTGGTGGAAAATCTACAACCTGATCTTTCAGATTGACTTTTCTTGCCACACGCTCTACAAATGGAAGTTTGAAGTGTACGCCGGTTCCCCATGTTGCCTGATAAGCACCTAAGCGCTCAAGTACGATCGCATATGCCTGGGGTACGATGCGGATGCAGGATGCCAGGATCCACAGCACCAGAATGATGACAATCAGCAAAAATAAGATACTTCCCATATTACGCCTCCTTTGGCTCCACGATCAATTTAACACCGTGGACTGCTTTTATGATTACTACAGTATCAACCGGAATTGTTACGCTGTCATCGGATGTCCGGGCCATCCATTCAATGTCATTGATGCGGACCTGACCTGTCTGGGCCAGATTATTGATCTTCTGGATCACGACAGCCTTTTTTCCAAGAAGACCTTCCACATTTGTTTTCTCTGTGTCTTTTCTCATAAGCTTCAGAGCTGCCGGTCTTGTAAAAAACAGCAGCACCAGTGAAACACAGAAAAACAGAAGAAGCTGCGGCACGATTCCCATTCCAATGCCGGCTGCAATAGCGGCAGCAAGTGCGCCTCCTGCAAACCAGATCGTAGTAAGTGCCGTGGTAAGCCCTTCAATAACCAGAAGCACAGCCAGGACTCCCAGCCAGATAATTGGTTCCATAAGACTCCCCCTTTCAGATAAGCGATTGTCAAAATCTGCCATACGTCATCAGATATACTTAAGCAGACAGATTCCAGATCAGCTAACCCTACCGTCTCTGCCTTGCAGCCTCATACATCAAAATTCCTGCAGCCATAGCTGCATTCAAGGACTCCACCTTGCCGCACATGGGGATCCGGATGAGACAATCAGCAGCTTCTGCTGCCTCTTCCGTCAACCCGTTTCCTTCATTTCCAATAAGAAATGCTGTGCCGCCCTGATAATCCTCCTGATCATAGGAATTTTTTCCTTTCAGGTGGGCTGCAAAGGTACGGATACCTTTTTGCTCCAGTTCTGCTTTTAATGATACCACATCCTCCACATATAGGAAAGGCATTCTGTAAACAGATCCCATAGTTGATCGGATGACCTTTGGATTTGTAATGTCTACGCAGGTTTTCGTAAGAAAAACACCGGAAACACCAGCACCCTCACCTGTTCGGAAAATAGTCCCTGCATTTCCCGGATCCTGAAGATCCTCAAGAACCATTACCAAAGGAGCATCTCCTTTTAAAATATCTTCCACAGTCCACACCGGTTTCTTCAGAACTGTAAGAATTCCCTGTGGAGTCCTGGTATCACACATCTGGCGGAAAACATTATCTGCCACGATTTCTCTTTTTTCTTCCGGAAGCTCCATGACCTGCTTCATCAGGGACTCATCTGCAGTCAGGGATTCTGTCACATAAACCCTGGAAATCCAGTCCTTTGGAGCTTCCCCGAACATTTTCCGTCCCTCAGCCACAAACAACCCCTGTTCCCTGCGGGCCTTGGCCTTCTGGTTTAACTGTATGATATTTTTTACCTGTGTATTATTTGCACTGGTTATCATAAATTATCCTCCCTGTTACAGCGGCTTTCGGAATTTATTCAAATCCTCGTTCTTTCCTACTGCAACCAGAATACAACCCGCTTCCAGCTTCTCCGCAGGATTCAGGTTTACATTTACAGAATCTCCATGCTTCACTGCAACCAGATTTATATGATGCTGCTCACGGAGCCTGATCTCTGAAAGACTTTTTCCAACCCATTCATCCGGAATCCGGAATTCTGCCATACTGAACTCCGTAGAAAGCTCAAACACATCCTCAAATCCACTGGCTGTAAAATTACGAGCAACGCGGATGCCCATGGAACGCTCCGGATATATTACCTGATCAGCACCAATTTTCTCCAGGATCCGGCCATGAAGGGAATTCATTGCCTTCGCCAGAACAAGCGGGACGCCCAGGTCCTTCACCTGCATGGTGGCTGTAATACTGGCTTCCATATTTTCTGCAACCGCAATAATCGCAACGTCTACATTCTGCACGCCCAGAGATTTCAGAATTCCAGGCTCGCGCACATCTGCACGAACTGCATAGGTGACAGTATCTGCAATTTCCTGAATATTTTCATCTTTATCATCAATTGCCAAAACATCATAATCTGCATTCGCAAGCTCTTTTGCCAGGGTCATTCCAAACTGCCCCAATCCAATGACTGCAAAGGATTTTCCGCTCATTCTAATCTCCTTTAAAATCTGCTATGAAAGCAACGGACTTTCATGCGGGATAATGTCGTCCACAGACGCCATTTTCTATCCTATCATAATATTCTCTTCTGCCAGATGTACATCTTTAGTTCGCTTCTGCGCACGGGATACAACTGCCGCGCCCAGTGTCAGCGGACCGATTCTTCCAAGATACATGGTAAAAATAACGATCCATTTGGCCGGTGTATTCAGGACCGCGGTCAGTCCTCTGGAAAGACCTACGGTTCCAATTGCAGAAGTAAGCTCATACAGCACATCCACAAAAGGTGCATCCGGCATAATTGCAAAAATCCCCAGCACGGAAATAAGCAGCACACTAACCGCCATTCCCACAACTACCTGCGCAGAACGGATATAACTGCTGCGAATCTTTCTCCCATAAACCTCTACATCCTTTTTTCCCCGAAGGTTGGCAATAATACTCATCACAAGCACTGCAAGTGTAGTCGTCTTCACTCCGCCGGCAGTCCCCATAGGAGAACCTCCAACCAGCATAAGAAACAGACAGATCATTACACTTCCGCTGGTCAGCGCCCCCTGAGCAACTGTAAAAAACCCTGCAGTTCTTGTGGTCACAGACTGAAATGCCGCTGCCATCAGCTTCTGTCCAAAGGACAGACTTCCCAGTGTGTCCGGGTTCTTATACTCAAACAGTAAAATACAGATTGTCCCACCAAGGAGCAAAATCCCGGTTGTAGTCAAAACCAGCTTGCTCTGCAGACGAAGGGTCCGGAATAATCTGCCAGGAGAAAGCTTCTTCTGAAAAACCAGCTTTATTCTTTCTCCAAGATCCCACCATACGTTAAAGCCAAGTCCAGAAGCAATAATTAATCCCATAGTTGTCACATTCACCAGAGGATTGGTTACATAGTCTGCCAGACTGTTCTCTCCCAAAAGATCGATTCCTGCATTGCAAAAGGCTGAAACCGCTGTAAAAACAGCCTGTCCCAGACCTTTCACCAGTCCAAACTCTGGTACAAAGCAGAATGCATAGCCGACGGCTCCGATTCCTTCTGCTGCAAACACACAGAGAACCACTTTTCTCACCACTGTTACCAGACCGGACATCTGCTCCAGATTATAGGATTCCTGGATCATTCTGCGGTTCTTCAGACTGATCTTCTTATTCAGGGAAATAAAAATAACGCTTGCAAGTGCGATCAGTCCAATTCCGCCAATCTGTATGAGCAAAAGGATCACCAGTTTGCCAATCAGACTCCAGTGAGTGGCTGTGGTCACAGTCACAAGACCGGTTACACATACGCAGGTGGTGGCTGTAAACATAGCATCGGAGAACGAAGTGGTCTGGCCTGCTGCCGTACAGAAAGGCAGCCACAGAATTAATCCTCCTACAAAAATTACCCCCGCAAAGCTGAGGGTAATGATCTGTGCCGTATTCAGTTTATGCAATTTATATTGCAGGTTTTGAATGAACATAAGCTTCCTTTATGCCACTGCCCTCAGCATCTTTTGCAAAATATTCTGCTGCAGAATGTCAGGAACAATGACTCTTTTATAATTACGGTTCACCTGCCGCCGGCACATAGCTCAAAGGATTTCTGCAAAATGTGTATCACATACTGTAAAACCCAGTCGGAAATATGCCCTGAGACAAGTGAACCGTATTATCACTGTTATTTCCTATAGTTATGAGAAAGGGACTCACAAACCTCCCACATATATGGAGTGACGCTCTTCTCCATTGCAAGAGCTTCATTGATATCGAAATCAACGAAATCACCATGGCGGTATCCAACAACACGGCTCTTCTTGCCTTCCAGAAGAAGGTCTACTGCCATAGCACCCATCATGGATGCATATACACGGTCTTTACATGTTGGGCTTCCACCACGCTGCATGTGACCAAGGATAGTAGCACGTGTCTCGATTCCTGTAGCAGCCTCGATACGAGTTGCCATAGCCTGTGAATGACCGATACCCTCTGCATTGATGATGATGTGGTGTTTCTTACCCATCTTACGGCTCTCAATAATGTTATTGATCAGCTTCTGCTCATCATAGTCATACTTCTCAGGGATCAGAACATCCTCGGCTCCGTTGGCAATACCACACCACAGTGCAAGCCAGCCGGCTCCACGTCCCATAACCTCGATGATACTGCATCTCTCATGGGAAGTAGATGTATCACGAACCTTGTCAATTGCTTCCATAGCTGTATTAACAGCGGTATCAAAACCGATGGTGTACTCTGTACATGCAATGTCAAGGTCGATGGTTCCTGGAATTCCGATTGTATTGATTCCAAGGTTAGCAAGCTTCTGTGCTCCGGCAAAGGAACCGTCTCCACCGATTACAACAAGTCCGTCAATACCGTGCTTGCGGCAGATCTCTGCACCACGCTGCTGTCCTTCCGCTGTGCGGAACTCGGCACATCTTGCAGTGTAAAGAATTGTACCACCACGCTCGATGGTGTCGGATACATCTCTTGCTGTCATATCGATGATCTCTTCGTTTAAAAGGCCGTTATAGCCCTTCTGGATACCTTTTACTTTAAGTCCGCTGGAAAGTCCACGTCTTACAACTGCACGGATTGCAGCGTTCATTCCAGGAGCGTCACCGCCACTGGTAAGGACACCAATGGTCTTAATTTTGTTTTCTGCCATAATAATCTCCTCCATCTTATGAATCGTCGGGAGCTGTGTCTCCATTTTCAGTGGAAACGCCCTCGTTTTTCTATACACATATTCAGCATTAGTTTATAGCATTTTCAAAGGTTTTTCAAGACTCTTTCCTTAAGTAATTGCCGAAATTACACTCTGTTTTCCGTGATTTTACCATAATTTTCCATATACCTGTCTGATTCTTCACTTTAAAGCGTTTTCAGAGCTCTTTCTACAACCCGGATATTGCCTTCACCATATTTTTTACTCATCTGTGCAAGCCATTCATCCTGCAGATTTACATGGTATGCAGCAGACAGTTTTTTCATTGCTTTTACATCTTTCAGATAAATAACGACAGTGTCTGTACCCTGAGAATTCCGTAGATCCTCCAGAAGCCCTTTTTCTTTCTGGCTGTAATCATCCTTACTTTCAAACTGGATCCAGAGTTCTCTCGGAATATCGGAGAATGACCGTACCTTTTCCAGGATCAGCTTGCTGGCCTTGTCATCCTCTGCGGATACACGTCCCTGGATGAATACCCTGGCGTCCTCATTGATCATATTCTGCCATTTCTCATAATCTCTTGGGAAAACCATGACTTCTACAGTTCCAACCAGATCCTCCACGGTAAGAAACGCCATCACTTTGTTTGTCTTGGTATACTTCACGTTTTTCTCTGTGATCATGCCTCCGATGATGACTTTCTGATTGTCCCGTACTTTTGACTCATCCGGTTCACCACCTTCACGGTCATCTTCATCTGATGGCTGGAAATCGATAGTTCTTGCGGAAATCATTTTTTCCATCATATTACGGTAGCGATCCAGGGGATGGCCGCTCAAGTATATGCCAAGGACTTCTTTTTCGTAGGACAGAACCGTCTCTTTGTCATATTCTTCCAGATTCGGCATACGGATCTCAAATTCTTTTTTTTCATCTTCGCTGGCAATGTCGAATAAGCTGAGCTGCCCTGCCATAGACTGCTTCTTGTTTCGGGAAATGTCATCTACGATCTGACCAAAAACGACCATCTTCTGATGACGGTTTCCTTCCAGACAATCCAGAGCACCGGCCTTGATAAAGTTCTCAATGGCACGCTTGTTCACAGCTTCCATATTCCGCTCAATAAAGTTCTTCACGGAAAGGTACTCGCCATGTTCTTTTCTCTCTGCAACAATAGCCTCGATGACCGGACGCCCTACGCTCTTGATTGCGGAAAGCGCATAGAGGATCGAGCCTCCTGATACGGAAAAGCCATACTCGCCTTTGTTGATGTCCGGCGGCAGGATTGGAATGTTCATCTGACGGCAGACCTGAATATACTCGGCAACCTTGGTAGGCTTGTCGATTACGGAGGTCATCAGCGCAGCCATATATTCTACCGGATAATAGTATTTCAGAAAGGCAGTCTGATACGTAACATAGGCGTATGCCGCAGCATGGGATTTGTTAAATGCATACTGTGCAAAATCGATCATTTCATCGTAGATCTTATTTGCAATTTTCTCGTCAATTCCATTCTTAATACATCCAGGAACACCTTCTGCTTCATTTCCATAGACAAAAGCCTGGCGTTCTTTTTCCATAACGTTAAGTTTCTTCTTGGACATGGCCCGGCGGAGAAGATCGCTTCGTCCCAGGGTAAATCCGGCAAGGCTCTGTACGATCTGCATAACCTGCTCCTGGTACACGATACAACCGTGGGTGGCCTTCAGGATTGGCTCCAACTGAGGACAATCATAGTGGATGGTGTCTGGACGGTTCTTGCCGCGGATATACTGGGGAATAAAGTCCATAGGGCCTGGGCGGTACAGGGAAATTCCGGCGATTACATCCTCAAGGCTATGTGGCTTCAGTTCTTTCATGAATCCTTTCATTCCGCCGCTTTCCAGCTGGAACACACCGTCAGTACGACCTGTTCCAAGAGAATCCAGCACTTTCTGGTCATTATAATCTATCTTTTGCATATCAAGGGATATGCCGTAATTTTTCTTTACATTTTTTACTGCGTTGTTGATTACAGTCAGGGTTCGAAGGCCAAGGAAATCCATTTTCAAAAGTCCCAGCTCCTCAAGAGTTGTCATGACAAACTGGGTGACAATGGTTCCGTCCTGCGCGCGGGAAAGGGGCACATACTCGGAGACGTCTTTCTGGCTGATTACAACTCCGGCAGCGTGCATGGAGGTATGTCTTGGAAGACCTTCCAGACGTTTGGCCATGTCAATCAGATGATGCACATCCGGCTGCTCGTCGTATGCTTTTTTCAGTTCCGGGTTTACTTCCATGGCTTTGTCGATTGTGACAAGCTTCACATTCGGTATTTTGGCAGGAACCATTTTCGCAATGGAGTCTACCTGGGCATATGGCATATCGAGGACACGGCCTACATCACGGATAACACCGCGGGCTGCCAAAGTACCGAATGTAACAATCTGAACCACACAGTCTTTGCCGTATTTCCGTACAACATAGTCGATTACTTCCTGTCTTCGCTCAAATCCGAAATCCACGTCAATATCAGGCATGGATACTCGCTCCGGATTCAGGAAACGTTCAAACAGAAGGTCATATTTGATTGGATCAAGTAAGGTGATTCCAAGGGTATATGCAACAATACTTCCGGCTGCGGAGCCTCGTCCGGGACCTACTTCAATGCCATTACTGCGGGCATAATGGATGAAATCCCACACAATGAGGAAGTAGTCAACATAGCCCATATTTTTGATAGTGTTCAGCTCGTATTCCAGTCGCTCCCGTAGCTCTGGGGTAACCGGATCGTACAGGCGCTCCAGACCTTCGAAGCAGAGCTTATTCAGGTATTCCCAGGAGGTGTAGCCCTCGGGAACGTCGAATCTTGGCAGCTTGGTAACTCCGAATTCAATTTCTACGTGGCAGCGCTCTGCTATTTTATGTGTGTTCTCCAAGGCTTCCAGTGCATATGGGAAAAGTGCCGCCATTTCCTGCTCGGATTTCACGTAGTACTGACCGCCTTCGTAGCGCATACGGTCTGTATCGGACAGCTTCTTCCCTGTCTGGAGACACAGAAGAATGTCGTGAGGATCAGCATCTTCTTTGTAGGTGTAATGAATATCGTTAGTGGCTACCAGGTCAATTCCAGTCTCCTGGTGCATGCGCAGAAGCTGCTGGTTTACATTCTGCTGTTCCGGAATTCCATGATCCTGAAGCTCTAGGAAAAAATTGCCTTCGCCGAAAATTTCCTGATAGCGGAGGGCCGCCTTCTTAGCGTCCGGGTACATTCCTCTGTTAAGGAACCGGGCTACTTCACCGGCCAGGCAGGCGCTCAGCGCGATGAGACCTTCGTGATATTCCCGGAGAAGCTCCAGGTCTACTCGTGGTTTATAGTAAAAGCCTTCTTTAAAGCTTTTGGATACAATTTTCATAAGGTTCTGGTAGCCCTGGTTGTTCTCGGCAAGAAGTACCAGATGGTAGTAACGGTCGTCGCCACTGCCGATCTCGCGGTCGAAGCGGGAACCAGGGGCTACATAGACTTCGCAGCCAAGGATCGGATTGATTCCGGCTGCTTTCGCTGCCCGGTAAAAATCGATGACGCCGTACATGACCCCATGGTCTGTGATGGCCGCGCTGTCCATCCCAAGCTCCTTTACACGGGCAACGTATTCTTTTATTTTATTGGAACCGTCCAGCAGGGAGTATTCGGTGTGGACGTGGAGGTGGGTAAAAGCCATTGTGTGTCTCCTTCTTCGCAAATTTGCTATTTAATGTGTTGGTCGTTATCCCGGACGCGATTTCACAATGTATATTC
>ENA-UONX01003058-UONX01003058.1-human-gut-metagenome-genome-assembly--contig:-P74old-NODE-3058-length-10762-cov-3.695153_pt1 | contig 10762 bp, 10 predicted proteins | sample MGYA00242466_ERZ724013 | MGnify/ENA metagenome assembly ERZ724013 | reverse complement strand
CTTGATTGCAAAGGGAAACGACATCGTAATTTTTTAGTCCGGCGGCAACAAAATCTGCCGTCTTAGCAATGCTTCCGACTTTATTAAAAACTTCAATTGCGATTTCGTGTTTATTCAATAGTTCACCAACTTTCTGCACGCATTTTTTATTATTTGCGTGATTATATTATAATGCATTCAATAAAAATTACAACTAATTTTATATGCTTAATAAAAAATACGGCACTGCTAATAAGCATTTTCGGATGGAAAGTCGTGCTTTTGTATGTTATCCTTTGATTAGTGATTGCAATTAGCCAGAGGTCCACCCATGAGTAAAAAGAAAATCGCCTTTATCTGTGTTCACAACTCTTGCCGCAGCCAGATCGCAGAAGCGCTCGGAAAACATCTGGCGGGAGACAAGTTTGACTTCTATTCTGCCGGGACAGAGACAAAACCGCAGATCGATCAGGACGCTGTGCGGCTCATGAAGCAGCTTTACGGGATAGATATGGAACAGAGCCAGTACAGCAAGACGATTGATAAGATCCCCATGCCTGACATTGCGATTTCGATGGGGTGTGATGTCGGCTGTCCATATATCGGCAGGGCCTTTGACGATGACTGGGGACTTGCAGACCCGACAGGCAAGAGCGATGGACATTTCATACAGGTTATTGAAGAAATTGCCCGAAAGATCAAATGCCTGGATGAGGCGAATATTTAGATGATGTGACCTTGATAGAGATTGTTTTTATGCGCAAGATCGCCTATAATTTAAAGAAGCATGGAACTGTTATCCGCAGGCGCAGAGCAAGCGGTATCGACTGCGGCGACAGGCTTACGACATTAGCATATATGGGAGGCTGGTATATACATGAAATACAGGACACTTGGAAAAACAGGCTTATCAGTCAGCGAGATCGGACTGGGAGCTGAATGGCTGGAGCGCCACAACGCTCAGGAAGTAAAAGAGATCATCGACCGCTGTGAGGAGGCCGGTATCAATATTTTAGACTGCTGGATGTCAGAACCCAATGTGCGTTCCAACATCGGAAAAGCCATTGCAGGGAAACGGGACCGGTGGATCATCCAGGGGCATATCGGTTCCACCTGGCAGGACGGACAGTATGTGCGCACCCGTCAGATGGATAAGGCAAAGGAAGCTTTTGAAGACTTGCTGGCCCGGCTGGGTACAGACTATATCGACCTTGGAATGATACATTTTGTAGACGAAGTCCGGGAATTTCACCAGATCATGGACGGGGAATTTCTTGAATATGTACTTAAATTAAAGCAGGATGGGGTGATCCGTCATATCGGCATGAGCACCCACAATCCGCAGGTGGCCAAGCTGGCGGCGCAAAGCGATATCATAGAAATGATATTGTTCAGCATAAACCCTGCTTTTGATCTGCTTCCGGCCAGCGAGAACATCGATGATTATTTTAAGGAAAAGTATGATGAATCCCTCCACGGCATAGACCCGGAAAGGGAAGACCTTTACAGGATATGCGAACAGAATCAGGTGGGTATCACTGTCATGAAAGGCTATGCCGGCGGCCGACTGTTTTCCGATCAGACATCGCCTTTTGGAGTGGCACTGACGCCGGTACAGTGTATCCATTATGCGCTGACGCGCCCTGCTGTTGCCAGTATCATGGCCGGATATGACAGCGTAGGACATGTGGATGCGGCCGTGGCTTATGAAACAGCCACAGATGAGGAAAAGGACTATGCCAGCGTCCTGGCAAAGGCGCCGCTCCATGCCTATTACGGGCAGTGCACTTACTGCGGCCACTGCGCTCCGTGCCCGGTGGGCATTGATATAGCCATGGTCAACAAACTCTACGACCTGGCCGTCATGCAGGATGAGATACCTGCAACACTGCGGGCTCATTATGAGCAGCTTTCTGCCAATGCCAGAGACTGTATCGGCTGTAAAGGTTGTGAGACCCGTTGTCCGTTTGGCGTTGCTGTGGCCAGCCGCATGGAAAAGACCGCAAAGCTGTTTGGATAGGATGTCCCGGCCTTTGTCCGCCGCCCTTTGACAGCGTGTGAGGATGGGATGTGAGCGGGAATCGCAGGTTCGTCTCTTGTTGATAAAAAAGCCCTCAACTGTGAGTAACGGCTCATAGATGGGGGCTTCTCCAGTTTTGAAAGGGATTTTTTCTATGCCATTCATGCAAAAGACGAGATGGAATTGACAGGAAGCAGTCTGTCCTGATGAATGCAGCGATATCATATGCCGGCATACATCCTGTGTCCGGTTTCAATCATGATTGGCATATTACGGGAGAAACTGTCTGTCAGCGGGGTTCACGGACCGCCTTTTTGTAAACTGCCAATGAGATCACAGCGGTTACAGCCTCGGTTACCCAGAAGCTGTGCCATACGCCTGACGGTCCAAAAAGCCTGCTGAGGACAAATGCCGCAGGCAGGATGACCGCAATGTAGCGGCACAAGGAGATTATAAGGGAGGGGCCTCCCTTGCCCAGCCCCTCAAGGGCGCCGGAAGAAGCAACCGATACTTCGGAAACGATAAAACCTGCGCTTATGACCCTGAGTGCTGCTGCGCCGGCCTCAATAGTCTCCTGGGTGCCGGTGAACAGGCTCATCAGAAGATCCGGTACCAGGAGGCATATGACAGTGCCCAGCATCATTATCATGGCGCACATTATAAGCACCAGCCTGTATATCTGCTTCACCCGATCATGCTCTCCGGCTCCGTAGTTGTAGCCTATAAGGGGTCTCATGCCCTGGACGATGCCGTTGGCAGGCAGATATAGAAAAGTCTGCAGTTTATAATAGATGCCAAGGACGAGAATGTAAACTTCTGAGTAAGCTGCCAGGATACCGTTCAGAGCTGATATGAGGATAGACGGCAGTGCCAGGTTTAATGTGGCAGGGATGCCTACCGAATACAGCCTTAAGATCATCTTGCTGTCAGGTTTCAGGTAGCAGCCTTTTATATTCAGACCCAGAGGTCGCATGAAGCAGATAAACAGATATATGGCCAGAGTCAGGGTCTGGCCGATACCTGTGGCAAGGGCTGCCCCTTCTATTCCCATGGCCGGAAAAGGCCCAATGCCGAAAATCATCAAAGGGTCTAATATTATGTTTGCGATACAGCCGCACATCATGGCAGCCATTGTAACTTTCATCCTCCCGACAGCCTGGAAAAATTTCTCAAATGCAAGGCTGATGTTCACTATCAGAGAAAAAGAAAATGCGATCATCGAATACCGCACACCCAGATCGATAACTGCCTGAGAAGATGTAAAGCCTTCCAGGAATCCCGGAATGACAGCTATGCATATTACAGTCATCAAAGCTCCGTGGACTGCAGCAAGCAGCAGCCCCTGGGTCGCAGCTTTGTCTGCGTTCCGGCGGTCCTGGGCGCCGAGATAAAAAGCTATGACGGCGTTTATGCCAACGCCGAAACCTATGCTAAGGGCATTTATAAAGTTCTGGATCGGATAGACAAGAGAAAGGGCAGTCATGGCCTCTTCGCTGATCTTGGCCACAAAAAAACTGTCAACTATATTATAAAGGGAGTTGACAAGCATGGAAATGACCATTGGAAGCGACATGGACAGCAAAAGAGGCAGTACAGGCCTTTCTTTCATAAAAGTATCGTTCATATAATCTCTCCTGTATTCATTTATCTGCAACAAAAAAGCCGCACAGCTCAGTACAGCTGTGTGGCGAAAAGATGACAAACATAAGTTGTCCGGAAAAATCCACTCAAAATTTTCAAGTGATATTCTATAGCAATTCCCGGCATATGTCAAGAGAAACGAGACGAAAGGATATCACAAACGATGCGAAAGGATATCACGGACTGTCATGGATACCGTCACCATCCAGTAAGAAGGCAGATGCAGTTGCCGCTGCCGGCCGTGTATGATAAAATCAGGTCAGAGACTACATTGGGAGGTTGCCGTATGACAGAGAGGGAGTCAGATAAAGAAAAATTGAGGGATCAGCTGTTTTCAGTTTTGTACCAGGCGGGTGCGGCGCTGGTGGGAACGGCAGACCTGAAGGAAGTCATAAAAGGGCGGCTGTGCACCGGTGTGTCTGTGGCAGTGCCTGTTCCCGCACACATCGTTGAGGATCTTAAAACGGCGCCTACGATGGAATATTACAATATGTACAATGCATTGAACGCCAGGCTGGACCGGATCGTACTGACAGGAGCAGGATTTCTGAAGGATAGAGGATTCAATGCAATGGCAAATACCACAGAAACAGTTGAAAAGGACGAGAACTGGCGGACGCCGCTGCCCCACAAGACTGTGGCCACCAGGGCAGGGCTTGGCTGGATAGGCAAGAGCTGTCTGCTGGTCACTGAGGAATACGGGAGTGCAGTGCGGATTTCAAGCCTTATTACCGACGCCCCTCTGCCCGTCGGAATACCCATAGACCAAAGCCGCTGCGGCAAGTGTCAGATCTGCGTCAGTAGTTGCCCGGCAGGAGCGCTGAAAGGGACATTGTGGGCCAGAGATACGGAAAGGGAAGAAATCTTTGTAAAAGAGGAATGTAAAAAGACACAGATTGAAAGGATGAGGCAGGCTACAGGCATCGAAACGGACCTGTGCGGGCTGTGCTTTGCAGTATGCCCTTATACACAGAGATATCTGAAAAGAGGACGGTAATACATCTGCATACATATAAGTTTTGGAAATTTTTCCGGCAAACCCGTTGACAAAAGTTGTAATGGTGTTATAATAACATCGTAGTTAGAAACGCCTAACCAACTGCCGGCCGATCAAGGGCCGATGTTAGTATTTTAAGAAAAGGATACGGAGATTACCATGAATTTAAACGATGCTGTTATCGGTCAGACTTATACCATAAAAGAAATATGTACAGACGATGAAGCGGAGAACCTATTACGGTGGTCTCACGCCTTAAAAGCGGGTGTGTTGTATCTATCAAAGATGGCAGATACAACATAGACAATGGAATTGCGGAATCTATCCTGATATAGGAGCCGCTTTTTTTACGGCTGGCAGTTAGTCAAGTATAACTATATTGTGCAATCATTTTATTTACTTTGCAATAAGGAGGATGTATAATGAGAATTGCTTTTGCCGGCAATCCCAACAGCGGCAAAACGACTATGTATAATGCGCTGACGGGAAAACACGAGCATGTAGGTAACTGGGCCGGGGTTACCATAGGAAGAAAGGAAAGCCTCATAAAAAAGGAATATTCTTCCGGTTCGCAAGACCTGGTGGCTGTAGACCTTCCAGGGGCTTATTCCATGTCCCCGTTCACACCGGAGGAAAGCATCACCAGCGGATATGTCAGAGATGAACATCCGGATGCGATAATAAACATCGTAGATGCAACCAACCTGAGCAGGAGCCTGTTCTTTACCACACAGCTTCTGGAACTGGGGATACCGGTGATCGTAGCGCTCAATAAAAGTGATATAAACGAAAAACAGGGTACGAAGATTGATGTCAGGCTTCTTTCGGAGAAACTCAACTGTCCGGTGATCGAGACGGTTTCTACAGCCAGCAAGGGCCTCAAAGAGGTGGTGCAGGCTGCTTCGGAAATGAAGGGAAAAGGTCAGAAAGCCCCGTATGTTCAGGCAGATATAGATCTTTCCGATAAGAATGCGGTCGACGCTGAGGACAGAAAGCGTTTTGCATTTGTGAACAAGGTGGTGTCTGAAGTTGAAACCCGCAAGATCCTGACCAAGGACGAGACCATGGCCGATAAGGTAGACAAGGTCCTCACCAATAAAGTGGCAGGTATCCTGATCTTTGCAGTTGTCATGTACGGCGTGTTCTGGATATCCCAGACGGCCCTGGGACCGCTGATCGCCGACTGGCTGGTAGGCTACATAGAAATGTTCCAGGGATGGGTTGCCGGAGCCCTCGAAGGGGCAGGAGCAAGCGCATTCCTCCAGGCGCTGCTGGCGGATGGTATAGTTGGCGGTGTGGGAGCAGTAGTAGGTTTCCTGCCGCTGGTAATGGTAATGTACTTCCTCATCGCTCTGCTTGAGGACTGCGGCTATATGGCCCGTGTAAGCGTGGTCATGGACCCGATCTTCAAGAGAGTAGGCCTTTCCGGAAAATCCATAATCCCTATTATCATCAGCACTGGCTGTGGTATACCGGGGATCATGGCCTGCCGTACGATCAGGGATGAGAGAGAAAGAAGAGCCACCGCAATGCTGACAACATGGATGCCTTGCGGAGCCAAGATACCCGTTATCGCCCTCTTTGCCGGAGTATTCTTTGCCGATGCTTCATGGGTGAGTACATTGATGTATTTTGTGGGAATCTTCCTGATCTTTGTGGGCGCCCTGCTCATCAAACAGATCACAGGCCACAAATACAGAAAATCCTTCTTCATCATGGAACTGCCTGAATACAAAGCGCCAAGCATGATAAGGGCCACCATGTCCATGCTGGGGAGAGCCAAGGCTTACATCATCAAGGCTGCCACCATCATCCTGGTGTGCAACGCCGTCGTTCAGATAATGCAGACTTTCAACTGGCAGCTACAGGTTGTGGAAGAGGGAATGGAGAACACTTCCATCCTGGCGACCATAGCGACTCCGTTTGCCGTACTGATGATCCCTCTGGGATTCGGCGTATGGCAGCTGGCGGCAGCAGCCATCACTGGCTTTATCGCCAAGGAAAATGTTGTAGGCACATTGGCTGTAGTTTACGGCATAACAAACTTTATAGATACTGATGCTCTTGAACTGGTGGGAGGAGCCAGTGAAGTTGCCGCAACTTTCGGCCTTACATCAGTTGCAGCTCTTGCATATCTGATGTTCAACCTTTACACTCCGCCGTGCTTCGCAGCCATAGGAGCCATGAACTCGGAACTGGGAAGCAAGAAATGGCTCTTCGGAGGAATAGGACTTCAGCTGGGTACAGGCTATACCGTAGCTTTCCTGGTATATCAGATAGGTACCCTTATAACAGAGGGACATCTGGGAACAGGCTTCGTGCCGGGACTCATCGCCGTAGCTGTCATGGCAGCCATAGTCGCCATGATAACGGTTAGGTCCAGCCGCAAGCTTGCTGCTGAGTATGCTCTCCACACGACTAATACTAACAAGAAATCTGGTGTTGCTGCATGAAACCGATCGACATTCTGATCATACTCGTTATCGCGGTCATAATAGGAGCCGCCATAGCGTATATAGTAAGGGCCAAGAAAAAAGGCGCCAAATGCATAGGCTGCCCGGCCGGAGACTGCTGCTCCGCACGGAAACATGAGGGCCCGTCAGGAACAGAGAGCAATGGCTGCAGCTGCGGCTGCGGATCCAAACAATGATATGACTGGATGACTGACCCCTGGGCCAAACAAGGCTCCGGGGTCTTTTTGCAGGGAATGGGGCAGCCAGCCTGCGTGCGGATGCGTTCGGATGCAGATAGCAGGAGATCTGGATGCAGTCGCCTTGAGACTCACATGCAGTCGCCTTGAGACTCACAAATGCTCTTGAAAAAATCTGCGGCAGGATATATTGTATAAGTATCATCATTCGTTTGCGGAGGTTTACAGTGACAGATATACAGATAGCGGTACTGGAGATAGCAATGGTCGGAGGGACAGGACTTCTCATAGGGATCATAGGTATAGCCGTATGGTTTGCGCAGAAAAGAAAAACAGCCCGATGCACGGAAAAGACAGAGGGGCAGGTGATAAGGCACAGATTCCGGGGTGGCGGCCGTATGGAACCGGTGATAGGATACAGAGCGGACGGCCGGGAATACGAAACTGTCAGGACTTTCCGCGGCGTTATGACAAAAACAAAAGTGACGCCCCGAAATGTATATGCAGATCAGGGCGCCTATGTTTCCGAAAAAGACTGGCTCGTAGTTCCCATGTCGGCGGTCACCAACCTGAAAAAGATGGCTGAGGACCTGTGGCCCACAGGAAGCCGTATGACCGTCTGGTACGATCCTGCAAGGCCTGAGAAAGCCTTTGCCCAGAAGAAGCCTGACAGAGCTCCTGCGGTGAGCGTCATCTTCATGTCCGTCGGGGCCTTTATGGTATTGCTGTCCCTTGGAGTCGGCTATCTCATAGCATATTGCTGAGCCAGATCCTTTAATATCAGAAAAGTTACAGAGTCTGGGCATTTAACCCGGCTCTTTTTTTGCCGTACCACACGATGGCGATCAGATAAGCAGCAGCGGCTGCAACGCCGATGATGTAAGCGCCTGTCCATGGAATGTGGAAACCGATCTGGGCGTTGGCGATATATGTTATGGTGATAAACACATACCAGCACCCAGGGATGAGCGGCATCCAGGCAAATTTGGCCTTGCCGTTTTCAAACATCCATATGGTTATGGCAAGGAAAGCAAACAGAGACAGGCTCTGGTTGGACCATGCGAAGTAACGCCACAGGATATTGAATCCGTCAGCATTGCTCTTGGCAAATACAAGGATGACTGCAACGAGGGCAAAGATCACTGCTGCAAGGCCCAGCCTTTTTCCAACGGATTTCTGGTCAATGTGGAAAGCATCGCCTATGGCCATACGCAGGGCACGCAGTGATGTGTCCCCCGATGTTATAGGCAGGACGATAACTCCGATCAGGGCAATGACTCCGCCTACAGGTCCGAGGATGTTCTTGCAGACTACGCCGATGGTGGCGGTAGCCAAAGAAGCGTTTGCTTCCTGCAGGCCAAGGTTGTAGACTCCCATGGCTCCGGCAGCCCATACCATGGCGATAAAGCCTTCTGCCACCATCATGTTATAGAATGTCATGCGGCCCTGTCGCTCACTCTTCATGGTACGTGAAATGATGGCCGTCTGGGTCGAGTGGAATCCCGAAAGGATACCGCAGGCTACGGTGATGAAGAAAATCGGGATAAAGTGATTTTCACTGAAATAGTCGCCGTATAATATGCCGCCTGCATTCCAGTCATCCCAGAGCTCTACCAGCGGATAACCTTTGGCGAATATACCTATAAACACGCCGATCGCTGAGAACAGCAGTATGGCTCCGAATACGGGGTAGATCTTTCCGATTATCTTGTCGATAGGGAAAACTGTAGCGATAAGATAATATGCAAAGATAACTCCGTAGATCACCCATGTGGAAACAGATGTAGCTTTTCCGTCAAATCCGAAGACCTGGGTAGCAGCTATATCTCCAGGGGTGTAGATAAATACGGCGCCTACCAGCAGGAGCAGCAGGCTGCAGAATACCTGATAGAAGGCGTATATACCTTTGTTGCTGTATCTTCTTATCATGTCCGGCATCTGAGTGCCGCCGTCCCTGAGACAGATCATGCCCGAAAAATAGTCGTGCATGGCTCCGCCGATTATGTTCCCGATAGGGATAGTGATAAATGCTATCGGTCCGAACAGGATGCCCTGGATAGGTCCTAATATAGGGCCCGTTCCGGCTATGTTCAGCAGGTTGATGAGACTGTTCTTCCATTCTCTCATAGGGACATAATCAACACCATCTTGCTTGGTATATGCCGGGGTCTGTCTGTCGTCTGGTCCGAAAACTTTTTCGCAGAACTTTCCATAGAGCGCAGCTCCAACGAAAAGTATTGCGAGTCCAATAATAAATGTAACCAATTCGCGTCAACCTCCTTTTCAAAATAGTTAAGACTTTGTTAAAACAACTAAAATATTATACACACTTTGTGATGGAAAATAAACACCTTTTTGTCAAAATTTCTTATTTATGGGCAAAAAACAGGGTAATAATATGGTAAAACCATGAGGAGAAGGGACGAGTATGCTGCCGGTATATTGCTAGAGCGGGATCCGCAGCGGACAGGCCGTCAGCGCCCTGAAAAGCTGCGGATACAGTAATGCGCAGAACATAGGCTGGATCAGGAGCTACGGCGGCCCTGTGGAAAAATAGCGGATCAGATCTTTTTGAGGTTTTTCTGCGGGTCTGCCTTTTGGCGGGCCCTTTCCACATCTTTCATGTATCGCTGCCAGTTGGCGTCATCTAATATGAATGCGCTGCCCATGATGAACCAGCCGTTGCCGCTTTCGGCAGTGGTTCCGTAATGACCTGTGGCAGAACTTATGGCGTCTGTAATGCTGTAACCGTAGCCGGGAGCTTCCCACTGACCGTAAAAATTAAAATGTGATGTGTGCAGCAGGTCTTTCAGCCGCATGATCAGATCATACACACATTCCGCATCGGGGTTCATATAACCATGTTCGTTGAAATTGAAACGATGTTCCCGGTTATTCCTATCCCATACGGAAACATAGGACGCAGAGCGGTCATTTCTCAGGGGGAAGACGCATCCGTCGCCAAAATAATAGTGCTTATATGTTTATTCAATGGTCCGGTCCTCAGTCAGTGTTATCTTGATACTGCACAGACCTCCGTGCGCATTTATGAAATCATATATCTCTCTGGCCAGATGGTTTCTGTTAGCACCTTTTTCAGTAAATATATCTTTTTTCAGCCTGTTTACTTTTCTCTGAGCTCCTTTAAAAAACATGATGACAACCTCCGTAGACTTTTTTATATGACTTTCATGCTCATGTATTATCTTACTACAATGAAAGACGATTGTCATCAGCTTTGCGGAAACGGTTCCGGACCGCCTGCGGATCAGCCGTCACTGGGCAGAAGTGATCTTCAGTCCGATGATACCTGCCAGTATGAGCAGGACAAAGAAAAGCCTCAGAGGTGTCAAGACTTCTTTGAACAGCAGCATTCCGACGAATACTGCTCCGACTGCGCCGATCCCAGTCCATATGGCGTAAGATGTACCCAGGGGAAGAGTCTTGATGGCCTGGGAAAGGAGCAGGAAACTCA
>ENA-UONX01003057-UONX01003057.1-human-gut-metagenome-genome-assembly--contig:-P74old-NODE-3057-length-10766-cov-4.165904_pt1 | contig 10766 bp, 9 predicted proteins | sample MGYA00242466_ERZ724013 | MGnify/ENA metagenome assembly ERZ724013 | reverse complement strand
CTACGACTACAAAGGATTCTCCTTTTTCAGCCTTTTCCCGAAGAAAATTGAACTGCATCATAGCTACATTGTCTGCCGGAGAACTGCTCATTCCTTTCACTGTACGGTAAAGAAATTTGTTGTGCTTCATCTCATCAAAGATTTCCAGTTCTTCTGGATTTACGTTATGGCTGTCTGCCACCTCGCGTAAAAGATTGTGATCGTATAAAGAAAGTCCATAGCGCTTGGCGATTCGCTCTGCAATTTCATGGCCTGCGCTTCCGAACTCTCGTCCGATGGAAATGATCACCTGTTTTTGTGTTTTCATGGTATCCTCCCTTCTAACCAGAGAAATCCGTCCTTGTTTCACGGATTTTTCCGGATAAAATGCCATTAAAAGCGGGCAAGACCAACTGTCATTTATTCATGGCATGCCAGATCCCTGGCACTGCCTTTTCTCCGATAATTGACAGTTCTGCATTCCCCCTTATGGCATTATAAATATCTTGCATAAATCATCAGCATGGAAACGAGGACAACCAGGATCGTGGCAGGTGCCATTGCCTTGCAGTATTTTCCCCATTTGATCATGTGACCGCTCTTGGCTGCTGTTGCGATACCGACTACGTTTGCAGAAGCTCCGATCGGGGTTGCGCTTCCACCGATGTCAGTACCCATTGCAAGAGCCCATGCCAGAATGGAAATATCAATTCCCTGTGCGGCTGCCAGACTGTCAATAACCGGGATCATGGTAGCTGCAAACGGAATATTATCAATAAATGCACTTGCGACAGCAGATACCCAGATAATAATGGCGATCATTACCTTCAGGTTGCCACCGCTGACCTTGCCAATAAATCCGGCCAGGATGGTAAGGATTCCAGTCTGCTCCAGACCACCAACAACTACGAAAAGTCCTACGAAGAACAGCAGTGTCTTGTAATCAACCTTTTTCAGAAGATCCAAAGCATCTTTTCCGGAAGTGATCAGTGTCACTGCTGCGATAAATACACCGATACAGGATACGGTAAGTCCTGTCTGGGAATGTGTTACCAGAAGGACAACAGCGCAGAGGAAGATCACACAGCTGATGGTGAAGCCCTTCTTGCTTACAATTGCTTCTTCCGGATCCGGCAAGGTAGACGGATCAATTTTTCCCGCATTTTCAGTAAGCTCTTTGCGGAAAATAAAGTAGAAATAGATTACAACCAGTACCAGTGCGATCACCGCGATCAGACCTGTGTTTGTCACGAAATCTGCAAAGGAAAATCCAAGTGATGTTCCAATGATAATGTTCGGCGGATCTCCGCACATGGTTGCAGATCCACCAAGGTTGGCGCAGAAAATCTCTGCAAGGATCATTGGTACCGGATTAAATTTCAGCAGCTGTGACAGTTCTACGGTAACCGCTGCAAGGAACAGGATTACGGTGATACTATCGATAAACAAAGCAAGTACAAAGGACAGGAGCATAAATGTGATAAAGATCGGGATGATCTGGTATTTAACCAATTTCGCGATCTTCATGCATAACCAGCGGAAAAATCCGGAGTTTGCCATGCCTTCTACCATGATCATCATACCAGCGATGAACACGATAGTTTCCCAGTTGATTCCAGCAGAAGCTTCGCTTGCTTCACCTGCTGTGTGCCAGAATCCCGGTGAAAAAATACTATGTATGTTCAGTGTTTCAATAATTGCTGAGGGGCTGTGCATACAGATTCCAAATACAAGAATCAATGTAAGGAGCGCACATCCCAGCGTAACAATATGTCTTTCCCATACTTCTGTGATGATCAGAATGAACATCGCCAGGAAAATTACTACTGCAAAAATCTGTGCTATCATTTCTTTCCTCCATGACTGTCAAACCATGCCATCCAGATACCGACAGCAATGGCTGCAACAATCATTACTCCTATAAAAATATTAAGTAACATATAGTGCAATACCTCCAATCATATACGTTTGTTTACATGGAAAATAATTGCTCTCCACTGCAATGCTTTACTCATAATGAAAACAATTGCAGCAATCAGCAATATGAAACAATGGTATATGATCTTCAGTGCTTCTGTCCGTCCTGATGATGGATGTAACAGATGATAAACCGTCTGCCGTCAGCATCATTTCTGGTCAGCAGATGTTTCTTTGCTTTATAAAATACGGTATTCGCCAGCAGAACTGCCAGCATGATGAGCACCTGGGTTTCCACGCCTGACCTGTGGCGAAGGCGCTGGTCCGCCTCCAGCCTTACAGACACCTGCCGAAGTCCTGTCAATTCTTCTGCACTTGTCTGGGTGCTTCTGGAAAGCTCTGGTGAAATCAAAGAAGCTGAGGCCGGTTTCAGATCGTAAACATGCATAATGCTCTTCGCTTCCATGCCTGCAAAAAGCACACACAAAACCGCAACTGCCACACTGAAAAACAGGCAGACAAACCGGTTCGCACATTCGTTTTTTTTCACTTGGCCTCACCTCGATACCTAAAAAATTCGTTTTTATAATAGCAGATTTTATAAGGTTTTTCAACTGTTTTTGCAGAGGGCTGCAGGTCACCCTTTTCCATAATTATGTGCTGTTCTATATATTGGACACTTCTTTTTTTACAGGCAAAAATCGGACTGAAATGTATCTTTTCCAATGCATTTCAATCCGATTTATAATCACTCTCTTAATAAAATCCTGTTTAATTTTTACAGATTATTCAGCGTCTGTCTCCTCAGCTGCCTCGTCTGCTGTGTCAGCTTCTGCATCTGCGCTCTCGTCAGCATCTGCTGCTTCTGTGTCCTCATCTTCTGCGTCATCGCTATCCTCGAATGGGATAACGGCTCCGTCATATTTCTCGTTGATGAAGTCTTTGATCTCGTCAGATTTTAATACATCTACAAGAGCTTTGATCTTGTCGCTGTTCTCGTTTCCTTCTTTTACTGCGATTACGTTTACATATGTTTTGGCAGCTTCGGAATCAGAGGTCTCATATGCAAGTGCATCTTTGGATACAGAATAACCAGCCTGAAGTGCATAGTTTCCGTTAAGGACAATGTAAGAAGTCTCTTCTGCAACACGTGCTACCTGCTCAGCTGCAAGCTCAACGATTTCTACGTTGTATGGGTTCTCCTCAATATCGTTTACAGTTGCCTCAAGGCCAGCACCGTCTTTCAGTTTGATAATTCCGTTGTCCTGGAGAAGAAGAAGTGCTCTTGCCTCGTTTGTGGTATCGTTCGGTACTGCGATTGTGTCGCCATCTGCGATATCATCAAGGCTGGATTTTGTTCCAGGATAAATTCCAAAGGGCTCGTAGTGGATTCCGCCTGCATTTACAAGGTGAGTTCCTTTTTCCTCGTTGAAGCTGTTCAGATATGGAATGTGCTGGAAGTAGTTTGCATCGAAATCGCCGCTCTCTACAACTTCGTTTGGCTGTACATAATCATCAAATACCGTTACCTCAAGGTCGTATCCCTCTTCCTCAAGAATCGGTTTTGCTGCTTCAAGGATCTCGGAATGTGGTGTCTCGGATGCTGCTACTGTAATGGTTTTGTCATCATCTGCTGCGAAAACAACGGATGTTCCAACGGTTCCAAGTACTAATGCTCCTGTGAGTGCTGCTGCGATTAATTTTTTCATAATAAAGTTCCTCCTCTTTTTTTAAAAATATATTTAGTTTCTACATTACAATCATTTTTTGACTTATTTTCTTTTATCCAGCTTGTTGGCGATCAACATACCAATAGTCTGGAAAATCTGTACCAGTACTACCAGAAGGATAACTGTCACCAGCATAATGTCTGTCTGCCAGCGGTTGTATCCGTAACGGACTGCAATGTCTCCAAGTCCGCCTCCTCCTACAGTTCCTGCCATTGCGGAGTAACCAAGGATAGTTCCTGTTACAATGGTAGCTCCTGAGATCAGGGATGTTCTTGCTTCTACCAGCATTACCCTAAATACGATCTGAAGGTTGCTTGCTCCCATGGATCTTGCAGCCTCGATAACTCCCGGGTCTACCTCATTTAAGGAAGACTCTACCATTCGTCCGATAAAAGGGATTGCCGCAATGGTAAGGGGTACGATGGTGGCTGTGGTTCCATAGCTTTTTCCTACCAGAAATCTGGTGAATGGAATGAGCAGGATCAACAGGATCAGGAATGGGATGCTTCGGAAAATATTTGCGATCACATCCAGGATCTTATATAGTACTGCATTTGGCCGCAAGCCTTCTTTGTCGGATACTTTCAGCAGGATTCCAAGGGGCATTCCAAATACATATCCGAAGAAGGTGGAAAACAGGGTCATGTATAATGTTTCCCCTACACCTGCGATTATCATATCGGTTACTTGTTTCGTCCACATAATCAGTTCGCCTCCCCTATCTCAAGTCCACGTTCTGTAAGGAATTTCTTCATCTCCGGTACATTGGTGCTGTCGCTCATGAACTGGAGGATCATTTCTCCTTTGGCTACACCGCCTACGTTTTTGGTGTTTGCCTTCAGAATGTTTACAGGTTCGTGGAAGGTTAATATAAGGTTTGCGATTACTGGTTCGAATGCGGAGTTCTCAGAGAATACGATTCGAACGATTTCGCCGTCCTGGATTTCGGACTGGGTAAGCTTTTTGCTTTCTACGTCGTTTCCAGAGTCCTTGCTGATCAGTTCTTTGGCAACCTGTGATTTCGGGTGGCTGAAGATTTCTTCTACAAGGCCTTGTTCTTTTACTTCACCGTCTTTCATAATTGCCACATGAGTACAAATCTCACGGACAACTGACATCTGGTGGGTAATGATCACGATGGTGATTCCAAATTTCTGGTTGATGTCCTGCAAAAGTTCAAGTATGGAGGATGTGGTCTGGGGATCCAGGGCGCTTGTGGCTTCGTCGCAAAGTAAGATCTGCGGATCGGAGGCCAGGGCTCTGGCGATTGCCACTCTTTGTTTCTGTCCACCGGAGAGCTGTGCGGGATAGGCTTTCGCTCTGTCTGCCAGTCCTACGATTTCCAGAAGCTCCAGGGCTTTTGCTCTTGCTTCGGCTTTTTTCTTCCCCTGAATGTACAGTGGGAAGCAGACGTTTTCCAGTACGTTTGTCTGCATGAGCTGGTTGAAATGCTGGAAAATCATTCCTATTTTCTCTCGCTCTTTGCGGAGTTCTTTGGGGGAAAATTCGCTGAGGGATTTTCCGTCTATCAAAACTTTTCCTTCGGATGGTACTTCAAGAAAGTTCATACATCGTACCAGGGTACTTTTTCCTGCACCGGACATTCCGATGATTCCGTAGATATCTCCGGTTTCAATGGAGAGACTTACGTGGTTCAGGGCTTGTACGGAACCGTCTTTGGTTTCGAAGGTTTTGCTCACATCTTGGATTAATATTGAAGACATGTCTTTCCTCTTTCCTTTAAGTGGTGTTTCATCGTCGATATGGTTACTATAACACAATTGGAGTAAAAGTGTTAATTCATAAAAGTTAGGGCTAGTTATAGGGTAAAGCTATAGCTAAAGTGGACGCCAGCGGGGGAGGGATAAATCACGCTCGCCGTCGCAACGTTCTGGTGAGCTAATGACTAACTGCGACTAATGCGCTCGGGAGAGCCCTCTCGCATAAGTCTCCGTAAGTCATGGATCTCACCGCCACTAAGGGCGCTCCTTAAATGGCTCGCTTAGATTTATCCCTCCCCCACTGGCTGTGTACTGGGTATTGGGCAGTTGAGCGCAGCGGACGTTTGGGCGGGAAGGCGCTGCGCTGTTTCCGCCCAAACTGAAAGTGGGGGGATGTAGTGGGTGGTTAGGTTCAGCTTTAGTTCCAAATGGAAGTTTATGTAAGTATGTGGATTATCGTAATGCTTTGTCTTTGTATTTGGCAATTTCTTCCAGGTACTTCTGTCCTAACTTACTGATCGTGGTGCCTTTTCTTGCAAGGTAGCCGATGGTCATGACCTCGTCGGAGTCAAGCTTTACGGCGCAGTAGTCGGAGCCGTTTAGTTCTTCGCAGATGATTCCGGAGCAGAGGGTGTAGCCGTTGAGTCCCACCATCAGGTTCAGGAGAGTGGCTCGGTCATTGGCTTTGATGAGGCGTTTGTATTCGTAGGTGCTCAGGACTTCTTCGGCGAAGTAGAAGGAGTTGTAGGTGCCTTGCTCGAAGGAGAGGCAGGGGTACTCGCGAAGGTCTTCCAGGGTGATCAGGTCGCGGTCGGCAAGGGGATGGCCTTTCCACATGTAGACATAGATGCTGCATTCCAGAATTGGGTGGAATTCCAAATTGAACTCGTGGAAAAGTTTCTCAAGGACTTTGTGGTTAAAGTCGTTCAGGTAAAGGATGCCGATCTCGCTTTTGAAGTCTTTTACGTCGGTGATGATGTCGTAGGTGCGGGTTTCGTGGACGGCGAATTCGTATTCGTCCATTCCGAACTGCTTCACCATTTCCACGAAAGCATTTACTGCGAAGGTGTAGTGCTGCATGGAAACACTGAATTTCTTCTTGGTATGTTCCTTGGAAACGTATTTGGATTCGATCAGCTCGTACTGCTCTACCACCTGGCGGGCGTAGCCTAAGAATTCCTCGCCTTCAGGGGTTACGGAAATTCCACGGTTGGTCCTGCGAAAAAGCTCCACTCCGATTTCCTCCTCCAGTTCACGGATTGCCGAAGATAAACTTGGCTGTGATATAAAAAGATTCCGGGCAGCTTCATTCATAGAATTGGAATTCGCCACCGTAATCGCGTAACGAAGTTGTGCCAGAGTCATATGGATTCCTCTTTTCTGTATTGTTCTATTTTACAGGTATGCACCTGTGTTTTCTTATCATAATTAATTCCGACTAACAGCAAGTTTCCCTTGTATTCTTCCAGACTGCGACAGTATTCTTTCTCCTTAATTTGCTGGATTGCACCTTCTGCGTTTTTATCCCATTTTAATTCAACTACCAATGCTGGTTTATCTAAGAAGCGCTTTCTTGGAACATAAACAATATCTGCAAAGCCTTTTCCCCCTGAGAGTTCCCGGTGTACTGTGTAAAAATTACGTGCTGCATAAAGTGCAAGCGAAATGGTATAGCTAAGCGCATTTTCGTCATTATATTGGAGATGAGATGTTTCAAAGTGCGCCTGCCTAATGCCCTCTGCGACCTGCTCTTCTCTTCCCTGCCATATGGCTTGCAATGTATCTGCTGAATTTTTTAATGCTTTAGAAACTTCACCCCAATCAGACACAGCAATAGCGCTTACATATTCGGAACGAATCTCCTCATTTGGAATAAAAACTGTTTTATCTGCATAACGATACCCCAGATAGCCCAAGTGAATCAACAGTGTAAGTACATCATCCTCTGTTCTGAAAGTTGTCATATCATTTGTAAAGCTTCTGGTGTTCACTGGTACTGTTTCTCCGGCAATCATACTTAATATATCATCCCGGAGTCCTTCAAAATTCATATCAATATAAATCTGCAATGCCTCAAAAGTCTCTGTCTGATTCCAATAATTTCCCAGTTTTCCAAGGCGCATGCAGCTCACAACCGACTTCGGGCTGTATACAGATTCTACTTCTTCAAAAGAATAACCATCATACCAGTTTTTGATCTCATTAATATCCATCTGATACTTCTGGCAAAGTGCTTCTACTTCTTTTTCTGTAAAACCTACATATTCAGCCAAGGGGCCCGGATCAATCATTGAAAATTCATCGAACATATTCAGTGCACTGTGGGTTCCGTATTTCTTTATTGGCAAAATTCCCGTCATATAGGCAAGATAAATGTATTCTTTATCCTTAAGCAGATCACGCAGAAAATCAAGGTAAATCTCCTGCGCAGCCTTATCATGTTTGAACTCCCGGAAAATACAATCCCACTCGTCAATAATAACTATAAAAGGGCACTCACTTTCTGCAAAAATATCCTGCATAGTTTCCGCCAGATCATTTTCGTCATATAATTCCACATCAGGGTACTGTTTCTTCAATTCGCGGATTACTTTGCCTTCTACTCTCTCCAACAATTCCTTCACATTTGAACTTCTGCTCAAAAATTCCTGCATGTTCAGAAAAATGGTATCGTATTTATTCAAATGTTCCTCAAAGCTTTCATCCTTGGCAATTTCCAAACCGGAAAAGAGTTCTCTGGAATCACAGCCCTTACTGTAATAAGCCGTAAGCATATCTGCTGCCATAGACTTTCCAAAACGCCTTGGTCTGCTGACACATACACAGGACTGCAGCGTATCGACAATACTATTTGTATATTTTATTAATCCTGTTTTATCCACGTAAATATCCGAATTCACCGCTCTTTTGAATTTATTATTCCCCGGATTCAGGTAGATTCCCATAAGACAGCCGTCCTTTCTGCGATTTTGCGTTACCAATAAACAATAACAATTTTCTTCTATATTAACACAGCACTGCGATTTATTCCACTGAGGATTTTTGCCAGTCTTTAATACAAAAAAAGGGTGTATGACTAAAAAAGCCAAACACCACATTTCCATAGCCCGAGAATGGTACACAGCCTGACACCTTTTTGAAAAAAACTTTCAGCCGCATCCCTCCTCTTATTCTGTATAACTATTCCCATTCTCATCCGTCCAGGTTCCGTCGCCGTTGTCAATATAACCAGTACCATTATCATCCATATAGTAATAATCTCCATTAGTTGTTTCTGTAACTGTCACACCGTTTCCATTGGCATCTTGTAATACATGCTGCTCTAACTCGGCACCAAAATAATGGGTACTGTCATTTAAGGACTGGTAGGTCTTTCCATTTTCATCTGTAAAATAAACATCGTCATCGGTGCTGTATTCCATACCGTCAGCATCTACATATTCGCAGTCATAATTTTTGTAAATTGTTCTTTCTACAGAAACTGTATTTCCATCACTATCATACAGGGTGATTGTTGTGGTGGAAAGAATATCGGATGTAGCATCTGTTGTGGCAGTTGTGGTATTACTTGTCGTACCAGCTGTGGCATTACCTGCTGTACTGGCTGTGGTATTCCCTGCCGCACCACCTGTGGTATTACCTGCTGTGCCAGCTGTGGTATTACCTGCTGTACTGGCTGTGGTATTCCCTGCCGCGCCACCTGTAGTATTACCTGCTGTGCTATTTGCGGTATTACCTGCTGCACCACTTACAGTATTACCTGCCGTACCAATGGAACTTACAGTATTTGATCCCTTCGTGGATGAAGAAGCCTTTTTATTTGAAGATACTATATTTGCAGCAGAATCAGAGGCAGAATTTCCGGTATTTTCTAAAGTTCCAGCTGAACAACCACTTAATGTCACCGCCGCCATAAGTGCTATCATTTTAACCAGTTTCATTTTCATAGTAAAATCCCCTTTCATTTTCTACTTTTGTAGAAGTTGGTTATATACTACATCTGTAGAAATTAAATGTCAATCACTTTTTCTACAATCGTAGAATTATTTAGGTTTTACTTCTGATATTCTTAATTCCAGATTACGCACCAAAATCATTCCCACAATTTGCATGCCCCCATTATGAAACCCTCATCCAGGCAAAAACAGGAAGGATGCAACTCGCCAAGAATTGCATCCTTCCTGTTTTAAAACTATTTGTTTTACAACTATTTCTTTTACAACAAGCCTTTTATATTTCATATTCGGCAAAAAAATTTTATCACAACCAAGAATATTACTCAAACTCTTCCTCGGATTCCTCACTGCTCTCCCCGCCCATCCGCACACGGATTCCGTTGATCTCTACGTCTTCCATAGGAATCACCAGACACTTGCGGCCGTCAATGATCCTGGTCTCCACCAGTTCCACTTTATCTGGTTCAACATGGATCACTACATCCGGAGTTTTGATCTCGAATTTACGGGTATTGGTAATATTAGAGGCTACCATGGTGGCTTTTTCACCGGCTACAGCCTCATACTGGTTATCAAAAGTTTCCAGTTTCTCGTCTTCTACACCGCAGTCCTCAAAGAGACGTTTCACCTCAGACTGAGTGAGCACAACCGGGTCTGGGGAATCTTTCTGTGCTTCAATGATCTCGTTCAATTTCTCATGGATTCCAATAACTGTGTCATACTGGCAGTCGTCACCAAGGGTTTCCTCCACCAGCATGTTGAAAGAATCACGCTGTCCGCCTGCGGAAAGCGGTGCTGTACATCCAAACACTTCGTCCACGAAAATGTCATGAAGCTGCTCTGCATTCTTAGAATAGTAGAGCATGCCGTGGATGTCTGTGCTTCTGTCATTAAATAACGGGAAAAGGAAGCCGTTCTCTGGCATTTCCACGATCCAGTCACGGATACGGTCCTGGATCAAATTTGCCTCCGCATTGTAGCAAAGACCTGCTTTAGACAGCTTCACTGGACAGATACTGCAAAGAAGGTGCTCATAAATCTCTTCAGAAGCATCATCCATATCGATTCCATCTGAAGTTCTTCCCGGGATATCGTACACAGCGTGTACCAGGATTATGTAGTAATTTTCCGGATAATCGTAATTTTCAATAATTTTGTCATAAAAGCTCTCGATTAAAGCGTCATCCTTCAGTTTACTGGCGCGGAGCTTCATGAGAAATTCGTGTTTGCCGCCCTCTTTTTCCTCTGCCAGTGGGAATTCCATATTCATCAGGTTCTTTCCAAGAGTACCAGAAAGGGTTTTCTTGAATATTTCAAAATATTTGAACATTTCTTCCTCCGAAAGGGAAAGGAATGCTTCTTTCAGTTCTGTTTTTTTATTCTTTTCAGCATCCACATAGCATCCACAAATTCTGGTAATGTTGCAGTTGGCTGGTGTCAGCTGTTTCTTGATTTCAGAAATT
>ENA-UONX01003043-UONX01003043.1-human-gut-metagenome-genome-assembly--contig:-P74old-NODE-3043-length-10815-cov-3.755390_pt1 | contig 10815 bp, 8 predicted proteins | sample MGYA00242466_ERZ724013 | MGnify/ENA metagenome assembly ERZ724013 | reverse complement strand
ACCGGGGAACAGCGCACCATCGGCCGCGCGGCGATCAAAGCGGGCGCGGATATCGTTGTGGGCACGCATCCGCATATCGTGCAAGGCATCGAGGCTTATCAGGACAGCTACATTCTCTATTCGCTGGGCAATCTCGTGTTCGGCGGCAACGTCGATCCCGACGACCGCGACGCGTATCTGGCGCGCGTGACGTTCACCGTGTACGAAGATCATTGCGACGCGCCGGAATTGACCGTCGTGCCGATCCGTCTGACCGCGCTGGATAAGGGGACGGATTACCGCCCCGTCGTTGCGGACGAAACGGACAGCGAGAGAATTTTCAAACGGATTTTGAAGCTCTCCTCCAACATGAGCGATTTCGTCAACGGAGATTTGTCGGCGTATTGAGAGCAAAAAGGAGCTTGAGGCGGGACCTCAAGCGTTCTCCCGACGTTTATTTGGAAAGGATGGTTTGATGGCTTCGCATTTCGCGCTGTTTGTCGATCTGGAAAACTGCGGCGGCAAAAAAAGCATGCTGATGGACGTCATCGAGCGGGTGAAAATCCGCGGCGATATCCTCATCGGCAAGGTTTACGGTTATACGGACAGTTATTCCGATCTCAAGGAGATTCTGTTGTCCAATACGTTTGCGGTCGTGCCGTCGCTGCGGTTCGGGCGCAACCAGAAAAACAGCCTCGATATTCAGCTGGTCATCGACGCGCTGGACGTGGCCTATACCAATTCGCTGATCGACAGTTTCTGCATCGTTTCCGGCGACAGCGACTATGTGCCGCTCGTCGGCAAGCTCAAAACGATGGGAAAATTCGTGCTCGGCATTTCCCGAAGCGAGGCGGCCAGCGGCGTGTTCATGAACGCATGCAGCGAGTTCCAGTTCCTGGAAAGCGTCGCCAGCGGCAAGGAGCGCGCGCAGGGGCAGGAGATCGAAGCGCTGACGCTTTCGGACGTAAACGACCTGATTGTGACGATCCTGAAAGAGAGCGACAGCGGCGAAATGCTGGCCAGCGAGGTGAAGAGCGTTCTGCTTCGTTTAAGGCCGAATTTCTCCGAAAAGAGCGTCGGTTTTTCGACCTTTGGCAAGCTGATTGCCCGGCTTTCCCAGCAGTTTGGTGCGTTTACGGTGGAAAGCGAACAATTCAACGTGATTGTTTCGCTCAATCAGCCGCACACGCCCGCTGGGGAGCAGATCACGCGGGAGAATTACGCGCGTATCTTTGCGCGCATTCTGTCGGAATACAAGGAGGACGGCTTTGACCGGGTGAACCCCTCCATTCTCAAATCGGCCGTGCAGGCGGATTATCCCGATTTCACGGAGCGGCAGATCGGCCTGCGGCGCTTTTCGGATGTGCTGCGTGCGCTGGAGCGGGAAAAGCTGCTGAAGCTGGAAACGGACGAAGGCGGGAACATGCTGGTGCATATTCTGTAAGGGGGGAACGGTTGGGGCGCTGCCCCAAACCCCGGTCGGAACCTGAGGTTCCGGCACCTCCCGTTTTCTTTATCGCGCAGCGATAAAGGGCGGATAAAATTGAGACTGCGGATAGAATGCACGGAGAAAATACATGAAACGTATTCTTTCATTTTTGATTTTCATTTCGCTGGCGATGGGCGTATCGGCGGCGGGCGCGCAGACCGTTGTGATGGACGAGGGGCACGTCGCGTTTGACTATCCGGACAGCTGGCTGGTGGTTTCGCCCCAGCTCTGCGGGGTCTACGCGCCGCTGTTGACGGACGCGGGGCTGGATGCGGACGACGTGGCGAAGGAGCTGACGGACACGCGGACGCTCAGCCGCGCATACAACGCGGACTATACGCAGTATTTGGCGGTGCTGATTCGCGAAGACGAGCTTTCACAGGAAATTTATGAAATTGACGCGATGACGGACGCGCAGAAAACCACATTGCGCCGCCGCGCGGAGAGCAACAGTCTGTGGGAGACGACGGGTCTGCGCGCGCAGGATGTGGAATGGCAGAAGGAGAACGGCGAAAACTGGCTCTACATCCACTACATCGTCACGCGGTCGGGCACGACGGTCGGGCGCGGGCTGCGTTACGTCACCGTTCACAACGGGCTGTATGTGGAGCTGGACTGGCGGATTGAAAGCGGACGCTTTTCGGGGCGGGATTTGAATGCGTTCCGTGCGCGGCTGGCGGATATCGCGATCACGGAAAGCGTTGCCGAACCGGTGCGCGACGTGAAGCTGGACGCGGAAATTCCGACTGAAACTTCCGTGGGGCAGGTGACGATCAGCGGCACGGCGACGGCCGGCGCGACGGTCATCGCGGAAACGCCGGACGGCAACGGCGCGATGCTGGCCCTCGACGCGGAGACGGCTTCCTCAAGCGGCCAGTTCACGCTGGCGCTGGAACTGGAAAAAGAGGGCAGTTACGAGATCACGTTGACGGCTTCCAAAGAAGGCATGAACGACGCGTCGCTTTCCGGCGCGATTGCGTACAGCGCCAAAACGCTGCCCGTCTCCGGCATTGCCGAAAGCCAGACCGTGACGAGCGACAAGGTGACGATAACCGGCACGACGCTGGCGGGCGTTCAGCTTCAGCTGGTCACGCCCTTCGGCGTGAGCAAAAAGAAATCGGGCAACGACGGCACATTTTCCTTTGAGCTGACGACCGACACGGCGGGCGATTACAATTACACGCTGATTCTGGATAAGAGCGGCTACAACCAGCGGCGCGTGGCGTTCGCCATCACCCGCGTGACGACGGACGAACAGGAGAAGGACAAGATTCGTCAATCCGCCGTGAAGCTTTCCTACAAGGAATTGCAGCAGGATAAAGCGGAAAATCGGGGTAAAGTCATGCAGCTCTACGGCCCGGTGAGCGAAATCAGCAGCAGCGGAAGCATCTACTATGTGCGTCTGCAATACAACAAGAACGCGAAAGGCAAGTGGTACAACGACGTGGTCATCATCTGCGACGCGGATACGGGCGCAAAAGTCGGCGATATGATGACCGCCGTGGTGACGGTGGACGGCGTATACGACGAGCAGGATGCGAGCGGGAACGACGTGGCGGTGCCGCGGTTTAATCTGCTGTTTGTGGACAAGATCGAGTAAAGAGGAAAACCGGGTGGAGAAAAGGAAGATCAATCGGTTTTGCGAGGTCGCGGCGCTGGTTTTGGCGCTGGCCGCGCTGCTGACGCTGATTGGAACGGGGCTGACCGAGCGCGTGCATCTGGGCACATGGGGCGGCAAAACCGAGGCCGTTGCGTTTTTGCCGATTTCGCCTGTGCAGGGCGCGGCGCTGCTGCTGGGCGGCATGCTGGCCGCGCTGGCGCTGTTCGCTCTGCTGAAACGACATGCCCGTTTGGGCTGGGCGCTGGCGGCGCTCTGGGGCGCGGCGGCGGCGATTCTGGCAGTTGGTTTCGGCACGAAGCAGGTCTACGACGCGGCCATCGTGCAGGAGGCGGCGGAGTTGTTCGCGCGCGGCAATTACAAGATGATGAGCGCGGACTATCTGAACGCATATCCCTATCAGCTGGGCATCTGCCTGCCGATGGAAATCCTGTTGCGCCTGTTTCCGGGGCTGAATCTGAACCTGACGATGCAGCTCGTAAACGTGGCGATGGCGCTCGGCGCGGCGGCGGCCATGGCGGCTCTGGGCCGGACAATCTTTGAAGACAGCCGGATATCGCGCGCATGCGAGGCAGCCGGGCTGCTGGTATGGCCCGCGCTGCTGTTCTGCCAGCAGGTCTACGGCACGATTCCGATGCTGTTTTTCGTCTCGCTGGCGATGCTGTGCTATGCGAAATACGTCAAGACGCGGCGGCGTGCGTTGGGCGCGGCTTTCGCCTGCCTGCTGGCGCTGGCCTATGCGGCCAAAATCAACGCGGCGGTCGCGCTGATTGCGGTGACGATCTGTTCCGTGCTGGATGCGCTGGAAAACCGGAAGCTTGAGCCGCTGGCTTATACGGCGCTGGCGATTGCGCTTTCGCTGCTGCTGCTGCGCGCGATCATCTGGCAGTATGAACGGCGAAGCGGCGTGACGCTGAACAGCGGAATTGGCGCATTGGCGCGCCTGACGATGGGCATGCAGGAGGGCGGCGGCGCGGCGGGATGGTTTAACCGCTATACCGAGCGGTTTTTTCCGCTGGAGGTGACTGCGCGGCAGCAGCACGATATCGCGCTGGCCGATTTGAAAGCGCGGCTGGCGGAAATGGCGCAAAACCCCGCGCAGACGGCGGCGTTTTTCCGAGAAAAGTTTTGCAGCCAGTGGATGGAACCGACGATGGGCATGCTTTGGAACGGCGCGCTCAGCGAACATACCGGTGCATTTGGCGAGACGGCGGCGCGCTTCTTCGTAAAGGATCACACGGTGCTGGAAACGCTGCTGGGCGCATTCCAGCGGGCGCTTTATGCGTTCTCCGCAGCGGGCATCATCGGTATGCTTCGAGACAGGAAGCGGAGTGGGCTCTGCCTGCTGCTGCCTCTGATTTTTTTCGGCGGGGCATTGTACCACCTGCTGTTCGAGGCAAAATCGCAGTACGCGTTTCCCTATGCTGTGCTGTTGCTGCCGATGGCGGCGATGGGAATTTGCCGGATCGAGGATGGATTGAAAGGAAAAAGAGCATGAGGGTTGTGCGAATGCTGCACCGGGCGGCGCTGGCGGCGTTTGTGCTGCTGCTGGCGGCGCTGACGTTGTGCGCGCTGGCGCTGACGGCGCAGAACGGCGTGGGGGACAACCGCATGCTTCAGGTTGTGACGCTGGCGCGTCAGCCGTTTTTAAACAGCCTGTCGCGGTCCCTGGGCATGCTGGCGGCGCTGGCGGGCATACACGTGCGGCTGGAAAAGATCGGCGGCGTTCGTCTGAACGCAGGGCTTTGCGCGCTGTGGCTGGCGGCGGCGGTTTTCTGGATCTGGGCGATCGGCATGCGGCAGAGAGCGGACGCGCAGCTGGTGATGGCGGACGCCAGCCAGTTTGCGCGGGGCTACTACGGCGCGCTGAGCGAGGATTATTTACAGGTTTATACCTATCAACTGGGGCTTTGTCTGCCGCTGCACGTGCTGGCGAAGCTCCTTTCGGGCCCGGCGCTTGGACAGCTGGATTTTGCGGCGCAATGTCTCAATGCGGCGCTGGGCATTGCAGGCGCGGGCGTGCTGGCGGCGCTGGCACAGGAGATATTTGAAAAGCGCGCGGCTTTGGCGGCGCTGCTGCTGTATATCGTCAGCCTGCCGACGCTGCTGTTTGCGCAGTTTGTTTACAACATCAACCTGATGATCCTGCTGTGCGCCGGCACGATGCTCTGCTTTGCCCGCTATGTGCGCACGGGACGGGTCGGGTTCGGCGCAGGCTATGCGCTGCTGGGCGGTTTGGCGCTGGCCGCCAAGCCCAACGCGGCGGTGGTGCTGCTGGCGCTTTTCATCTGCGCGCTGATGCACGGATGGGCGCGGAAGGACGGAAAGATCGTGCTGTTTGCCGCGCTGTCGTTCGCAATCGGGAAGGGTGCGCTGGCGGCGGTGACGGCGTGGTATGCCCAAAAAGGCGGCGTGACCTTCCGCGCGAATGTCAGCATGTGGGCGCGGCTGGCGATGGGCATGCAGGAATCCCCAATCGCGGCGGGATGGTACAACAATTACACGGAGCGCTTTTTTTCGGCGGATGTGACGGCTGAGCAGGAAAAAGCGCAGGCGCTTGCGGATATCGGGGCGCAGCTCTGCCGGATGAGGGAGAACCCGGCGGCAGCGCTGGCGTTTTATCGGGAGAAGCTGCTGACCCAGTGGCTCGAACCGGCCTGCGACATGCTGTGGTCGGGTCAGCTGAGCGAAAAGGCCGGACGCTACACCGGCGTGATTCGCGGGATTTACGGCGCGCCGGGCGCGCTGCGCGGCTGGATGGAAGGATACATGGACGCGATGCAGACGGCGGTTTATGCGCTGGCGGCGGTCGGCGGCGTCTGCGCCCTGCGGAAAAAAGGAGGCGCGGCGCTGCTGATGATTCCGGTGACGGTGCTGGGCGGCGCGCTGTATCACCTGATTTTTGAAGCGAAGGCGCAGTACGCCTATCCCTACATGGTCTATATGCTGCCGCTGGCGGCGGCGGGATTGTGCAGGCTGGAAGACGGCGCGGCACGGCTGATTTGCAGCGGGAAAAAATGGGTGCAAAGGCGCGCGGAATGCGCCCGCACTTCACATAGAGATTAAAATTGACGCAAGGAAAATCAATCGGGAAGACGAGGTACAGGACATGAAGAAAAAGATGCTGGCGCTTATGCTCATGCTGCTGGCGGCGCTGTCTGCGCTGACTGCGGCGGCGGAGGGAAGCCTGCCCGATGTGGGCGAGATAATCAGCGGATTTAAGGTGACGCAGCTCTATGCGCTGGACGCGCTGGGCGGCACGGTCGTCCACATGGAGCACGAAAAGACGGGGGCGCAGCTGGTCTATCTGGCGAACGAAGACGTAAACCGCACGTTCTCTATCGGCTTCCGCACGAAATACGACAACGACAAGGGCGTGCCGCACGTGTTTGAGCACGCGTGCTTGAGCGGCAGCGAGAAATACCCCGACCCGTCGCTGTTTTTCGCGATGATGAATCAGACCTACAACACGTTCATGAACGCAATGACGGCGACGGACTACACGATTTATCCGGAAAGCAGCCTGTCGGAAGACCAGCTGTATGTGTACGCGGATTACGTGCTTTCCGGCGTGCTGCATCCGCTGGTGGTGAGCGATGAGCGATCCATGATGCGCGAAGCCTACCGCTATGAGCTGACGGATAGGGACGCACAGATCACGCTCAGCGGCACGGTATACAGCGAGATGCTCGGCGCGCTGAGCATGAACCAGCGCCATCTTTACGAGCTGTACAAGCTGATGTATCCGGGCAGCTACACCTCCACAAATACGGGCGGCGATCCGGATGTGATTCCGACGATGACGCAGGCGGATTTGCAGGCGTTCCACAGCACGTATTATCAGCCGTCCAACGCGCTGATTGTGCTGACGGGCGAACTCGATCTGGCGCGGTTTCTGGCGCTGATCGACGAGGACTATCTGAGCGCCTACGACGCGCAGACGGTTGAAATCACGGACGAGAACGACGAGCCGTGGACGGGATACAGAGAAGCGCGCAGCGTTGCGCCGGCGACGGCGGACAGCGAAGCGCAGTCGATCGTCAGTTATGCGTTTGCGCTGGAGGGCATGACGGCGGAGGAAGAAGCCGTGATGGAAAACCTGGCGGACGTGCTGAACATGGAGAGTTCTCCGCTGGTGAAAAAGACGAACGAGCGTCTGCCCGCCGCTCAGGTGGGCGCGGCGCTGCTGAACCGCGACCTGGGCAAAGACCCGACGCTGGTTTTCCAGATGCTGGGCGCACAGGAGAGCGACAGGGACGAGTTCAAGGCGATTGTCGATGAAACCGTCGCGGAACTGCTTGAAAACGGCGCGGACCAGGAAACGCTGGCGGCGGTCTGCCAGAATCGGCGTTTCAGCGTGGAGCTGAGCAACGGCGATTCCAGCCGCGGATTGGCTTTCGCGGAGGATGTGACAACGCGCTGGGCGCACGACGGCGACGTGACCGCCTATCAGACGGAATACGAGGTCTTTGACAAGCTGAGCGAATACGTTGAAAGCGGCGCGTTCGACGCGATTTTTAGAAAATATATGACGAACCCCGCGCGCAGCGTGCTGCTTGTGACCGTTACCGAGCCGGGCTTGCAGGAACAGCAGGACGCGGAACTGGCGCAGAAACTGGCGGACATGAAGGCCGCGATGACCGACGAAGAGCTGGATGCGCTGATCGCCCGGACGGCGGATTTCGCCGCGTGGACGGAGGAGAACGCGAACAGCACGATGATCGACCAGATGAAGGCCGTCAGCGCGCAGGATCTGCCTGAAGAGCTGACCGTTTACACCGCTGAGACGAAGGACGCGGACGGCGTTCGGATGATCACCTCCACGGCGGATGTCGGCGATTTGGCCGCGGTGGGCATGGTGCTGGATACCTCCGCCGTTCCGGCGGACAAGCTGAGCGAGCTTTCCTTCTATGCGACGCTGCTGGGCAGCATGCCGACGGAAAACTACACGGTGGAGCAGCTGCAAACCAGAGCGGCGCTGCTGACCAACTCGATTTCCATCGATGTGGGCGCACTGGAGCTGGAGGGCGGCGGCTACGCCCCGATGCTGACGGCGCAGTTTGTCTGCATGAAGGACGATCTTTCCGAGGCGATGGCGCTGGTCGAAGAGATTTTGACGAAAACCAGCCTTGAGGACACCGACCAGATGCTGATGAACGCGATGCAGGCCGCGTTTATGCCCGGCTACATCGCGCAGAACCAGCCCACCCAGCTGGCGAACATCCTTCTGCCCGCGATGACGACGAAAGCGGGCAAATACAACTACTTTGTCAGCTTTTTGCAGACCGATTTTGCGGAAAGCCTGCTGACGATGGACGGGGACGCGCTGGAAGCGGCCAAGGCGGATATGGAGCAGGTTTGGCAGATTGCGCTGAACGGAAACAACGCCTCGGCCTTCTGCATCGGCGACGAAGAGGCGCAGGCGAAGGCGGAGCGGGCGGCGACGGCGTTCATCGCCGCGCTCGACCACACGGAACGCGAGGCCGTGGACTACATGGCGCTGGACACCGGACTGCACGGCAATGTCGCGGTGGAAGTGCCGGGAAGCATGCAATACAACTATCTGGTTCTGCCGACGAAGGAGACGGGCTTTGCTTACAGCGGCAAAACCGATGTGATGACCGCAATGGTCAGCGACAAGCTGATGATTCCGGTGATGCGCTTCCAGTATTCGGCCTACGACGCGAGCGCGGGCATGGGCAAGCGCAACCTGATTGTTTCCACCTACCGCGACCCGAACCTCGCGACGACCTACGAGGTTTTTGGTCAGCTGGGCGGCATGATTCGCGCGCTTGATCTGACACAGGATGATTTGGACGGCTACATCACTGGCGCGTTCGGCACGCTGGCCATGCCGATGACGGCGATCAGCGGCGGCGCGGCGGCGGTCAACGACGTGCTGCAAGGCACGGACTCTTTCGGCGAGACGAAAGAAAAGATGCACGTCATGAAGACCTTCACGCTGGAGGATGTGCAGACCTATGCGGCGATGTTTGACAAGCTGGCCGAGCAGGGCGTGAAGCTGTGCATCGGTTCGGCAGCGGAGATCGAGAAGAACGCCGAGATGTTTGACACAATTGTGACCGACTGGGCGGAATAAGGAATAAAATCAAAAACACGCTTTCCGAAAAAACGGGAGGCGTGTTTTTCGATGGGCTGCGTCGCAAAGAAAAGTGAAAAATTTCGCACATTTGGCTTGACGAAGAGCCATGAATGTGATATATTTACCTCATCAATGAAGTGAGAAATATCTCACATTCAAACGAAAAGGGAGAAGAATCATGAAAAAAGTAACGCTGCGGGACAAAATTGTCTTTGCCGCGCTGATTGCGGTCTATTATTGGATGTGGGCGAGAAACGACTGGCAGGAATCCTACGCAACGATTCAAGATGTTGTCTTTGCGTTTTCGTTTTACTACTTTGTTAACCGCGCGATACGGCTCAAAAAATATAAGCAGGAAGCCGTAGATGAAATGGCCGAAACGAATTTGAAGCGGTGCGATTCCATCTGCCTGAAAATCGGCGCAGCGGCGATGATTGTCATCGGTTTTGTCTGCGCGGTCGGCAGAATGGTGCTCACGACGGAGATCATCGGTTACTGCCTGATGGGAACGCTGGCGGCGCTGGCCGTCATCCGCACCGTGATTTTCTGCGTGATGGACAAAGAGGGCGTTTGACGATGGCTTTGCACACCAAAATCAGGGAATATCGGGAAAACCGGGGGATGAAACAGGCCGAGCTGGCCGAGCTGGTCGGCGTTCGGCGAGAGACCATCGTCAACCTTGAAAAGGGCAGATACAATCCGTCGCTCAAGCTGGCGATGGATATCGCGCATCTTTTTGACACGACAGTGGAAGCGCTGTTTTGTTACACGGACGACGAGCCGTGAGCGTTCAGCGGACGAGCGGCAGAAGCAGCAACGTCAGCACAAGACAGAGGAGCACGGCGCAGAAACAGCAGAGGAACGTGCCCTGCGAAATATCGCCCGAAACGGGGGCGTGGGTATCGGTGCCATCCTGCGCGATGCCCAGAATGCTCATCAGGCGGGTCTGCGCGCCGCGGCCGCCCGTGCGGAAGGGATTGCGCCCTGTGACGCCGCAGCACAGCCGAAGCAGAAAACCGAACACCGCATCCGCGGGATGAACGAGCAGGCCGAGCAGACGATCCGCCTGCTCGTTTTCGCCGCTGACGGCGGTCAGCGCGAGAAAGCCCCAGCCCAGCGCGGCGGACAGGCGGAGCGGCAGGCCGACGGCCATCAGCAGGAGCGGCGCACAGACATGCGCGACGAAGGCGGGAGCCAGCGCGGCGCACGTTTCGCGGACGAGGGCTTCGTAAGCGGGGATATCCCTTGCATACGCGCCGGAATCGAGTTCGCGCTTGACCGCGCCGCTCACGGGGATGCACGAAAGACCGAAGAGCGGGAACGCCATCAGCACGGCTTCGACAGCGGGATGAATCAGCGCGAGGAGGACGGCCGGAAAGGCGAGTTCGCGCGGGGCGCGCTCGTCGAGTCGCCGGAAAAGAGCATAGAGTTTTTGAAAGGCGCGGGGGAGCCATTCGGCCAGTTTGGGCGCGGCGCAGTAGAGGATGAACGCGAGAAAAAGCGCGGCGGGAAAAGCGAAGAGACGCATGGAAAAGACCTGCCTTTCGGGAGAAGATGAGGGGCGGATTGAATCAGCGGGATAGAATCGCCGGACTGGTGGTGAAATCGCGGCCGGAAGCGCGAAGG
>ENA-UONX01003041-UONX01003041.1-human-gut-metagenome-genome-assembly--contig:-P74old-NODE-3041-length-10821-cov-6.397734_pt1 | contig 10821 bp, 11 predicted proteins | sample MGYA00242466_ERZ724013 | MGnify/ENA metagenome assembly ERZ724013 | reverse complement strand
AGCTTCGAGCAGTGTTATTATCTCTAGATGTTATTAGAAGTGAAATTGAGGACAATATGATGCTTACGGCTTTTGTACAAGAGTTTGAGCGAAGACTAGGGCAAAAACGAAAAAGCCGAGCGGGGACTAGTCTTGAGGATATTGTTACGTTCTTATTTGATTATTATAAATTTGATTCCCACCCTAAACCAGATCATTTTCAAACTGATATAGAAGTGGATAAGTGGTTTCGGTGTAAAGATGGTTGGTCAATTGGTATTAGTTGTAAACGTACTTTAAGGGAAAGATGGAAACAGGTTTCAAGTGCTGACAATAATGCTTTGTCAAGGTATAAGATTAAAGAAATTTGGCATGTGATTACATATGATAAGGATCTTAGTGATGATAAGATTACGATGTTAGGACAGCAACGACAGATTTTTTATCTTGATGATAATAGTGAAAGATACCAAAGTGCAAGTTCACATATTGGTATGAAAGATTATGTCAGACCATTAAGTCAACTAATTTCAGATATTCGTAAAGAGCAGAAAGGTAAATCTAAGTGATTTTAAAAACGGCGGCATTAGTTGTCGCCGTTTTTCAATAACAGAAAGGAAGTTATCTATGTCTTTATGGGCAGGAAGATTTTCAAAGGAAATTGATGCGGGTGTGAATGCCTTCAACTCCTCCATCGCCTTTGATGCGAGAATGTACCGGCAGGATATTCAGGGCAGTATTGCCCACGCCACCATGCTGGGCGACTGTGGGATTATTTCCAAGGAGGACAGTGCACAGATTATACAGGGCTTACAGGAGATTCTGGCAGATCTGGACAGCGGCAAGCTGGCGTTTGACCCCAATGCGGAAGATATTCATATGTTTGTCGAAGCAGAACTGACCAAGCGGTACGGCGATGTCGGCAAGCGGTTACATACCTCTCGTTCCCGAAACGACCAGGTCGCATTGGATCTGCGGCTGTATCTGCGGACAGAAATTGCAGAAATCCGTACACTGGTGCAGAAACTCTGCAAAACGCTGGTGAACGTGGCAGAGCAGCACACGGAAACCGTCATGCCGGGCTATACCCATTTGCAGAGAGCACAGCCAGTAACGTTTGCACACCATCTGTTGGCTTATGTGCAGATGTTATTGCGAGATTTGGGCAGACTGGATGACACCGAAAAGCGGATGAATGTCTGCCCGCTGGGCAGCGGTGCATTGGCAGGAACAACGTATCATATCAATCGGGAACAAACCGCAAGTCTGCTGGGCTTTACTGCACCAATGGCAAATAGCCTGGACGGCGTTTCTGACCGGGATTACTGCATTGAACTGGCAAATGCCATTTCGATGATTATGATGCACCTGTCCCGTTTTTCTGAGGAAGTCATTCTTTGGTGCTCCTGGGAATTTAAGTTTATTGAATTGGATGATGCGTTTGCGACGGGTTCTTCGATTATGCCGCAGAAGAAAAATCCAGATATTACGGAATTGATTCGGGGTAAGACCGCACGGGTTTACGGTGATTTGCAGACCTTGCTGGTGATGATGAAGGGAACACCGCTTGCATACAATAAGGATATGCAGGAGGATAAAGAGGCAATTTTTGATGCCGTGGATACGGTGAAGCTGTGTCTGGAAACCTTTATCCCGATGATTGCCACCATGACCGTCAGAAAGGACAATATGCGTGCCGCTGCTGCAAGGGGCTTTATCAATGCAACGGATTGTGCCGATTATCTGGTCAAGAAGGGAATGCCGTTCCGGGATGCCTATAAGATTTCCGGCACATTGGTTGCAAAGTGTATTCAAGAGAATCTGACACTGGAAACCCTGCCATTAGCAGAGTATCAGGCAATGACACCGCTGTTTACCGAGGATATCTATCAGGCAATCAGTCTGGAAACCTGTGTGAAAGGCAGAGTCTCTCAGGGGGGACCCTCTCCAGAAGCCGTTGCAGTACAGCTGGAACAGGTAAAGAAGATACTGGCAGAATGGGAATAAGCTGCCAATGAAAAAACGATTAAAATGGATTGTTCCGCTCTGCTGCCTTGCTGTACTGGTGCTGATACTGGGCGAATGCCTGATTGGTCTGGTCTGGAATTTAGGCATGACAGCGTCCAGAATCTGGCTGATTGTTGTCATTGTTGCCACCTGTGCGGTGAGTGTCTGGCTGGGCATACGGAACGAAAAGGAATGAAAGCAATGGGAGTAAACGTATTTATTGATGGACAGGCTGGGACAACCGGTCTGCGGATTTTAGACCGGTTTGCCAACCGGAACGAGATTACTTTGCTGCAAATTGATCCGGAAAAGCGGAAGGATGCAGCAGAACGGAAGCGGCTGATTAACAGCAGCGATTATACATTTTTGTGTCTGCCGGATGCAGCCGCCAGAGAAGCGGTTTCATTGGTGGAGAATCCACATGTTCGTATCATTGATGCTTCAACGGCACACCGTACCAATCCGGACTGGGCATATGGATTTCCGGAACTGTCGGCAGCACATCGAGAGAAGATTCGTACTTCTAATCGGGTTGCTGTGCCAGGCTGTTATGCCAGCGGTTTTAATGCATTGGTGTATCCCTTGGTGCAGCATGGTGTGATTGCACCAACTTATCCAGTGCAGTGCTTTGCTGTCTCTGGCTACAGCGGCGGCGGAAATAAAATGATTGCAGAAATCGAATCGCCGGACTGTCCGGCAGAATCAAAAAGCCCGAGATTTTACGGCTTGGCAAACAATCACAAGCACCTGCCAGAGATGCAGAAAATTTCTGGTCTGGCAAATAAGCCGATGTTTACGCCGATTGTAGACGACTTTTTCAACGGTATGGTGGTTTGCGTATCGGTACAGTCTGCAATTGCAGGACATACTGTGACACCGGAAGCGGTACATGCCATGTTTGCAGAACACTATCAAGGGCAAAATTTCGTGCAGGTGATGCCGCTGCTTTCGGCAGAAGAAATGACCCCGTTCAAACTTTCGTCCAATGATTTGCGGGATACCAATCTGATGCAGATTTTTGTGTTCGGCAGTGCCGATCAAGTATTGCTGTGTGCAAGGCTGGACAATCTCGGAAAGGGTGCGTCTGGTGCAGCCGTGCAGTGCTTGAATATTATGATGGGCTTGGACGAGACAACAGGTCTGCTGTAATGGCAACGTGGATGGTACATCTGCGGATGGCAGATGCTGTCCGGCAGCAGTTGCCGTGGATTCGTTTGCTGCCGGAGCTGCCGTTTACTGTGGGCAATCTTGCACCGGACGGCGGTGTAGAGATTGCACCGCATGTGTATGAGCCAGATTCTGCAACGACCCATTGGACACCGACTGGAAAGAAACGGGATATTGATGCAGAAGCGTTTTATCAGGCGTATTTGCAGGAAAACATTCTGACAGCAGATGCAGAGGCATTTTATCTGGGCTATTATGTGCATTTATTGACGGACGTGCAGTGGATTCAGCAAATATTACAGCCATTGAAACAGAAAATCGGCATTGTACATTTTACGGGGACACCTTATGATGCGATGCTCCGGCAAAATTTAACTTATCTGGAACAGGCGTATTGCAAAGAAGCGAAATCGTTTCCGGCGTGGGAGCAGGTGCAGAAAGCAAAGCTGTTCCCCAATCGGTATTTGCCCTATTATAGGGAACATACATTTACTGAGAAGCTGAAAGAACTACGGCAGCGATACGCAACGCCAGTGGAAAAGCCAGTAGAATTTCTGGTGACAGCAGCAGAGCTGGACAGTTTTGTAGAGCGGACGGTACTGCAAATTATAGACGTACTTGAGAAAAAGGGAGACATCCATCACAATCAGGAAAAGAGGAATGGAAATGAAAGCATTTGAGGGCTATTCTTACATAGACGGCGGGATTTGTGCTGCAAAGGGATTCCAGGCAAGTGGGATGTACTGCGGCATTAAAAAGACAATGGCACCAGATAGCAATGGCGGGGAAATCGGCAGCGAAAAAAATGACATTGCATTGGTGGTTGCCGATGTATGCTGTAATACTGCTGCTGTTTACACACAAAACAAAGTAAAGGGTGCACCAATTTTGGTGATGCAACGGCATCTGGCGGCAACGGGCGGCAAGGCAAGGGCACTCATTGCCAACTCGAAGAATGCCAATACCTGCAATGCAGATGGTGTCGAAAAGGCAGAGGCAATGTGCAAACTGACCGCCGAGGCACTGGGCATTGCACCAGAAGAAGTTATGGTCATGTCGACTGGCGTCATCGGACAAATTTTGCCGTTAGAGCCGATTGAACAGGCAATTCCAACCTTGTGCAAAACGCTGTCACCGACTGGCAACCTTGCGGCAGCCACCGCTATTATGACCACGGATACCGTTTCAAAAGAAGTTGCCGTTTCTTTTTCACTGGGCGGAAAGACCTGTCATCTTGGTGGTATGGCAAAGGGCAGCGGTATGATTCATCCAAATATGGCAACGACTTTGAACTGTATTACCACAGATGCTGCCATTTCTGCAAAGATGCTGCAAACGGCATTGTCAGATGTGGTGAAGGTTACTTATAACTGTCTGTCTGTAGATGGTGACCAGTCCACCAATGATACCTGTATGGTAATGGCCTCCGGTCTGGCAGGGAATGCAGAAATCACAGTAGAAGATGCAGATTATGCGGTATTCCGGCAGGCATTGTACATTGTCATGATGAATCTGACCCGTATGCTGGCAAAGGATGGCGAAGGGGCAACAAAGCTGTTGGAATGTACCGTGTCGGGTGCAAAGGATTTGGATACCGCCATTGTGATTGCAAAGAGTGTGGTTTGTTCTCCCTTGTTGAAGTGTGCAATGTTTGGTGCAGATGCAAACTGGGGCAGAGTGTTGTGTGCCGTGGGTTATGCACCGGCAGAATTTGACATTCATGCAGTATCCGTAACCTTGGCATCCCGTGCCGGTTCTGTTCTGGTTTGTGAGCAGGGTGCAGGCGTGGCATTTTCCGAGGAAGCGGCAAAGAAGGTGCTGCTGGAAGAGGAAATTCAGATTTTGATTTCTGTGGGAGATGGAGCAGGTACCGCAACGGCATGGGGCTGTGATCTGACCTATGATTATGTGAAAATCAACGGAGACTATCGTTCCTGATCCATGGGATGAGAAAGATCCTGTAGTTTGGCTGTACGCCGAAGGCGAATTGCGGTCAAGCTGGCTCAGCTTGGCGAGGGTGATTCCCCACGGTGTGGGGAAATGTCGGCGTAGCCGACAAAGGGGAAGGGCATCCTCTAAATAGGGGAACAAGCTGTTCCCCTGCAAAGTGAACGAGTTGGAATCGGTAAACGAACGAGGAACAAGATATCGCTGTCCGCCCTCTGAAAAGACAAAACGGTATGTAATACAGAAATTTAGTGTGGTCAGACTGTAAATTGAGACACAGAATAGGGCGGACAGCGGACACAGGCAGACAGCGAAGCGAATCTGCCGGCGGCGTTTGAACTGTTTGATTTAGAATGAATTCACATCTATTGAAATGTATAGAAAGGGGTATTACAGAGTGGAGGAAAATTACAATAAGCTGCGTGCACAGGTTCTGGTGGACGCATTGCCTTATATTCAAAAGTATAATGATAAAGTTGTGGTGGTCAAATACGGCGGAAATGCCATGACCAATGAAACCCTGAAACAGGCTGTCATGAGCGATATTGTCCTGCTGTCGCTGGTGGGCGTAAAGGTTGTGCTGGTGCATGGCGGCGGCCCGGAAATTACGGATATGCTGAACCGATTGCAGATTGAAAATAAGTTCATCGGCGGTCTGCGTTATACCGACAAGGAAACGGTAGATGTCGTAAAGATGGTACTTGCCGGAAAAGTCAACAAGGAGTTGGTTACCCTGCTGAGCCGCAATCGTGGCAAGGCACTGGGTCTCTGCGGCATTGATGGCGATATGCTGCGGGCAGAGCGGAAATTCGGTGCAAATGGGGAAGATTTGGGCTATGTTGGGGATATTGTCAGTGTGAATGAACAACCGATTTTGGATGCTCTTTCCAACGGTTATATTCCGGTCATTGCTACGGTTGCCTCTGACGAACTTGGTCAGACCTATAACGTCAATGCCGATACGGCAGCCGCCCGGATTGCGGCACAGTTGCGGGCAGAAAATCTGATTTTGATGACAGATATTGCTGGATTGCTGCGGAATAAGGAAGACCCCTCTACTTTGATTCCCTATGTCAATGTCAGCGAAGTACCGTTCCTGAAGCGGAAAGGTATTATCTCCGGTGGTATGATTCCAAAAATTGACTGCTGTGTGGAGGCGGTTCGCCGTGGTGTCAAGAAGACTGCGATTATTGACGGTAGAGTGCCGCATTCGATTTTGATTGAAACGCTTTCCAGTGAGGGGATTGGTACGCAGTTTCGGTAAGCGACGACAGAAATGAGGAAATCATGAAACACGCTTGTCCCCAGTGTGGGAAAAAATTTGACTATGAAAAAGAGGGCTGGATTTGCCCGTTTTGTGGGATCGTGGTACTTGCCAGTACAGAGCAGGAAATGCATCAGGCAGAACAGCTGAAAAAAGAGCAGAAAAAAGAATCACAGGCGTTTCCCGATCAGACGTATCGTGTGCCGCAGAGAACCACCGTACGGAAAAACGTCAGGAATAAGTTGGTCAGTATGTTGTTTTCTCTTCTGCTGATACCAGTGATTTTGCTTGGCGTTTTGATTGGGACAGCGTTTCCAAAGCTGCAAAGGCAGATGGAGGAGCGAAAACAGCAGATGGAAACGGGTGTTTCCTATGTAACGGAACAAGCCGAAATGAAGAAAACCCTTTCTGTTCCGCCGTATACGCTCTGTATTCAGCAGGCATATTTATATCCCACGGCTCTGGCTGCTCCACCGAAAAACGGACAGTATCTTGCCGTTTCCTACAGCAATGCCGGAAAAAACTCCAAGAGCAGCATTCAGCGAATCAAGGATGTGGCATGGGCGGCTTTACGGGATGATACAACAGGCAGTTATCTGTTGCCGTTATATATCGGCGATATCAGCGGCAGCGAAACGGTACAGCAGGCATTAAGGGAACAGGGAATTGACCAGGAATTTCGGTCAGAGAGCGGCATTCTGCTGTTTTTGTTACCGGATACAGCGGATTTAGACACACTGACACTTTGTGTGTTTGCTGGAACGGAGAGCGAAAACAACCATACCTATGGTCGGGATGCGGTCAATATTGAACAGATGTATGAAATTCCGTTGACTGTGACAGAAGCACCGGAGGGAACGACAGCATGAGAAAAAACAGAACAAAGAAACCATTTCGGACGGTATTTATGATCGTGGTGTTGTTACTGGTGGCAGAAATTGCAGTTTGGGGCTGGATGTCAGAGCAGTATAACCATACTGGAAGTGTACTGGATGCAGACCTGCGGATTGAAGAAGCGGTTTTGTATACGGGCATGTCAAATAAGGAAGATGCACAGCAGGCGGAACGCTATTTGATTGCGTCTTTGCATAACAACGATACCAGGACAGAACAGTTTTTGCCGAATCTCTATGTTACGAAGGAAACAGAGCCGTATATTGACGGGGAATCCTTAGTGCCGATGTCCTATTATGAGGCAATCAATGCGGCAGGAGCAAGTAATTTTGACTATTATCTTTGTATTCCGCCGGGGCAGACGGTAAAGGTTTTCTATACCTTGACGGAACAGGATTGTATGGAGCTGGAAGCGATGCAGCAGGAGGGCGGACAGTTGTATGTGTATCTGCCAGAACGAGAGACAATGCAGCCGGTTTGTGTACCAGTGCAATCTATAGAAATTGCAGCAAGCTGAGCCATCTTGACTGCACGCAAATCCATGCATGCACGTTATTTACAGGAAAACAATCGGAGAAAAGGGAGGAATTTCATATGACGACACAGGAAAAACTGAATCAGTCTGTCATGGGTACCTACGGAAGGTTTCCGGTGGTACTGGAACAGGGCAAGAATGAGGCTTGCCGGGATGAAACCGGAAAGCAGTATATTGATTTCGGCAGCGGCATCGGGACAACATCCCTCGGCTACTGCAACGAAAAGTGGGTGAATGCGGTTTGCCATCAGGCACAAACTTTACAGCATACGTCCAACTTATACTACACCAAAGTACAGGCAGACTTTGCAGAGGCACTTTGCAAGGCAACCGGGTATCAGAATTTGTTTTTTTGCAACAGTGGTGCAGAAGCAAATGAATGTGCGATTAAGCTGGCGAGAAAGTACAGCTTTGACAAATATGGCAAGGGACGGCATAAGATTCTGACGTTGGTCAACTCCTTTCATGGCAGAACCATGGCAACCCTTTCCGCAACCGGACAGGATGTCTTCCATAACTATTTCTTCCCGTTTTTAGAGGGATTTGACTATGTGAAAGCCAATGACATTGCGGATTTGGATGCGAAACTGGATGATACCGTCTGTGCCGTTCTGATGGAATATGTACAGGGGGAAGGCGGTGTCATGGCACTGGAGCAGGCGTTTGTGGATGCCGTCTATGACCGTTGTGGAAAACGGGATATTTTGGTGATGACGGACGAGGTGCAGACGGGCATGGGCAGAACGGGCACGCTTCTAGCTGGCGAACAATTCGGACATCATGCCGATGTGGTGACACTGGCAAAGGGGATTGCAGGCGGACTGCCGATGGGAGCGTGTCTGGCAAATCAAAAATGTGCTGGTGTACTGGACAAATCCGCTCACGGTTCGACATTTGGCGGCAATCCGGTTTGCTGTGCCGGTGGACTCGCTGTACTGGAAACGCTGACAGCAGACGGTTTCTTACAGGAAGTGCAGAAAAAGGCAGTGTATCTGCGGGAAAAGCTGGCGAAGTTGCCGCATGTGCAGGCAGTTACCGGACTGGGTTTCATGATTGGGATCCAGTTGGGGGACGGCAAGAAAGCTCTGGATGTTGTCAATGCGGCACTGGAACAGGGGCTGCTGCTGCTGACCGCAAAGCATCGGGTACGGCTGTTGCCGCCGCTGACGATTACCTATGAGGAAATGGATCAGGGTATTGCTATTTTGGAACAGATTTTGAATGTATAATGAAATGATAGAATAAAGGAGAAATGAGATGAAACATCTATTGAAAATGCTCGATCTGAGTGGTGAAGAGATTTTGGACATTCTGGATTTAGCGGATCAGCTGAAATATGAGCTGAAGCACAGCATTCCGCATCCCTATCTGAAGGGCAAGTCGATTGGTTTGATTTTCCAGAAGGCATCCACTCGGACACGTGTTTCCTTTGAAACGGGTATGTATCAGTTGGGCGGACATGCACTGTTTTTGTCCTCGGATGATTTACAGATTGGACGGGGCGAACCGGTACAGGATACGGCAAGAGTGTTGTCCCGTTATGTCAACGGCATTATGATTCGGACGTTTGAACAGAAGGAAGTCGAAGATTTGGCGAAGTATGGAAGCGTTCCGATCATCAATGGACTGACAGACTTCAGCCATCCGTGTCAGGTGCTGGCGGACTTGATGACGATTCGGGAACGGAAGAGCACTTTTGATGATTTGAAGATGTGTTTTATCGGCGACGGCAATAACATGGCAAATTCGCTGATTGTGGGCGGTCTGAAAGTGGGTATGGAAGTGGCAGTGGCTTGTCCGGAAGGGTATCATCCGGCACAGGAGGTTCTGGAGTTTGCAAAGGCATATGGCGACAAGTTTAGCCTGACAGACCAGCCATTGGAGGCTGCGAAGGATGCGGATGTCCTGATTACCGATGTTTGGGCTTCTATGGGGCAGGAAGGCGAAGCAGAGAAGCGGAAGATTGCATTCAAGGGCTATCAGATTAACGATGATGTGATGGCACAGGCAAATGCAGATGCCATGGTGCTGCACTGTCTGCCGGCACACCGGGAAGAAGAAATTACCACAAAGGTATTTGAGGCACATGCGGACGAAATCTTTGAAGAAGCAGAAAACCGGCTGCACGCACAGAAGGCAGTCATGGTTAAGCTGATGAAGTAATGGTGGAAAAGTAAAAAGATTGTGGAAAGCAGTTCCGACGATAGGTCAGGGCTGCTTTTTGCTTTAGAAAATATGGTTCCGTAATTCCTGCCGAATGGCAACTGCGGTCAAGCTGGCTCAGCTTGGCGAGGGGGATGCAAGGGGGGCAAGCTGCCACCCTTGCAAAGCAAACGAATTGAAATCGGTCAATGGATGAGAAACAAGATACCGCTGTCCGCCATCTAAAAAACAAAACGGTACGAAATGCAAAAATTTAGTGTAGTTAGACTGCAAATTGAGGTACAGAAGGGCGGACAGCGGTCACAGGCAGACAGCGTAGCGAATCTGCCGGACCATTTGGAAAAGGTTTCCCTAAGAATCTAAAAAAGATTTTCTAGTATTAAGTGGAAAAGTAAAAAAATTGTGGAAAGCAATTTCAGCCATACACATCTACCCATAACAACGACAAAAATCACCTGCCGGAGCACACCAGCAGGTGATTTTTGTCAGACTTTGCAGGGCAATTGATTCTCGATTTCCCGCACAATATCGCTCATTTTGACATCCAAGGCGGTAGAAATCCGGTAGAGCGTTTCGAGTGTTGGTTTTCGCTCGCCCCGTTCAATGGCACTTAAATGCGTCCTTCCAATATCAGCAAGACCGCTTAGGACTTCCTGAGAAATGCCCTTTTTCTTTCGGAAATCCGCAATCACTTGTCCAACGATAACAGGATCCAGCGTGGAATGATACAAACTTATCGCCTCCTCTCTGTTTCTTATGATAAACGGTTTCAACAATTTTTCTGAGCACATATGTTGACATATGAACGCATATGTGTTATAATAAAGAAAAGGGCGAATTGTGTTGCTTTTTGAAAATAGAATAA
>ENA-UONX01003040-UONX01003040.1-human-gut-metagenome-genome-assembly--contig:-P74old-NODE-3040-length-10822-cov-4.162162_pt1 | contig 10822 bp, 7 predicted proteins | sample MGYA00242466_ERZ724013 | MGnify/ENA metagenome assembly ERZ724013 | reverse complement strand
ACATATCCGTATCCCTGCGAACAGAAAAATCGGGAAAAAGATCGACCGAAACTTATTCACAAAACTTCATGACCAGACTTGTAAACCGGCGCGACAGCGTTCACCTGCCTGCCGCGAACTCGCGGTAGAACCAGACGATCGTCTCGATGCCGCGCAGGAAGTTCTCGAGTCCGTAGCTCTCGTTCGGCGAGTGGATCGCGTCGCGGTCGAGCCCGAATCCGAGCAAAACCGACTTGACGCCCAACTCCTTCTCGAACGTGCTGATGATCGGGATGCTGCCGCCCGAATAGTACGGCAGAGGCTTCCGGCCGAACGTCCGCTCGACGGCCCGGGCGGCGGCGCGATAGGCGGGCAGATCGGTCGGACACACGTACGGGAAGCCCCCGTGCAGCACCTCTACGTCGACACGGACGCTGCGGGGAGCGATCGAACGGAAATGCCCGGCGAACAGACGGCCGATCTCGCGATAGTCCTGATCGGGTACCAGGCGCATCGAAATCTTCGCGTGAGCCTTCGACGGAATGATCGTCTTGGCGCCTTCGCCGGTATATCCGCCCCAAATGCCGTTTACGTCGAGCGACGGCCGCACGCCGATGCGCTCCATGGTCGAGTACCCCTTCTCGCCCGCCGTTTCCCGCACGCCGATGCTCTTGCAAAAAGCGGCCTCGCAGAACGGAGCCCGGCCGAAATCCGTCCGCTCCGCCGGCGAGAGCTCCCGCACCCGGTCGTAGAACCCGGGGACGGTCACGCGGCCGTCGGCATCGGTCAACGACGCGATCATCTTCGAGAGCACGACGGCCGGATCGGCCACCGCTCCGCCGTACAGACCCGAATGCAGATCGCGGTCGGGTCCCGTAACGGTCACCTGCACATAGCACAGGCCCCGCAGGCCGCAAGTGATCGACGGCACGTCCCAGCCGAGCATGCTGGTGTCCGAAACGAGAATCACATCGGAACGAAGGAGCTCCTTATGCCGGGCACACCATGTCGTAATGCTCGCCGAGCCGATCTCTTCCTCTCCCTCGATCATGAACTTGACGTTGCACGGCAGCTCGCCGGCCGAAATCATCGCCTCCAGCGCCTTGACGTGCATGAACGATTGCCCCTTGTCGTCGTCGGCCCCGCGCCCCCAGATACGTCCGTCGCGCAAAACCGGCTCGAACGGATCGGTCTTCCACTCGTCGAGCGGATCGACCGGCATCACGTCGTAGTGACCGTACACGAGCACGGTCGGCGCAGCCGAATCGACGATCTTCTCGCCGTAGACGATCGGATTGCCGTCGGTCGGCATCACCTCGGCGCGGTCGGCGCCGGCGGAAAGAAGCGCGTCGCGCAGATGCTCGGCGCAACGGACCATATCGCCCCGATGCGCGCTGTCGGCGCTGATCGACGGGATACGCAGCAGCGAGAAAAGCTCTTCGACGAAACGTTCCCGATGCTCGTCGATGTATCGTTTTACTTTTTCCATAACAGATTCGGTTTCGGTCAGGCGATAAAGATAACGAACCGACGGGTGAAACACAAGCGGTTCCGGCAAAAAGAAGCCGCCGCCCGCCGTTTCCGACGCAAGATCCTACAGGGCCGCCATGCCACTCGGACCAAACCGATCCCGGCATCCGCACAGCAGACGATCTTCGCGCAGCGGCGGCAATTTTTACATATTTGTCACGGGCGGCAACCGCAGACAGGGACACCTGCGGTCTCCGACACGTTTCCCGAACGGACACGGTTACGGTTCCGGCAGAATCTTGCCGGACATGCTTCCGAGATCGCCGGCAAAAGCCTTGTCTGAATCCCATGCCCGACACGAACGGGGCGTCAGTTTCCCGAACGGGCATGAAGGACGCAGAAGCGCTCGAACAAATCGACCAGACGACTGCGGCGGCCACGCAGGGAAACGAAGCTGAAACAGCGCGTAACGGACAAGTCGGACAGACCGATTACGCGCAGCAATCCATGACGCAGCTCTTCCCGAATGGCCTGCACGGAGAGAAAGGCCGCCGCTCCGGAGTCGTACAGATAATGCTTGATGCTCTCGGTGCTGCCGAGCTGCATTTCGATATTCAGCGACCGCAGCGAAAGGCCCTTGGCCGCCAGAGCGCGCTCGACGACATCGAGCGTGCCCGAGCCCGTCTCGCGGATTACGAGCGGAACCAAGGTCAGATCGGCCGCGCACATCCCGTCGCGGCCCAACGAGCGATTGCCGGCGGAAGTCACGAGCACCAGCTCGTCCTGCATGAAAGTCTCGTAGCGAAGCGAAGGACGGGCGGCCTGTCCCTCGATCAGGCCGACATCGATCCGCTCGTCGGCGACCAGACGCTCGATCCGCTCCGTGTTACCGTCGGCCACGGTCACGCGGATGTCGGCATAGCGTTTCCTGAAACGCGACAATACGGCAGGGAGCACGTATTGCGACAGCGTCGTACTCGCGCCGAGGGCTATCTCTCCGCCGGGCACGGCTCCGTCCGGCGCAAAAGCCTCGTTCAGCTCTCCGTAAAGCGACAGGATCCGGCGGGCATAGCCCAGCAGCCGTTCGCCTTCCGGAGTCAGAGAAATCGTTCCTCCCCGGCGCAGGAACAGCGCCACGCCGAGCTGCCTTTCCAGCTCGCCGACGTGCTTCGTAACGGCGGGCTGCGTAATGAAAAGCTCGGAGGCGGCGCGCGTGAAGCTCAGCTTCTCGGCAGCCGTTCGGAATACCCTGAGTCGGAAATCGGTGATCATGCGGCAAAAGTATTAGGTATGAAGTTACGATATCGCCGAACAAAACCAAGCGCCGGGCGAAACCGGCCGTCCCGGCCCCATCGCCTGCCGTCCGGCACACGCGACAGCAGTCGCGAAGCCGACCGCGTCTGCCTGCGGACAGCGGCATCCGCCCGGAAGAACCAGCGAGTATGAGACACAAGACGCGCCGATAAAAAACGCCGGCCGATACCGAGCATCCCCGCACGGGAAACAGTACAATAACGGTCCGGAATAGGCTCGTACCACACTGCCGGTGCAAAGAACCGGGCCGCCCGTCGCTCCCGGACTCCCCCGCCCGGACCGGCCAGCCGCTCGAATTCCGAATCATCCTCCCCAGTTACGTCCGCCCGGATCATACGCGCCCTTTTATCCGGCTATCGTCCGGTCGCCTCGCGGATATCGGCCATAATCCGGCGAGCGAGCGCCTCGGCCGAAGCCTCGTCGCGGCTTTCGCTGTAAATGCGGATGATCGGCTCGGTGTTCGATTTGCGCAGATGAACCCACTCGGCCGGAAAGTCGATCTTCACGCCGTCGATGTCGGTCACGCGCTCGCCGGCGTACTTGGCCTTAATTGCGGACAGCACGCCGTCCACGTCGATGTCGGGCGTCAGCTCGATCTTGTTCTTGGAAATAAAGTACGGGGGATACGTAGCCCGCAACGCCGAGGCGCTCAGTCCCGTCCGGGCCAGATGAGTCAGAAACAGCGCCACGCCGACCAGCGCGTCGCGGCCGTAATGGAGCTCCGGATAGATCACCCCTCCGTTACCCTCGCCGCCGATCACGGCTCCGACCTCGCGCATCTTCGCCACGACGTTCACCTCGCCCACCGCCGCCGCACAGTACGGGCAACCGTGACGCTCGGCCACGTCGCGCAGCGCGCGGGACGAGCTCAGGTTCGAGACGGCCGGCCCTTTCGTATGAGAGAGCACGTAATCGGCCACCGCGACGAGCGTATACTCCTCGCCGAACATCGTACCGTCCTCGCAAACCAGAGCCAGCCGGTCCACGTCCGGATCGACCACCACGCCCAAATCGGCTCGCTCGGAGGGGACCCGTGCCGCGATATCGGTCAGGTTCTCGGGGATCGGCTCGGGCGTATGGGCGAACCTCCCGTCGGGCGTGCAGTTCATCTCGACCACCTCGCACCCCAGTTCCCGGAGCAGTACGGGCATCACGACTCCTCCCACCGAGTTGACCGCATCGACGACGACGCGGAACCCGGCCCGGCGAACCGCCTCGCGGTCGACCAGCGGCAGGGCCAGCACGCGGTCGATATGCTCGCGGTCGTAACTGCCGCGAAAGACGACATGCCCCAGTGCGTCCACCCCGGGGTAATCGTAGGCGTCGTCCGCCGCAATAGCCAACACCCGTTTGCCCTCGGCGTCGCTGAGGAACTCGCCGCGCGATCCGAGCAGCTTCAGCGCATTCCACTGCCCGGGATTGTGGCTGGCCGTCAGAATGATCCCTCCGTCGGCTCCTTTGCCCGTCACGGCCATCTCGACCGTCGGCGTCGTGGCCAGCCCGATATCGATCACGTCGATCCCGCAGCCGCACAGCGTACCCGTCACGATCGAGGCGGCCATCTCGCCCGACAGGCGAGCGTCGCGTCCGACGACGACCCGCAGGCGCCGGCCCGCCCCGTTGTTCTCCCGCAACCACCGGCCGTAAGCCGACGTGAACTTGACCAGGTCGAGCGGCGTCAGATTCTCGCCGGGCGCTCCGCCGATCGTACCCCGGATACCCGAAATGGATTTTATCAGTGTCATGCTTTCTCCCTACTTAAATAATTTTTACAAAGAAAACGGTTTCGGACGAATAACGGCCACTTATTACACAAACCTATATATCGACAAAACGAATAAAGAAAATAAATATCGCACAGTATCCGGTCCGTACCGTATCACGACCGCAGGCCATAAGAACCGGAACCGTACCGCCGGGCCCCGGAATGCCCACCGACACGCTCGGAGCAGCCGGTCGCAGCCGCTGCGCCGACCCAATCGGCAGGGCGCGGCACTCCGCCGAATGCCGGGAAGCGCCGGGCAAATCCGTCGAGAAACCGTCCCGGGAAAGGGTCGCTTCCGACCGTTTCGACAAGCGACTCCCGCCGAAAGAGGCATATCCAAGGCGACAACGAAACCCATATCGAGACGATCCGTCACGCCGACCCTGCACGGAACGCCGGCCGAATCGCCCCGACAATCTCCGGCTCCCGGTTGACAGTTCCGGAACGCATATCGCCGGCACGCCGGCCGGAAGCGTCTCCGCCGAAGAGGTCCGGCAAAGAGCCAAGCGGCCCTCCGTCCCCCGAAAACCTACGCACGACAGGCCGGATGTCGTCCCGGCTTTTCCTGCGGGCCGCCGGTGCGGATTCGGGAAACGATTTCCCGGCCCGTTCCTTGCTTGTTACCGGTTCTTAGCTTATCTTTGATACGCCTTGGGAAGCCCGGCCGCACGAAAGCGACAGCGGGCCAAGGCGGAGGGAACCCGCACGCGCAAAGCGGTCGTTCCGATGCCCGAGCACGGGAAACCGATCCGAAAAAGGAAACGACACCGCACGCAGAACCGCAGCGACGAAGCCGGTCCGTCGTCCGGACCCGCATGGAAACGGCGGATCGAGAAAACAACAACAACCGGCCGGCCGGAACGATCCGGAACCGGTCCGAAACACCATAAAAAACATGACAAGAACGATAGCCCCTTCCGAACTGATCGTCAACTCCGACGGTTCGGTCTTTCATCTGCACCTGCGCCCCGAGCAGCTGGCTCGGACCGTCATACTGGTCGGAGACCCCGGACGGGTCGAGCAGGTCGCCTCCCGGTTCGACCGAATCGAGCACCGGGCAGCGAACCGCGAATTCGTGACCGCCACCGGATATTATGCGGGCAAGCGCATGACCGTGCTGTCGACAGGCATCGGAACCGACAACATTGACATCGTCGTCAACGAGCTCGACGCGCTCGTGAACATCGACTTGCGGACCCGCACGGAAAAAGAGGAGAAAACCCGGCTCACGCTGGTCCGGCTGGGCGACCGGATTCTCTCGCGCATATCGGTCGGGCTGGACGGCCTGCTGAACTTCTACGAGGGAAGCGAAGCGGTCTGCGACCGGGAAATGGAACGGGCGTTCGTCGAACATACCGGTTGGAACTCGCGGCTCGCCACCCCCTATTTCGTCCGTTGCTCGGACTATCTCGCCGAGCTGTTCGCGCCGGATACCGTCGAGGGCATGACCGCCTCGGCGCCGGGATTCTATGCCCCGCAAGGACGCTACCTGAGGCTGGCGCCGGCCGACAGGCGCCTGAACGAGAAAATCGAGTCGTTCGAGTACGGCGGCCACCGCTTCACGAATTTCGAGATGGAAGGCTCCGCGCTGGCCGGACTCTCTCGTCTGATGGGGCACGATGCCGTCACGATCTGCACGGTGATCGCCCAACGGGTCGCGCTCGAATCCGACACCGACTATCGGCCGTTTGTTGATAAGATGATAGCAACGTGCTTGGAAAAGTTGGCCGGAATCTGAAAATTTGGACTATCTTTGAAGTTGGATTTCCGTTCGGCGACTCTCCGTTCGCCGGAGGAAAGCGCGGTTTCGCGCGACCGGCCGGAACCGCGTTCCCGACACATTCATTGTCAAACCATTAAAGCGCATAACATATGAAATTCGTCGTATCCTCCACCGCACTGCTGAACGTGTTGCAGACCTCCAACAAGGTGGTCAGCAACAAGAACACGCTGCCCATTCTCGACAACTTCCTGTTCGAGCTCAAGGACGGCGTGCTGAAGATCACCGCTTCGGACCTCGAGACCACGATGATCGGCACGCTGAAAGTCGACAGCATGGAGCAGGAAGGCGTGATCGCCGCTCCGGTCAAACTGATGATCGATTCGCTGAAAGAGTTCTCGGAGCAACCGCTGACGATCGAGGCCAACGAGTCGACGTGGGAAATCCAGATCAGCTGGAAAACGGGCAAGCTGGCCATTCCCGGCACTTCCGGACTGAGCTACCCGACGCAGCCCGCGCTCGACGAAGAGACGAAACAGGAAATCTCCGTCGACACGAACCTGCTGCTTACGGGCATCAACAAAACGATTTTCGCGACGGCCGACGACGAGCTCCGCCCGGTGATGAACGGCGTGTACGTCAACATCGAACCGCAGGCGATCACGTTCGTGGCGACCGACGCCCACAAGCTGGTCAAGTACGCCGCCTCGGCCGAAACCGGTACGACCGCCTCTTTCATCCTGCCCAAAAAGCCGGCTAACCTGCTCCGGGGCGTACTGGGGAAGGAAGACGCCGACATCCGGATGGAATTCGACGACAAAAACGTCGTCTTCCACCTGAAAAACCATACGCTCGTCTGCCGGCTGATCGAGGGCAACTATCCCAATTACAACGCCGTGATTCCGGCCAACAACCCGAACAAGGTGCTCGTGGACCGCACGGAGCTCCTGAACGGTATCCGCCGCGTGGCCGTCTGCTCGAATCAGGCCACGAACCTGATCAAGTTCGAGATCGAGCCCAATACGATCAACCTGACCGCTCAGGACCTCGATTTCTCGGTGTCGGCTCAGGAGTCGCTCACATGCGACTACGAGGGCGAGGCGATCGAGATCGGCTTCCGGTCGACCTTCCTTGTCGAGATACTCTCGAACATCGAGACGCAGAACGTATCGGTCGAGCTGGCCGACTCGACGCGCGCCGGCGTGTTCAAGCCCGTCTACGACGAGGCTCCGGACACCGAGACGCTGATGCTGCTCATGCCGATGATGATCAACGCATAAAGTCCGTCCAAGACCCGTCGCAGGCAGCGGACCGCAGCGCTTTTGCCGGGGCTTCCGCCCGGTAGCCGAGGATTCCCGAAAAGCGCCGGCGCGACTGCACGTCCGACCGTAACCGCCGGACCGGACGAATTCCGGTGCCGGGCCGTCGAACGGAACGAAACAGGAAAGCCGGCAGCAAAAGGCAAAGCTTCGGGCCCGGCCTTTTGGCACCGGGCCGGGTGTCGTCGGTCTCCGGCCTGAATCCAACGGGGCGACCCGCAATAGAAAAACGAATGAAACTGAACCTGAAAAATCCGATCGTCTTTCTCGATCTGGAAACCACCGGCGTCGATCCGTGCAAAGACCGCATCGTCGAAATATCGCTCGTCAAAGTAATGCCCGACGGCAGCAAGGAAGTCAAGACGCGCCGGATCAACCCGCAGATGCACATTCCGGAGGCCGCCTCGGCCGTCCACCACATCTACGACAAGGATGTCGCCGACTGCCCCACTTTCCGCGAGATCGCCAAATCGCTGTGGGCTTACATCGAAGGATGCGACTTCGGAGGCTACAACTCGAACAAATTCGACATTCCGGTACTCGTCGAAGAGTTCCTGCGTGCCGGACTCGACGTAGACCTGCACAAAAGCCGTTTCATCGACGTGCAGAATATCTTCCACAAGATGGAGCAGCGCACGCTCGTGGCCGCTTACAAATTCTATTGCGGGAAAGAGCTCGACGAGGCCCACTCGGCCGAAGCCGACACGCTGGCCACCTACGAAGTGCTGCTCGCGCAGCTGGACCGTTACCCCGAGCTGAAAAACGAGGTGGATTATCTGGCCGAATTCTCGTCGCGCGGCAAGTGCGCCGACTACGCGGGCAGAATCGTCTTCGACGAGAAAGGGGTCGAAGTGTTCAGCTTCGGCAAGCACAAGGGACGCCCGGTAGCCGAGGTATTCCGAACCGAACCGAGTTACTATGCATGGATGATGAACGGCGACTTCCCTCTTTACACGAAAAAAGTCATCACCGCGATTCGCCTGCGCGAACTCAACAACAAAGAGTAAGACCTTCCGCTACCGAAGGCAATCCCATACTTCCATATGCCAACGCGCCCGCAGCCGGAGTTTTTCTATCCGCCGGGCGCGGTCGGTACACAGCCGTACATCCGGTCAGGCCCCTTATTCCAAATTTCCTCTGGCGGAGGGAGTTTCATACCGGGAAACCGGAGACACGGAGAGTTCGATGGCTGGTACAGGAAAGTAGATAACCGGATCGCCGATTCGCCTAAGCAGGACATATCCCGCGAGGCAGGAAAGAACGGTCCTTTGAACGACTTAGGGAAAGGTGCGTCATAACTCTGCCGAACAGAGGACAGATATGCCGCCGGGCTCGCTCCGGAAACGGTATTTCTCCCGGGCGCACGGCCGCAACGCGGGAAACAGGCCTTTCCGCAAAACAAGCGCCCGCAAAATTCGCATCGGGCATCAGGCGGGCGCAGCCCGATAAGTGCGAAGAAAGGCGCGCACCCGGCAAGACGAACGATCGTGACTTTTTCCTATATTTGCAGAAAATAGAACCGAAAATGAAAAAAACAGCTTGGTTGCTGCTTTGCATTCTATTGGGCTTTTCGTGGGCCCGCGCGCAAACCCGGAAGTCGGAGAGCATGGTCACGATCGCAGGCGAAAGCTACTACGTGCACACGGTCGAGCCCGGGGAAACGCTCTACTCGCTCGGTAAAGCCTACGGCACGGACGAGCAAGCGATCCGCCGCAACAACCCGCACACGGCCGAAGGCCTGAAAACGGGACAGGTACTCAAGATTCCCGTCGTGCGGCAGGAGCCTCAGAGGCCCCTTTCGGAACGGAAGAAAAAGCGACTGTTCGAGATACATACGGTCAATCAGGGAGAGACGGCCTACTCCATCTCGAAGCGGTACGGCGTGGGACTCGATGTGCTGATGGAAGACAACGAGGGCTTCGACCCCACGCACCTGTCGATCGGCCAGCAGATCAACATCCGCAAATCGAGCGTCGGGTCGAGCGACCACGCCGAGATCAAGGAGCAGATCGAATCGTACAAGGACGCGCTCAACAGCGTTTCGGATCGTTTCACGCACCACATGGTCGCACGCGGGGAAACGCTCTACTCGCTCGGCAAGCGATACGGACTGCCCGTCGACTCGATCGTCCGGTACAACGAGGCGAACCTCCGGGACGGGCTCAAGGTAGGCTCCATCCTGCGCATACCCGTCGCTCCGCAGTCCGGATATCCGAGCGAGAGCGACCCGCATGCGGGCATTCCCGGTACGGGACCGGTCTTCCCGACCGATACGCCGCCCCTGCCGGACGCCACGGCGGGCAACCTGCCGGTCAAGCGATTCGATGCGAATGCGCCGGTACGCGTCGCCATGCTGCTGCCGCTGCAGGCCGACGGGACTCCGAACAGACAGTTTCTCGAATTCTACCAAGGGGCTCTGCTCGCGCTGAGCGATCTGAAAGGCAACGGCGTATCCGCCCGGCTCGACCTGTTCGACACGGGCCGTTCGGTAACCGAAACGCAAACCCTGCTGCAACGTCCCGAACTCAGGGAGGCCGACCTGATCGTCGGCCCCGTCTACGACGAGACTTTCACGCCGGTAGCCGATTTCGCCGCCCGGTACGGCATCCCGGCCGTATCTCCGCTCGGCGCGATCGAGAGCGCCGATCATTCGCTGCTGTTCCAAGCGGCTCCCGATGCGGCATCGAAGTACGACAAACTCAGGGGACTGTTCTCGGACACGAACAACGTGGTCGTCATATCGGCCGCCCAAAACGACACGGAGTTCCAACAGGAAATACTGCCTTTGCTGCCCGGAACCGTCCACCGGCTGCACTACACCAAGGGCATGGGAGGAGGCGCGCTGGAAAACGTCTTGAGCGGCGACAAGGAGAACGTGATCGTCGTGCTGTCATCGGACGAAACGACGACCGACGCCATTCTGGCTTATATCAGCTCGATCCAGAACAGTCTGATCGCGCGCAGCGTCCTCAACCCTTCGATCCGCGTCGTCGGTTCGTCGCGCTGGGCCCGGTTCCGCAACATCGAGAAAAACCTCTTTTTCAAACTGAACCTGCGTTACGTCACCTCGTACCACGCCGACCGGGGCAATCAGCGAGTTCTGAACTTCGACCGCCGTTACATCGCCGACTTCGGCTCGATTCCGAGCCTTTACGCATACCGGGGATACGACGTGACGAAACTTTTCGTCGGGACGGTCAAGCTGCACGGATCGAATTTCGTACGGTATCTGAACGAAGCCGAGCTACCGCTGTT
>ENA-UONX01003030-UONX01003030.1-human-gut-metagenome-genome-assembly--contig:-P74old-NODE-3030-length-10866-cov-3.776154_pt1 | contig 10866 bp, 10 predicted proteins | sample MGYA00242466_ERZ724013 | MGnify/ENA metagenome assembly ERZ724013 | reverse complement strand
CTATGATGATGTCTCTTGTAGCCGATTCCCTTGTAAAGAAAGACCGTTATGTGTGGGGCAATATTTTCGCTCCCAGCGAGATCATTCAGTGCTTCGGGCTCAGCAGCCTTTCCATCGAATGTCTGTCCTGCTATCTGGGCGGATTCCATCTTGAAGATTATTTCATCGACTGTGCCCAGGACATGGGTATCGCCCCTACTCTATGCTCATATCACAAGACTTTTGTAGGCGGTGTGGAAAGCGGCGTCGTACAGCCGCCCCGCTATGCGGTCACCACTTCCCTTTCCTGCGACGGAAATCTCAACACTTTCCGCTATCTGGAAAAGACTGCCGGAGTGCCTTTCACATTTCTCGATGTGCCTTACGACGATGACGACCTTTCAGTAAAATATCTGGCCGGCCAGCTCCGCAGCCTGGCTGACAACCTGGCGGAACTGACCGGAAAGCCTTTCTGCGAAGAACAGCTCAGGGAGATCATCAGGGTTGAAAACGAGACCAGAAAAGAGCTGAAAACATTTTTCCGCCATCAGAAAGAACGCCATTATCCGGCGGAACTGGTAAGCCACCTGTACCTGATGATGGGCATGCACCTTCTGATCGGGAGCCGGGAATTTCTTGATCTTATCCGCTTCATGAACGACGAGATCAGCCAGGCCCCGCCTTTTGAAGGCACCAAGATAATGTGGGTCCACCTGATACCATTTTATCAGGAGACTCTGAAAAAATATTTTAACAGCAGCAGCGACTATCAGATAGTGGCCACCGATATGAGCCTCGATTTTGCTGAAATGCTGGACGAGGACCATCCTTTTGAGGCCCTGGCCAAAAAGACCATCAGGAACCTTTTCAACGGCTCATACGATCAAAAGAGCCGGAGGCTGGCCCAAATGGCTTCGGAGCTTCGGCCGGACGCGGTCATCAACTTCTGCCACTGGGGCTGCAAACAGGCCTTCGGCGGCAGCATGCTCCTTAAAGAAAAAATGCAGGAGCTGGGTATCCCCATGATAAATCTGGACGGCGACGGCATTGACAAGAGGAACAGCCACGACGGCCAGATAAAGACCAGGCTGGAAGCCTTTCTGGAAATGATAAAGGAGACAAAATGTTAGGATATATATGCAAATACGCCCCTGTGGAAGTGTTCACTTCCATGGGTGTTGAGATGAAAAGGATAGAGCCTGATGTGACCAGCTTCACTCAGGCTGACATAAAAATGCACCCCAACATATGCAGCTTTGCCAAAGGCGTGCTGGAAGATGTGCTCGCCAACGACTACGAAGGCGTGATCCTCACCACCTGCTGCGACAGTATCCGCAGGCTGTACGATGTCCTACGGGAAGAACTGCCCGGAAGATTCATCTACATGCTGGACACGCCCCGAACCACCAAAGAGGCCGGCGTTGCCCTGTACGAGACCCGTATCAGGAACATGATAAAAGCCTATGAGGAGTTTTCCGGAAAATCTTTCAACGAGGATGATCTGGCCCGTCTGCTGGAGCCTATGACCAAAGACCAGACCATCTCCATAAAGAAAGATCGCCTGAACATCGGGCTGATCGGCGCAAGGGCCAACGAGACCATAGTCGACATCCTTTCGGCCAAGGGCGCCAATATAGCCTTCGACCTGACCTGCACCGGCATAATGAGAAAATACCTGCTGGAGCCGGGCCATGTGCTGGAAAGCTACACCAGAGGACTGCTGAGCCAGTTCCCGTGCATGCGCATGGAGGAAGCCGCCGGACGGGACAAGCTCATAGACCGCTTTGCTGACAGCGTAGACGGGGTGATCTACCACACTGTACAGTTCTGCGACAATTATTCTTACGAATACGCATGGCTCAGAAAGACGGTAAAGAGCCCTATGCTCCTGCTGGAGACTGACTACACCAGGCAGAGCCGCGGCCAGATCCTGACGAGGATAGAGGCCTTTCTTGAATCTCTGAGGCCTGTAACTCCTCAGCGTTCGGCCGGCGGCAGGTCACATGCCGGCGGGATACATGCCAACAGGACATATGTCGGCGAGGTAACGGCCGGCGGCTCCTCTCAGGAGGCGAAAAATGAAATTTCAACAGGGAGAAACAGCAAAATGTATGTAATGGGAATAGACAGCGGTTCCACTTCGACCAACGCTGTGATAATGGATACAGATAAAAAGATCATCGCTTCTACGGTCGTCAGGACAGGAGCCAAATCGGCAGACAGCGCGGCCCGCGCCCTTGAGGAAGTCCTCAGAGCGGCCGGACTTTCGCAGGGCGACCTTTCATATATAGTTTCCACCGGCTACGGCCGGGTGAGCATAGACTTTGCCGACGAAAATGTCACCGAGATCAGCTGTCACGGCCGCGGCGCTCACTATTTCAACCCGTCCATCAGGACTATCCTGGACATCGGCGGTCAGGACAGCAAAGCGATCCATCTGAACAGTTCCGGGGAAGTTACTGACTTTGTAATGAACGACAAGTGCGCTGCCGGTACGGGCCGCTTTCTGGAGATGATCGCCCGTACTCTTGAGATAGACATTTCGGAGCTGGGCCCTGCCGCCCTTAATTCTACCGAGGAAATAGAGATAACCAGCATGTGCTCGGTTTTTGCCGAATCGGAAGTCATCTCCCTCATTGCCAACAATAAGGAAAAGCCCGACATCGCCTGGGGCGTATGTAAGGCCATAGCCAACAAGGCCTATTCTCTCCTCAAGCGGGTAGGTATGGAAAAGGAGTTCATGATGACCGGCGGCGTCGCCAAGAATCCCGGCGTAGTAAAAGCTGTAGAAGATCGGATCGGAGCCAGTCTCTACATCTGCGATGAGCCTGAAATAGTCGGCGCCGCCGGAGCCGCCCTTTATGCGGTGGATAAGCTGTGATATGAGTTTTTTCCATGCGGTCCCCATGCCGTAAAATACGGTCTGAAAAAAGCTGTCACCGTCTCAAAAAAAGTCTCACCAGCACCGCAAAAAGCGAGCCAGGTGAGACTTTTATATGTCAGGATTCTCTAAAACCTGCATGGATGTGCTCGTCAGATCGGCACCTGTACCTCGTAATTCCATTGCAAGATACCGGACACGACTATCAGCTGCACCGTGAATCCCGGCTGCAAGCCATACCGGTCCCAGGCTGCATCTTTGAGCCTGCGGACCGTTTCTTGTCTGTCCTCACCTGTGCATCCTGCGCACAGGTATCTGCCCGCCGGCAATATCACAAGCCCGTTGATCTCCTCATATCTCGTGCAGACAGCAAACAGCCTTGAAGTCCCCTTTTCCGCATATATTCCGGCCAGATCCTCAAATTGAAACCGGTCTTTTAAATCTTCAGGGATCATATGGTAAAAATGGCTCAGATAATTCCACAGATTGGCGACCGGCGGTTCTTCCAATGTATCGGACAGCATGATCACCCGCTCCGGAAGTTCCTTTATGGCAGGACCTTCCATACTCTCAATCCCCTTTAGCTTTCTCTCATAATCGGCTTTGGCAGCTTTTATCTTGGCCTTGCTGTACTGAAGGGCCGCTATCTTTTCGTCAGCCTTTTTTTCCGCCTGCTTTAGAAAATCAACTATCTTTTCCAGATCGTTGTATTCCAGCACCTCTTTTATCTCTTTGAGGGAAAGATCCATGAGCTGCAAGGCGCGGACAGTATTGAGCCTTACGATGTCCTGTCCCGTATAATAGCGATAGCCGGTCCATGGGTCTTTTCTGCTGGGTCTGACCAGCCCCATCCTGTCGTAGTGCCGGAGGGTTTCACTGGTTGTTCTGGCGGCGGCTGCGGCCTCACCTATTGTAAAAAATTTTTCTTTTTTCATACTTCTCCCGTTGACATTTGTGTTGCACAAAGGTTTATTATCTATTTTAGCATGGGTGACCATGTTAATCAATCGGATCATATATCCGGGAGGAAGCAAATGAAAAAAGGATTTATATTCATATCGTTTTTAATGGCCGCCTGTCTGGCTCTGACCGGCTGCTCCAGCGAAAGCGAGCCCTTTGAGGCCAAAAGCTACACACCCGATGTGCCTGTCAGAGGAATAGAGCTGGATGTCCGGGACCGGGCCGTCGAGGTGACAATTTCCGAAGATCAGCATGTCCACATCGAGTATTCGGAAAACAGCTCAGACAAGAATCTGTCCGATTATGTGGGCGGCAAGCCGTCCGATGAGGACCGGAAGATCTCCATACAGATCCCCGATTCCATGCTGGACTCACTGGCCATTTCCACCACCAATGAGGACATATCCCTTGAAGCTATGGCTGTAAATGGCAGCATAAGCCTTTCCTCAAACGGCGGCAATATCTCTTTTGACGGTCTCGATGCCGGGAAATCCATATCCCTTGACACCAAAAACGGCAATATAGAAGGTACCATCAGGGGCGGCTGGGATGATTACGCCATAAGGACCGAGATCAAGAAAGGCGAAAACAACCTGCCGGAGCTCAAAGAAGGCGGATCAAAGAATCTTGATGTGTCGGCCAACAACGGCAATATAGACATCAAATTCGCATAAAAGCAGGGTGGAAAGTCATGTGCTTTCCACCCTCTCGTTTTTATCTTATGGCTTTATTCGGTACTCTGTCCGTTCACATATTCACAGTACTCTACTATCGGGCACTGGTCGCATTTTGGCTTGCGGGCATCGCAGCACTGCCGTCCGTGGATGATCAGGCTGTGGTGGGTCCTGGACCACCTATCCTCTGGTATCCTGTCCATCAGGGCAAGCTCGGTCTTGAGCACATCTTTTTCGTGTACCAGCCCTATCCTGTTTGCCACCCGGAAAACATGGGTATCCACAGCTATCCTCTGATGCCCGAAGCCCACAGAGAGGACAACATTGGCTGTCTTTCTGCCCACTCCCGGCAATGAGACGAGGGCGCCATAATCGTCGGGAACCTGGCCGCCGAAGTTTTCCACCAGCGACTTGGCAAGGCCCACGATGTTCTTGGATTTTGTCTTATACATCCCTATGCGCTTTATGTACTGAGCCACCTCTTCCGGGTCGGCCAAGGCCAGCTCGTAAGGAGTCGGATATTTTTCAAACAGCGCCGGAGTCACCTGATTTACCGACTTGTCCGTTGTCTGGGCGGAAAGGGCTACCGCCACGATGAGCTGATAGACATTTTGGTGATCGAGGGCGCACTCAGCCTGTGGATAAGTTTCTTCCAGTATGTCAAGTATCTTGTTTATGTCTTCTTTCTTTACCATGATGATTCCTTTCTATATAAGATGCAGGGGATAAAGCTGTTTTTCTGATCTATGGGCATGACTTCTCCGCACATACAGATAATGCCTCCGCTGCCCCGTACTAAGGCCGTCCTGTCGAGTACCTGATTTTTTTTGATCTCTCTGCGGTCAGGCCTGGCAGATTTTTTGAACTCAAGGGGATGGACCTGACCGTTTTCTTCTACGATCACATCGATTTCTTTGGCGTTGTAGTCACGATAATATGCCAGGTTTGCCTTATCTGCCCAGTAAGAATAATTTTTCAAAAGCCCGATCACCTCAGCCGTTTCAATTCATTGCTGGCAAAGGGCGGCAGAAGATAGGCAATGCCAAATCCCTGCAATATGCGCAGCCACGCTTTAGCTGTGGGCTGGGAAATTTCGGCTGCCTCCGCCGAGAGAATTTCGCATAAGTGGCCTCACCTTTCAAGCTCCTCCGCCAGATCTTCCGGAATACCTCTGGGGCCTCTTACACCCTTGATCCCAAAGTTCATGAGCCTCTTTCTGGTGAACAGGTCCCTGGGATATTTGCGGGTCAGCTTGAGCCGCATTGCCCTGGAAATACTCAAGTTCTTGTCCCTGTATCTGTAGGGGATGTCCACCTCCACCGCAACGCAGCGAAACAGCACGGCTGAAACCGGAGCGCCCACATAGATATACACTGTGTCTCCTGCTTTCACATGGCTTGACTGCTTCCATCGGATCGTGTCCGTGTCCTCAAAGGCCCCTATGATATCGTAATACTGCGGATTTGCGGGTATGAGCCACTGTCCGGGTCTGCCCTTAGCCGCCGTTCCGGCAGGCCGTCCGGCAGAAGCTTTATGACTGATCTGGATCATCTCATGGATCTCATCATCAGAAAGACTTTCATCGAGGACAACGCTGACCCAGCTCTGCTTGTTCATATGATAAGCCTTGTAGATCCCTGATTTTTCCAGACAGCCCGGCGCCAGCCCGTCCAGCTTCACATTGAGTATCTCGACCTCTCCGGTCTTGCCTTCCTCAAGCTTGCTCCTGTCTATATCCATGATGACGGCAAACCATTTGCGGCTTTCCGGATTGCGGAAAACCCCATAGCCGGGAGCCGTCTTCCATAAAAACTCCGGCTCTGCGCCATATTCACGATTGATATACTGCTCTATCCTGTTGCTCTGGTCAGAAGCAAAGTGGAAGCTATCAAAACAATTTTCTCTGATTTCCTCCAGGATAGCGATGTATTCCGCTTTCACACAGCCTGCAAACTTTCCCGTCGCTCCCTGCACCCGAAAAGCCGTATATTCGTCTTCGGCAGCCTTGTCAAAGACCTTTCCTGTCAGTTTCATTTCGCTGTCTATCTCCACGACGGCCCTCATTGCGCCTCCGGCAAAATCCCTTTCATAGATATATCTGCCGTCTGTCTTTGTGAATCCATATTTTTTCAGCCTGCCTGCGTCGGCTCTGCTTTTTCTGAAAACATCCTGTTCCAGACTCATTTAAGCCCCCTCCTGTCCGGACTTCAGGGTAACGGACACCAGCTCTGGCCTGTTGCCCACTCTGAAAGGAAAAATACTGTTGCCTATGCCGCGGCTCACCACCATGACCGTGTCGTCCTTTTTATAGGTTCCGGCTGTATACTTTGGAAAAAATCCCTGATCCGGCGCCACGAGTCCTCCGATAAAAGGAAGCCTGATCTGTCCGCCGTGGGCATGTCCGGAAAACACCAGTCCGGCTCCTGCTTCGGCATATACTTCAAGAAGCTCAGGCCTGTGGGAAAGCAGGATAGTATATATGTCTTTGTCATAGCTTATGCTCCTCAGGACGGTGCGGGCAATTTCGCCGTCATCTACGCCAAATTCATGGGCAAAGTCCGGATCATCTATTCCGACTATGTTTACAGCCTCTCCGCCTGCCTCGATCTGTTCCGCCTGTCCCGACAATATATGTACACCCAAACCCTTGAGTCCTTCTGCCAGATCTTCATACTCATCTGCGCGTGCCTCATGGTTGCCGGTAACACAAAATATGGGACACATGCCTGCGATCTGCCTGACCGTATCAAGAGCCCTGTCCGCATCCGCATGCCTTGAATCTATCAGATCTCCGGTGATGACGATCAGATCAGGCTTTCGCTCCTTTATCTCATCTGTCAGATCGGCCGTCAGTTTGTCCGAACTTGTGTTGTGCAGGTCCGATATCTGTATTATCTGGTATCCGTCAAAAGGCTCCGGTATGTCCTGACCGGATATCACATGTTCTGTGACAGTCAGTGATGTATTCTCAAAGTGCAGGTAAACCCCCGCAGCAGCTGCAAATATCAGTGCCACCGTCAATATCTTCCATCGTTTTTTCCGTTTTTCCATGATCTGATTTTACCACAAAGGAGTCTGTGAGTCTACCTGGGGCCGATCATTTCCGACCGTTTGCGGACTGACATGCGTGCACAAAAAAAGGCCGCCCCCTTGTGCCTTTATGGGAAGCGGCCCTTTGCTGCATATATTAAAATTCTTCGTGTACTTTGTATGCGTGGAGTGATTTTATGAGAGCCGGATCAGTGTGGTCGATGATCTCGCTGTGGCCTATGTCCATGGTCTTTATCTTTTCCATGTCCTCTGCCGAAAGCTCAAAGTCGAATACATCGAAGTTCTGCTCCATCCTGTTTTTGTGCACCGACTTAGGGATGACAACGACGCCCCTCTGAATATTCCAGCGGAGAGCCACCTGAGCGGCGCTCTTGCCGTACTTGGCACCGATCTCTGTCAGTATCGGATCGGTAAAGAAGTTTCTCTTGCCCTCGTTGAACGGGCCCCAGGCTTCCGGAACAACTCCGTAAGAATCCATGGTGTCTACATTGAGCTGCTGCTGGAAAAACGGGTGCATTTCCATCTGATTTACCATAGGCCTTATCCTTACGGTTTCGCACATATCGGCGATTATCTGCGGATAGCAGTTGGCCATACCTATGGCTCTGACTTTTCCGGCCTCGTAGGCTTCTTCCAGAGCTCTCCACGCCCCATAATAATCGCCCATGGGCTGATGCAGCAGGAGCAGGTCGATATAGTCGGTATCCAGTTCAGAAAGAGCCAGGTCCACGGCCTTCCGGCATTTTTCATATGAGTTGTCCTGCATCCAGATCTTGGTGGTCAGGAAGATTTCTTCCCTGGCCACTCCGCTTTCTCTGATGGCCTCGCCTACGGCTTTCTGGTTCATGTATGACTGGGCCGTGTCGATCAGTCTGTAGCCGACGCTGATGGCATCCTTTACAACTTGTCTGCACTGTTCATGATCTCTTACCTGAAATACTCCGTATCCCAGCATAGGCATCTTCACTCCGTTTGCCAATGTTCTGTATTCCATTTCAATGTCTCCCTTCTGCATGTCAATCTTTATTGTCTACTGCACGGTCAATGCCGGCCGCCTGAGGGTGTGCCGCACCGTACTATTTCTGACTGTCCAGATCAAGGGTCATGGACGCATATGCTTCTTCCTGTTCCGGTGTGGCGTTATAGTATCTTACGCCCTTGTCTATGGCTGCTATCTCTTTCATTTCATCTTCGGTCAGTTTAAAATCGAAGATTTCAAAGTTTTCCCTCACATGGTCAGGATTCTTGCTGCCCGGTATCACTATGAAGCCCATCTGGGTGTGCCATCTGAGGATGATCTGAGCAGGAGTCTTGCCGTATTTTTCCGCCAGCTTTGCGAATACAGGCTCATTGATGAGAGCTTTGTCCCCGTGACCCAGAGGATACCATGCCATGATCCTGATGTCATTGTCCTTGAGTTCCTCTCTGAGGGCGGTCTGCGGAAAATACGGATGAGCTTCCGTCTGTATCACCTGCGGCTTGATCTGGGCATTTTCCAGTATATCCCTAAGCTTTTCATCGTGGAAGTTGGAGATCCCGATGGCCTTGATCTTGCCTTCTTTGTAAGCCTTCTCCATCTGCCTGTAGCCCGCCATGTAGTTGCCTGCCGGCTGGTGTATAAAAAGCAGGTCGACATAGTCCAGACCCAGCCTCTTTAATGTCTCGTCCACTGCGTTGTCGTCCTCATATACGGTAGGCCACAGCTTTGTGCTGACGAAAATTTCTTCTCTTTTCACACCCGACCTTCTGATGGCTCTGCCTACGGCTTTTTCGTTCATATAGGCGTTGGCAGTATCTACCATCCTGTATCCGCACTGAAGGGCTTCATACACCGATCTTTCCGCCTCATCAGGTGAGAGCAAAAAAGTTCCTATGCCGAAATCCGGCATCTCTACTCCGTTGTTAAGTCTGATAATTTCCATTTATGTTTCCCCTTTCTATTCTGTCAGATATGGTTTGATCATCTTTGTCACTGCCGTGTCGAAATAGCTTTGCGTCCACCGGCTCGGCGTAAATTTTCCATCGGACATGCACCAGCAGACCATCATGCCGTAGAGAGTATTGATGAGAAAGTTGGTCAGGATGTCCAATGGCGCATCTTTTGCCAGCTGTTCTCTGTCGACAGCTCTGTTTAAGATTTCCATGAGACAGCCGGTATCATATTCCAGCTTGGAAAAAGAATTATTGATGTTCTTTGCGTTGGGATCGATCACATTTTTAGTCCACTGTCTGGCCATCTGTATCCCGCCTTCCTCGATATATTCCATGAAATTTATCATATAATAGCTGAGCTGCTCCATAATCGTCTTGTCAGTCATGGCTGCGATCTCATCTTCCAGCTTGACGAAAGGATTGTTATTGATAAGCTGTACAAGGTCCTCTTTGGAATTGAAATATGTGTAGAAAGTACCTTTGGCAAGACCGCAGTCCTTCGTTATATCTTCTACGGAAACATTGTCGAATCCTTTTTCCATGATCATTTTGCGTCCGCTGTCTATGAGCTTTTTTTTCGTCTTTTCGGCAGCTTCCTGTCGTCTGGTCATCATCTCACCTCCCCGGCATGGTCATATGATAGCATTTTTCTGACTCAAAGTCAATGACTTTAAGTCATTTTTTTAATAAAAATCAGAAAAGCGGCATTGTGCGGCAGAAAATCTTTTTTTTGCATCCTGCCAGCTATTCTTTTGTTTTCTTTTTTTATTACCGTATTACGAGGGCGGATTGACAAAAAAGTCAAAAAACAAAAATCCCGTCAAAAAATGTCCAGGATTTTTTGACGGGAACAGCATGATCTGAGAGCAGTAAACCCCTAAAAAAACATCTCCCGCATTTATTTATCATATACCGCACTCCGAAGATGGTCCATTCTTTCATCCAGTTCGGCGCTGATCTGGGCGCACCTGTAGAGCTCAGCCGCCATATCGTCTGTAAATTCCAGATCTTTTTTGTAGCGGAGCTGGTGCTCCAGCGTGGCCCACGAATCCATGGCGATGGTCCGAAGCTGTATTTCCACTTTCATCCTCCGCTTTTCGTCAGCCAGGAATATCGGCACGGTGACGATAAGATGCAGACTCCTGTATCCATTTGGTTTCGGGTTTGCTATATAATCTTTCTTTTCAATAAGCGTTATATCATCCTGGCTCAGCAGAGCATCGGCCACACGATAAACATCCTCCGTAAATGAGCATATGACTCTGACTCCCGCAATATCGTGGAGATTTTCTTCCATGGATTCCACAGTAAGGGGCCAGTCGTTTTTTTCCAGTTTTTTCTGTATGCTGTCCAGCTTTTTAAGCCTTGTCTTGATATTGCTTATTGGAT
>ENA-UONX01003028-UONX01003028.1-human-gut-metagenome-genome-assembly--contig:-P74old-NODE-3028-length-10868-cov-3.526403_pt1 | contig 10868 bp, 10 predicted proteins | sample MGYA00242466_ERZ724013 | MGnify/ENA metagenome assembly ERZ724013 | reverse complement strand
ACACCGTAAGCGTCAAACGCTCGCCGGCACCGATCTCGTCAAGAACGCGATCGACTGCCTCGAGCTGGCGCTCGTAGTCCTCGTCAGAGGCATCCACAACTTTAAGGATCAGATCGGCACCAAGAACCTCAGACAGCGTGGACTTAAAGGCATCAACGAGACCATGCGGTAGCTTTTGAATAAAGCCAACGGTATCGGTAATCGTCATGCCGCGACCGCCGGGCAGGCGATACGAACGCGTCGTCGGGTCGAGCGTAGCAAACAGCTTGTCCTGCGAAAGTACCGTAGAGCCGGTCAGGCGATTGAGCAACGTCGATTTACCGGCATTGGTATAACCGGCTAACGCGACGCGAAACGCCGGTGACTCAATGCGGCTCTTGGACTGGATATCGCGACGCTGTTCAACCTGCTTGAGCTCACGACGAAGCGCGGCAATCTTATTGCGAATCAAGCGACGGTCAACCTCGAGCTGGCTTTCACCCTGGCCAAAGCGCGAACCGATGCCGCCGCGCGTCTGCTCCTTGGCAAGATGGCTCCACATGCCACGCAGACGAGGCAACAGATATTGAAGCTGCGCCAGCTGTACCTGTAGGCGTCCCTCACGCGTCTGAGCATGCAGGCCAAAGATATCCAAGATCAGTGCTGTACGATCGATAATCTTTACCGGCTCGCCCACGGCTTTCTCCAAATAGGATTGCTGCGAGGGCGTCAGGTCGTCGTCAAAAATAACGACATCGGCATCCATGCGATGCACCAGGCCGCACAGCTCTTCAACCTTACCGGAACCGATAAACGATTTTGGATACGGCTTAACCAGATGCTGTGACAAACGCGCCACGCACTGGGCGCCAGCCGTATGGGCCAGGCGCTCAAGCTCGTCAAGCGAACGATCGAGCGGCCACGCATTGTCGCGCCACTCAACACCAACTAATATGGCACGCTCGGGCTCGGGTGCCGTGGGAACAAGGGGGAAGCGGGCCATTAGGCAGCCTCAATACAATGCAGGATGTCCTCAACGACCTCATCGATCGTACATTCATCCATATCAAACCACACGATGCGGTCATCGCGTTTAAACCACGAAAGCTGACGTTTGGCATAGCGACGCGAACGCATCTTGATGAGTTCGCGAGCCTCATCCATAGAAATCACGCCATTGAAAGCATCGATGATCTCTTTATAGCCAATTGCCTGCATCGAAGTCAGGGCATCTCCCAGCCCCTGGTCCATAAGACCGCGAACCTCATCGACAAGACCCTGCTCAAACATCAGATCGACGCGCAGATTAATGCGCTTGTAGAGCACCTCGCGATTACGCGTCAGACCAAACCATAGAGCATGATAATGCTCGCGCGGAACACTAAACTGACTTTTTTGCTGCGCATAGGAGATACCATCATCATGCATCTCGAGCGCACGAATCACACGGCGCACGTTATGGGGATGAATAACAGCAGCCGATTCTGGATCGCGCTCGGCAAGCAGGGCATGCAGTTCTTCCTCGCCTATGCGCTCGGCAAGTTCCTGATAACCCACACGGCGATCGTCCTCAAGTTCACCCGAGGGAAAGTCCATCTCATCCAGGGCGGCCTTGAGATACAGCCCCGTACCTCCGCAAAAAACCGGCAGGCGCCCCGAGCCAAGGAGACGTTCAACATGCGCGCGAGCGTCAGCCTGATAAAGCGCAGCAGAATATGCCACACCCGGCTCTACAATGTCGACGAGACGCAGCGGCGCCGTACACTCATCGGGCGCCATCTTTGCGGTACCGATGTCCATGCCGCGATAGATTTGCATCGCATCGCACGACAGCACTTCGGACGAAAGACGAGCGGCCAAACGGTCGGCAACATCACTCTTACCAACCGCCGTCGGACCGACGATCGCAACGGCGGAAAGACCTGCCCCGGGAGAAACCATTAGCGCGGCTCGCCCACAACGGAACCGGACAAATACCAGGTCTTGGCAACGTCAACGTCAACATCAACGATCTTGCCAACAAGCTGATCGATGCTGTAGCCCTCGGGGATAGGCGCATGCACGGTCTGATTCTTGGGACTCTTGCCCAGCAGGACCGCGTCGTTCTTTTTACTCGTTCCCTCAATGAGCGCCGGCACCACAGTATGAAGCTCACCCTGGTTATACTCGTGTGCCGTGGTCTCGATAACCTTAACCAGGCGGTTGAAACGCTCGAGAATAACCTCATGCGGCGTAGGATCGTCAATCTCTGCGGCCGGGGTACCGGCGCGCTTGGAATAGATGAAGGTATAGGCCTGGGCATAGCGGACCGTCTCGGCAAGCGAGAGCGTCTGTTCAAAGTCTTCTTCGGTCTCGCCTGGGAAGCCAACGATAATGTCGGTCGAGAGTGCGATATCGGGCATACGGTTGCGAATGCGATCGACCAGGCCCAAATAGTCCTCGCGTGTATAACGGCGATTCATCTCTTTGAGGATCCGCGTCGAACCTGACTGGACGGCCAAGTGCAGCTGCGGCATAACGGCAGGCGTCTCGGCCATGGCGTCGATGGTCTCGGGCAGCAGATCCTTGGGATGCGAAGACGTAAAGAAGATGCGCTCCACACCCGTATCGCCCACGGCACGCAGCAGATCGGCAAAACGCGGCTTGCCAAACAGATCGCGACCATATGAGTTAACGTTTTGGCCCAGCAGCGTAATCTCACGCACGCCCTGGCGCACCAAACCGGTCACCTCGTCGACGATCTCCTCGAAGGGGCGGCTCTTTTCGCGACCGCGCACGTACGGCACGATGCAATAGGTACAGAAATTATTGCAGCCCGTCATAATGGGCACCCAGGCGTGATACTGGGTCTCGCGATGCCACGGCATGCTCATGGCATCCGTATCCTCATGCTCATTGGTGCGGATATGACGCTTGCCATCAAGGAACGCCTCGGCAATGAGCTCGGCCACATGTGCGATGGAATGCGTACCAAAGATGACATTGACGTTATCGACGTTGGTGAGCAGGCCCTCGCCATCACGCTGCGCAATGCAGCCGCCCACGGCAACCACACGCTTGCCCGAAGGCGAAGGCGGCAGGCTTTTGCAGGAATTGCACTGACCGTACAGGCGAGTATCGGCGGCCTCGCGCACGCAGCATGTCATGAAGACAACAATATCGGCATGCTCGGGATCGAGCGCCATGAGGCAACCATACGAATCGAGCAGACCGCTCACGCGCTCAGAGTCGTGCTGATTCATCTGGCAGCCAAAGGTGCGGATAAAGTAGGTTTTACCGGCAAGAATATCGCGTACGGAACGCTGGTCCATGTGCATAAGTCCTAACGATGGGGAGCGAAACGAGGCAAGCAGAAGCTATGCCACAGGCTTAACGTCATCCATGACGACGTTATCCATAGCAGCTCGATTGATCTGGTGAACGTAGACAGAAAGGCGGATGGCCGTGCGCGACTCCCCGTTAATGAGGATGTCGGAGAACACAGGCGCGCAGGAAATATCAAAACCGGTTGGAATCAAAAAACCGCGCGCGATAGCCACGGCCTTAATGGCCTGGTTGACAGCACCGGCACCGACACACTGGATGTTGACGGGTACACCATCCTTGACCATGCCGGCGATGGCGCCGGCAACGGACGCGGGCGATGATTTGCTTGATACCTTCAGGCAATCCATGAAGAAACTCCTGCGTTTAAAAGTACGTTTTAACTGCAATAACTTTATCTTACCGAGTGGACTCGGTAAAGGCACTATTCCTCTTTGGCAAGATCGAAGGTCACAGTGATTCGATCACGCGAAACGCGAATCTTTGGGTCGCCGCAAAGGTTGAGATAGTACCGGGCGGCAAGGTCATTAAAGTCACGCTCCACAGCACGCGAAAACTGTGCCATGTCATCCTTGGCAATACGTAGCCCGCGACGATCCTTCGCAAGATCGACAGGAGCCGGCGCATGCGAGGACGAATCACGCTCGCGCAGCAGACGCGCGGTCACACCGCGAACGGGCTTAATCTGCCCTGACAAAATGCGATGAGCCGTGCGCTCGGACATCTCAAGACCCAAACCCGAACAGATACGGATAAAGTCCTCGGCATCAGAGGCAAGGCCTAAACGATCGACAACCGGAAGCTCGCTCTCGTCATCAATAAACAGGAGACGAGACGTATCGAGCCGACTTGTCGCCTGAGCATAAAGGGTCGCGGCAATCTCAGACGGAGAACCAAGATAGACATCGCAACCACGCAGCTCCTCGAGCGCAAACTCACAGGCAGCGCGAATAATATTATGCGGGCCGCGAGCACAGACATAACGTCCGTCCTCATCCTTGACGGCCTGGGGCCAGCTGGACTGATCGGCACGCTCGCTGAGGCGGTCGGCTGCAACGCTCACCTTAAAGGCTGAACCAAGATCGACGCCGGACGTGACCACACGGGCCTCGTCGGTGTTCTGCTTGATCGAAAACAATGCCATGCCACGACCGTGAACGCCCCAACGGTCCATCTTCATGCTCTCGAGCTTTGAGGTAACGCGAGCATCGAAGATTCGCTCTTGCATATCCTGCGGAACACCCGAGCCGTTATCCAGAAAGACAAGCGTGCGGACGCCATCTTCCTTGGTCGTGGCGAGATAGACCTTGTCGGCGCCGGCATCGCGAGCATTACGGAGCATTTCGATGACGATATCCTCGACATGCTGAATGTCGTGCTTTGCCTGGCGCCGCTCGGCCTCCGAAACGCGGAGGCGGACATACCCCTCGCCAAGGTTCTCCTCGACGCGAAGGTTGCCCTCCCCCGACATCGACGCGATAAATGAGATGAGCTCGTTCGCGTCGCTCATGTTATTTAGCGATATCGACAGCGCGGCTCTCGCGAATCACGACGACGCGCACCTGACCGGGATACTCCATCTCTTCCTCGATCTGATGGGCGATATCGTGAGCCAGGACCGTGGACTGGGCATCGGAGATCTTGTCCGGCTGAACCATGACGTGGACCTCGCGACCAGCCTGCATGGCATAGGTACGCTCGACGCCTTCATGGGAGTTGGCGATCTCCTCGAGCTTCTCGAGACGCTTGATGTAATTCTCGGCAGACTCGCGACGGGCACCGGGGCGAGAAGCAGAGACAGCATCAGCGGCCTGTACCAGGACATCGAGCACCGTGTTAGGGTCGACATCGGCATGGTGAGCCTCGATAGCATGAACGATAACGGGCTTCTCGCCATAACGGCGGGCAAGCTCGGCGCCGATGACGGCATGCGGGCCCTCGACGTCGTGGTCGATTGCCTTGCCCAGGTCGTGCAGCAGGCCGGCGCGCTTGGCGGTCACAACGTCCAGGCCAAGCTCGGAAGCCATCACGCCGCACAGGTCAGAGACTTCGAGGGAGTGCTGAAGCACGTTCTGACCAAACGAGGTACGGTAGCGCAGGGCACCAAGGGTCTTGACGATCTCGGGGTGCAGGTCGTGGATGCCGGTATCGAAGGCAGCCTGCTCGCCAGCCTCGCGCACGCGCTGCTGAACCAGGTCGGCAGCCTTGTGATACATCTCCTCGATGCGGGCGGGGTGAATGCGGCCGTCGGCGACGAGGTGCACGAGGGCAACACGGGCGGTCTCACGACGGACCGGGTCGAAGCTCGAAAGAACGACGGTCTCAGGCGTGTCGTCGATAACGAGGTTGACGCCGGAAACCTGCTCGAAGGTCCGGATGTTGCGACCTTCGCGACCGATGATACGGCCCTTGAGGTCATCAGAGGGAATGTGCACGGAGGTAACGGTGACCTCGGCTGTGTGGTCGGCAGCGCAGCGCTGAATCGCCAGGGACAGAATCTCCTGGGCGGTCTTGTGGCACTCGGCGCGAACCTGCTGCTCGGACTCGCGAATGATCGTGGCAGCCTCGTGGGTGACCTCGCCGCGAACCTTATCGAGGAGCTCCTTGTGGGCGTCCTCGCGGGTCAGGTCGGCGATACGCTCGAGCTCGGAGGTCTGCTTGGCGCAGAGCTCCTCAAGCTCGCGGGAGCGCTTCTCGACCTGACCGGCCTGGCTGGACAGCTGGTGCTCACGCTTGTCGAGAGCGTCGTTGCGGCGATCGAGGGATTCCTCGCGCTGCATCACACGGTTCTCGAGCGTACGAATCTCGCTCTTACGCTGCTTGTCCTCGGCCTCGGCGGCCTGCTTGTTCTTGATGATCTCCTCTTTAGCCTCGAGCAGAGCCTCTTTTTTGAGGGTCTCGGCCTGACGCTTAGCATCACCGATCAGAGACTCAGCCTGTGCGTGTGCCGACTGGATCTTTTCGTCGGCCTCGTGAAGACTACCCTGCTTGGCGGTGCGCATGTAGGCAATGGCGGCGATGGCACCCAAAACGATGCCAACGAGCGCTGCGATGATAGGCATGCTCACTCCTTTTTATGGATTCGTTACACAACAAAGCGAACCGTCCTTACGAACGGCTCGCGACATTTGAGTAATATGGGCGCAGCTTATGCGGGTCGGATACAGATAAACATATAAACAAACTCATCACAGATGAGCACATATCACAAAGCAAATGACAGTGTTTATCGTACGTTGAACCACAACAACTGTCAAATAAATGGCCCCGGCACGGCGGCTAAAACACGGTGAACGGCAGGGCCACAAAACGCATACGCCTAAACCGCACATTCCTCGCGTTCGGCATCGAGACGTGCCTTAACGGCATCGGCGGCGACGTGATACGAGAAGCCCTTGCCCATCAAAAACCGAACCAGTTTTTCGAATGCGCGCGTCTCTGGAACACGCCGCTTGGCGAGCAGGGCTGACGCACGCGCCAAATCGTCTTCGACGGCAAAATAATCCTCGGGATAACCGGGAATGTCATCGAGCACGACATGACGGCGCTTGAGCTCGGTCTCGATTTTGCGCTGTCCCCAACCGCGCCGCTTGCGCTCCTCGATAAAGTACGAGCAAAAGCGGCTCTCGTCTAAAAAACGATACTCGGTGGCGCGCTCGACGGCGAAATCGATCGCAGGCTGGTGAAAGCCGTAGCGAGCCAGCTTGTCACGGACCTCACCCGTCGCATGGTCGCGGCGCGATAACATCTCGGTCACCATGGTAAGTGCACATTTACGCTCAATGAGCTGCACCGCCTCACGGAAGTTGTCCCAATCACAGGGAAGATCGGGGCGGTTTTTGACATACAGCCGCGCGACCCGCACGGGAATCCAAATCGACCGTTCAAAACCGCCCTCAAGCTCACAATCAATATGTGCGCAAGGCTTTTTGGACGCATACCCGCTCGAGAACGAGGAGGCCGCCTTCTTATCGGGAAAGACGACCGTGGCCTCGGTCACCGTATACGACATGAGCGTAACCGCTACTCGTCGTCATCATCGAGCATGGCGGACCCATCGATGGCGTAAAGCTCGTCAAACTCCTCAGGCGCAGGCTGATCGGTCAGCTCGACCTCGGACGGAGCATCGTCATCAAACTCAAGTCCACAGGCAAGGCGGACCTTATGCTCAATCTCGTCGGCGCAATCGGGGTGTTCGCGCAGGAACGCCTTGGCGGCCTCGCGACCATTGCCGAGCTTGTCCTCGCCATAGGCAAACCAGGAGCCCATCTTCTTGCAGATGCCGCACTCGACAGCCATGTCAAGAATCGAGCCCTCCTTAGAGATGCCCGTACCGTACATGATGTCGAACTCAGCAGAGCGGAACGGAGCTGCCACCTTGTTCTTAACGACCTTGGCGCGCACGCGGTTACCGATAACCTCGTCCTTAAGCTTAATGCTGTCGATGCGGCGAATGTCGATACGCACCGAAGAGAAGAACTTAAGGGCGCGGCCGCCCGTCGTAGTCTCGGGGTTGCCGAACATGACGCCGATCTTCTCACGCAGCTGGTTAATGAAGATGCACGTCGTGTTGGACTTGGACAGCGAGCCGGCGAGCTTGCGGAGCGCCTGGCTCATCAGGCGAGCCTGAAGACCGACCGTAGTATCGCCGATTTCTCCCTCGATCTCGGCACGCGGGGTCAGCGCGGCGACGGAGTCGACGACGATGGCATCGATGGCGCCGGAACGCACGAGCATGTCAACAATCTCGAGCGCCTGCTCGCCCGTGTCGGGCTGGGAAATGAGCACCTCGTCGATATCCACGCCGATGCGCGCGGCATACGTGGGATCGAGCGCGTGCTCGGCATCGATAAATGCCACAACGCCACCCATTGCCTGGGCCTCGGCCAGGATCTCGAGCGAAAGCGTCGTCTTACCGGAGGACTCAGGACCGTAAATCTCGACGATACGGCCGCGCGGCACGCCGCCGATACCCAGCGCGGCATCGAGGGCCAGGGCGCCCGTGGGAATGGCCTCGACCTCGAGCTCGGGACCACCGTCGCCGTACCTCATGATGGAACCCTGGCCGAATTTCTTCTCGATCTCGGCCTTGGTGGTGGCGATCATCTCATCGCGCTCTTTACCCGTCGTGCGAGCATGAACGGTACGTACGGGACCTGAATTCTTGGCCATGAATAGCCCTCCTCTTAACAACCTGCATCGATTATAAACGAACGGCTGTTCGTGGTCAACCGTTCAGGCCAATCATATGCAGGCGGTCTTTCCAAAACCCAACCAAACGCCGACCAAACACTGACCAAATGCTTGACCACAAAGGACCAAATATGAACAAGGCAGGCAAAAATACATCTACAACCAGCACAAACGCCAAATGAGCCTAAGGTCCCTATCTCCACAATTAAGGGGCTCGGAGGCCCCTTAAAACACGTCTATTCCATAGAGTTGAGCACAAGGGCAATGCGACCCAATGCCTCCGTGACCGCATGGGCACGAACACACGAACGGTCGCCCTCATAGTGGCAGCGCACAGAGTCCACGACCGGCACGCCCCCATCGGCGGAACGATGCGCCCAGCCAATATAGAAAGTGCCCGCCGGATCGTCCTCAGTGCCACCGCCGGGGCCGGCATAACCCGTTGCGCTCACTGCAATATCGCTCTGGTACAGCTCCAGCGAACCCGCCGCCATCTCGCGCGCGGTCTGATGCGACACCGCGGTATAGCGGTCGAGCGTCTCCTGCTCAACACCAAGAACGCGATGCTTAATCTCATCGCAATAGGTCACCGCACCGCCACGCAGCACCGCCGAGGCGCCCGGGATATCGGCAATCGTCGATGCGATCATACCCGCCGTCAGCGACTCAGCCGTCGAAACCGTCACGCCCCGAGCGCTCGCGCGCTCGACAATATCGCGCGCCAGCTCCTCGTTGTGTGCGGAAATCTGCTCAAAAGAGTCCGTCATACCCACCAGGACCTAGACCGAAAAGACGATCTTGCGGCAGTTCCAGAAGTACTGGGCGCCCGAGATAACGGTCAGGACAACGGCAACGGCGTACAGGAAGCGCGACACCGAGTAGATGCCGAGCGTCAGCGCCACCGGGCCAAGGTGCAAGCCGGCCATAGCAAAAACGCACAGGTAACCGCAAATGGAGACCATCGTGGTTGCCGTCTTGTACTTGCCGAGCTTATCGGCCGCAACGACCACACCGGCCGCACTCGCGACCATGCGAAGGGCGCTCACCAGCAGCTCACGGAACAGGATAATGAACACGGACCACACGGTCACCATGCCAAAATCCAAGAACAGCAGCAGGGCCGAAAACACGAGCAGCTTATCGGCGATGGGGTCCAAGAATTTACCGAAGTCGGTGATCTCGTTGCGCGAACGCGCCAGATAACCGTCGACCTTATCGGTGCACGACAGGATCACATACAGAATGAAGGCAGCGGCGGCGAGCGGGCCGTCGAAGGTGCTCCAATCCGTACCGGCAACACTCGTGTGAGAAAGCGCCGACACGATCATGAACACCGGGATAAAGACGATGCGAACGCACGTCACGATGTTGGCGTTCGTCAAGACTCTAGTCAGTTCCTTATTGCTCTCGTTAGCCACGACGCTCTCCTACTCCACAACATGACCGATAAGCTCATAGCAGAAGCTATCGGTAAACTCGACGGTCAGAATATCGCCCACGGACGCCTCGCTGGCGTCCAGATGCACCGCGCCATCGGAATCGGGCGCCTGGAACCAGGCAGGGCCGATCAGCTCGGCGCCATCCTCGTTCTTTTCTATACCGTCGACGTTTACCTGGGCGCGCTCGCCCACATGTGGGCGGTGGCGGCAAAACCGAGCGACTCGGCCAGGTCCATGGCCTCCTGGGCGCGCTCGAGCTTGACCTCTTCGTCGACCTGACCCTCCATCTTAGCGGCCAGGCTGCCCTCCTCCTGCGAGTAGGCAAAGACACTCGTGTAGTCAAAGCCGACGGTGTCCATAAAGTCGATAAGATCGCGGAACTCGTCGTCGGTCTCGGTCGGGAAGCCGACCATGGCCGTGGAACGAATCACGATGCCGGGGATGCGCTCGCGAAGGTCACGGAACAGATCCTCGAGCTCCTGGCGCGAACCGGAGCGACGCATGGCCTTGAGAATGCGCGCGTCGCAGTGCTGCACGGGGATATCGATATAGGGCAGCACCTCGGGCGTATCGCGAATCGTCTCGATGAGTTCGTCAGTCATGCCCTCGGGCTGCAGATAGAGCACGCGGACCCAGACGTTGTGCGGGCGCACGGCCTCGGCGACGGCACGCAGCAGCTGCGCCAGATTGCGCGGCGAGCCATCGGCGACGTCCTCGTCGGCAAAGTCGGTACCCCAGATGCCCGTGTCCTGGCCGATCAGCACGATCTCGCGCACACCGCCGGCAACCAGGTCACGCACCTCGGAGATAATGCTCTCGGCATTGCGCGAATGATAGCGACCGCGAATATAGGGGATCATGCAGAAGCTGCAGAAGCGGTTGCAGCCATCGGAAATCTTGACGTAGGCGACAGCACCCTCGACGGTACGTGTG
>ENA-UONX01003021-UONX01003021.1-human-gut-metagenome-genome-assembly--contig:-P74old-NODE-3021-length-10880-cov-32.836582_pt1 | contig 10880 bp, 10 predicted proteins | sample MGYA00242466_ERZ724013 | MGnify/ENA metagenome assembly ERZ724013 | reverse complement strand
AGGAGATCACCCTGTTCCGCAACGGCACCCTGCAGATGGCTTTCTGCTGGAACATTGCACAGCAGCTGAACGCTGACACCGCTGCCGCAGGCCAGACCATCAGCGGCGACGAGATCTTCCCCATGGCATTCCCCACCGAAAGCGGCGACCCGAAGCTGTGCGGCGGCATCTGGGGCTTCGGCATCTTTGATAACGGCGACGAGGCCAAGATCAAGGCTGCAAAGACCTTCATCGACTTTATTGCTGCCGACCCCGCTCAGGTCAAGGACAGCGTGCTGGCTTCCACCTACTTCCCCGTCCGCACCAGTGTGGGCGACATCTACGCCGGCAACGAGGTCATGAGCGAGTACAGCAAGTTCATGGGCTATCTGGGCGACTACTACCAGATCACCCCGGGCTGGACCACTGCCCGTACCGAGTGGTGGAATATGCTGCAGCGCGTGGGCTCCGGCGAGGCCGTCGAGACTGCCGTCAAGACCTTTGTGGACAACGCAAACGCAGCCGCTGCTGCCGAGGCATAAGCGCTAGTTCCTCTGAACTGCATCACAGCTGAACCGCATGGCCCCTTCCTCCGGGTGAGGGAGGGGCCTTTTTACGGAAAAAACACTCTCAAACGAAAGGTTTGGTGATCCTCTTGGCTGCAAAGACGGCAATGAAAGAGCCCAAACGCAGCAGTGCGCTGGTACGGCGCGAAACCTTCGCCTCCTACTGCTTCCTGCTGCCCAGCCTGATCTTCTTTCTGGGCTTCGTCATCTACCCCATGATCCTCTGCGTGGTGACCAGTTTCTTTGACTCCACCATGAACCGCGCGGATATCTTTGTGGGTCTGGCAAACTACAAGACCCTGTTTGCCGACCCCATCTTCCTTGGCGCATTAAAGAACACCTTCGTCATCGTCATTGTGTCGGTGCCCATTACCTGCATCTTCTCGCTGTGGGTGTCCTCCGCCATCGTAGACCTGCCGGAGTGGGCCACCAGCCTTTTCCGCTGCGTGTTCTACCTGCCCGTGGTCACCGGCTCGGTCGCTGTTACCGTGGTGTGGAAGTGGATGTACAACAACTACTACGGCATCTTCAACTATCTGGGCAAGAGCCTGGGCCTCATCGATAAAAACATCAACTGGCTGGGTGACGAGCGGTTCGCTTTGGGCTGCATCATCCTGATCCTGCTCACCACCTCGGTGGGCCAGCCCATCGTGCTGTATGTGTCGGCCCTGGGCAACGTGGATCAGTCCATCGTGGAAGCTGCCGAAGTGGACGGCGCAAACGATTTCCAGTGCTTCTGGAAGATCAAGTGGCCCGCCATCATGCCCACCACCCTGTACATCCTGGTCATCACCACCATCAACTCCTTCCAGTGCTTTGCGCTGATCCAGCTGCTGACTTCCGGCGGCCCCAACCACAGCACCGATACCATCATGTACTACATCTACTACACCGCGTTCAAGCTCTACCGCTACGGCTACGGCAACGCCATGGGCGTGGTGCTGGCGGTCATCATTGCCATCCTGTCGGCGGTCCAGTTCAAGCTGGGCAACCAGGATAATTAAAGGAGGTGCCGGAAATGAGTGCAACTGCAAAAAAGCAAAAGCCCTTAAAGCGTCACCCCAGCAAACTCAAGCGGATGAGCGCCTACATGATCCTTGCCATCATCCTCATCAGCATCATGGCGGTGCTGTTCGCGTTCCCGCTGTACTGGATCATCACCGGCTCGTTCAAAACGGGCGCGGCCATCAACTCCACCACCCCGGAGTGGTGGCCCAGTGAGTGGGTGCTCACCAACTACCAGAAACTGTTTGCGGGCAAAAGCGCTCCGCTGTGGCAGCTGGCCGTGCCGTTCGGCAGCCGTTTCAGCGCCGACGGCGAGCCTGTCTACTTCTCGGTCGGCCCCACCGTCCCGGCGGCCATCCGCTGGATGGTCAACACCGTCTTCATGGCGGTCGTCTCCATGATCCTCACCTGTGCAACGGCTGCCATGGCAGGCTATGCACTGGCCAAGAAGCGTTTCGTGGGCCGCAAGCTGCTGTTTACCCTCATCGTCTGCGCCATGGCTCTGCCCAAGCAGGTCATCCTGATCCCCCTGCTGCGCGAGATGAGCGCCCTGAACCTGTACAACACCATCTGGGCCGTCATCTTCCCCATCGTGGGCTGGCCCTTCGGCGTGTTCCTGATGAAGCAGTTCAGTGAGGGCATCCCCACCGAAATGCTGGAAGCTGCCCGCATCGACGGTGCCAGCGAGGCACGCACCTTTGTCAAGATCGTGCTGCCCATGGTCAAGCCCGGTATCGGCGCACTGGCCATCTTTACCTTCATCAACAGCTGGAACGATTACTTCATGCAGTTGATCATGCTGTCCAGCACCAGCAACCTGACCATCTCGCTGGGCATTGCAAAGCTGCAGGCCGAGAACAGCACCGATTTCGGTCTGATCATGGCCGGTGCCGCACTGGCCGCCGTGCCTATCATCATCATCTTCCTCATTTTCCAGAAGTACTTCACCAAGGGCATCGCAATGGGTGCTGTCAAGGGCTAAAATCCCGACCGCCGCCTGCGAGCAAAGACTTCCCCCGCTCCGGGGGAAGATGTCACGCAAGTGACAAAAAGGGGAGTACAGGGAGCAATTTTTGGCTCCGCGGTCTGCAGGATGCAAGGCCCGCACCAAGGGCCTTGCAGACGCAGGGCACCGCAAGAGGACCCCATTATTTCCCGTTCAAAATGCATACAAAGCTTAATGAATTATTGCAAAGAAGGGTGAATCATGAAAGACATTACGAAATACCAGGGTGTTATTCCTGCTTTCTACGCCTGCTACGACGCAGAGGGCAACATTTCCACCGAGGGTGTCAAGGCTCTCACCCGCCACCTGATCGCCAAGGGCGTCAAGGGCGTGTATGTGGGCGGTTCCTCCGGCGAGTGCATCTACCAGCATGTGGATGAGCGCAAGGCTGTGCTGGAAGCCGTTATGAGCGAAGCCAAAGGCAAGCTGACCGTCATTGCCCATGTCGGCTGCAACAACACCGCCGACAGTGTCGAACTGGCCCGCCATGCCGAGAGCGTGGGCGTGGACGCCATCGCATCCATCCCGCCCATCTACTTCCACCTGCCGGAGTACGCCATCGCCAAATACTGGAACGACATGTCTGCGGCGGCTCCCAACACCGAGTTCGTCATCTACAACATCCCGCAGCTGGCCGGCACCGGCCTGACCATGAGCCTGCTGGGTGAGATGCTCAAGAACCCCAACGTGATCGCCGTCAAGAACAGCTCCATGCCGACGCAGGACATCCAGATGTTCAAAGATGCCGGCATCGCAGCCCGCGGCGAAGGCGGTTTCGTGGTGTTCAACGGCCCGGATGAGCAGTTCGTTTCCGGCCGCGTCATCGGCGCAGACGGCGGCATCGGCGGCACCTACGCCGTCATGCCGGAGCTGTACCTGGCTATGAATGACCACATCAACAAGGGCGAGATCGAAGCCGCCCGCGCCATCCAGTACGATGCCGACCGCATCATCTACAAGATGTGCTCTGCCCACGGCAACCTGTACGCCGTGCAGAAGGAGATCCTGCGCCGGATGTACGGTCTGGAGCTGGGCGGCGTGCGCGAGCCCATGCCCGGACTGATCCCCAGCGATGAGCCCATCATTGCCGAAGCACAGGCTATGATCGAAGCCGCCATCGCAAAACTGTAAAATCAAACAGCGCCCCTCTCCAACTCTGCCGCAGAGGGGAGAGCGGGCGCTTCTTTTTGACGGAGGAAACACACATGATCTGCGACGATCTGAAGCACCTGAAACGTTATCAGGGGCTTAACAAAAACCTCGACACTGCCATTGACTACCTACAGACCCACGACCTTGCCGCCCTGCCGGATGGCCGCACCGAAGTGGACGGCGACAACGTGTTTATCAACATGATGGACGCCACCTTGCACTCCGACCACGGCTTCCACCCGGAGTACCACAAAACCTATGCCGATCTTCAGATCGACATCACCGGCGGCGAGGGCTGGGGCTACACCAACATTCCCGGCAAAGAGATCGGCGAGTTTACCGGCGACTGCGGTTTTCAGGACAGTGCCAGCGTCGTGACCGGCGCTCTGGGCGAGGGGCGGTTCGTACTGTTCTTCCCCACCGAGCTTCACAAACCCGGCCTTGTCCAGCACGGCTGTGTGGGCGTGCGCAAGGCTGTTGTCAAGATCAAAATGGAGGGCTGAAAAAATGGATAAGGAAAAACTGTTTGCTCAGATCAAAGGCGGTCTGATCGTCTCCTGTCAGGCGCTGGAGACCGAACCGCTCTACACGAAAGAGGGCGGCGTGATGCCTCTGATGGCAAAAGCTGCCGCCATGAGCGGAGCTGTGGGCATCCGCGCCAACACCGTGCGGGATATCACCCAGATCAAGCAGGTGGTGGACCTGCCGGTCATCGGCATCATCAAAAAGGACTACCCCGGCACCCCCATGTACATCACCGTCACCATGAAGGAAGTGGACGAGCTGGTGGCCTGCGGGGTGGATATCCTTGCCGTGCAGGGCACCGGTGCCCTGCGCCCGGACGGCTCCACCTCCGCCCAGTTCATCCGCGCCGTCAAGGCCAAGTACCCCGACCAGCTGGTGATGGCAGACTGCGACAACTTTGAGAACGCCATGCTCTGCGCCGAGGCCGGTGCCGACTTTGTGGGCACCACCATGCGGGGCTACACCCCCGAGACCACCGGCATCAACGACATCGACTTTGACTTCATCCGCAAGCTGTCCGCCGAGTGCCCGGCAAAGATCATTGCCGAGGGCCACATCCACTACCCGGAGCAGGCGGTCAAGGCGCTGGAAGCCGGTGCCTTTGCGCTGGTGGTGGGCGGTGCCATTACCCGCCCGGCCGAGATCACGGCCCGCTTTACCGGTGCCATCCACGCCATGAACAAATGACAACAAAAGGAAAGGGAATGCTGGATGAAACAGTATCTTGCCATTGACATCGGCGGCACCAGCGTCAAGCTGGGCCTTGTGGACGAAACGGGCGGCATCCTTGCCAAAGCCGAGGAGAGCGTCAGCTTTGACGGCTGGCAGACTCCCATCCTGACCACGGTGCTGGCCGCTGCCGAGCGGTTTCTCACCGCGCGGGGGGAAGACCCGCGGGCGCTGGAAGGCATCGGCGTTTCCGCCACCGGCCAGATCAACAGCCATACCGGCGTGGTGGTGGGCACCTGCGGCAACCTGCCCAACTACATTGGCAGCCCCATCAAGGAGCAGCTGGAAGCCAAATTCCACCGGCCCGTCACTGTGGCCAACGACGCCAACTGCATGTGCCTGGGTGAAGTCTGGGTCGGCGGGGCAAAGGGCTATACCGACGTCATCGGTGTCACGCTGGGCACTGGCGTCGGCGGCGGCATCCTGACCGGGGGCCGCCTGCTGGAGGGTGCCCGGGGCCTGGGCGGCGAGATGGGCCACTACCGTACCCACGCCCAGCACGGCCTGCTTTGCACCTGCGGGGCGGTGGGCTGCTGGGAGCAGTACGCCTCCACCACGGCTCTGGTGCGGGGAGCCCACGCCATTGACCCCAACCTGAAAGATGGCCGGGCCATCTTTGCGGCGGCCGAGGCAGGAAACCCGCTGGTGCTCGATCTCATCGACCGCTGGACGGACGAGATCGCGCAGGGGCTGGCGGGCATGGTGCACATCTTCAATCCGCAGCTCATCCTGATCGGCGGCGGCGTCAGCGCGCAGGAAAAATTCCTCATCGAGCCGGTGGCCGCAAAGGTCCGGCGCTCCATCATGCCCGCCTTTGCCGAGGGGCTGGAGATCCGGGCGGCTCAGCTCCACAACGACGCCGGAATGGTAGGCGCTGTGTATTATTTCCGCCAGACCATGGAAAACACCTGAACAGGAGGAACTACCATGAAAAAACATGTTCTCTGCCTGGGTGACAGCAACACCCACGGCTACTGTGCCGACCCGACGGACTGTGCCGACGGCGGGATCCGCTTCAATGAGGAGGAACGCTGGACCTGCCGCCTGCAGACCGCGCTGGGCAGCGATTATCTCGTCACCGAAGAGGGCCTCTCCGGCCGGACGACCGTCTTTGTAGACCCCATCCACGAATCTATGGACGCCCTGAGCGCCGCCTACGCTCTCCTCAAGAGCCATGAGGTCATCGACCTGCTCATCATCATGCTGGGCACCAACGACGTCAAGGAGCGCTTTGGAGCCAACGCCGCCTGTATCGCCGCGGGTCTGGAACGGCTCATCCTCAAGTGCAAGAGCGTGGACTGCTGGGGTGCCAAGGCCCCCAACATTCTGGTGGTGGCCCCGCCCCGTATCAAAGAGGGCTTCCACGACCCCGTCATGGGCGAGGGCTGTGTGGAGAAATCCGCCGGTGTGGCGGAGCAGTTCCGCGTCATCGCCGAGCGGCAGGGCGTGCACTTTCTGGACGCCGAGGGCTGCGAGTTCAATCAGATCGACTTTATGCACCTGACCCGCCATGGCCACGCTCAGCTGGCGGAAAAGCTGGCAGAGCTGGTGCCGACTTTATTGTAAAATTTTCCTCCTCGCCAGAGGCTCTCCCTTTGGGAGAGCTGGCGCGTTAGCGCCTGAGAGGGCGAGCCTGGCAAAGAAAAACACGCAAACACAGCGATACGCACTCTGTTTGTCAGAGGCAGCGTATCGCTGTGTTTTTGCTTTTTGACAGCATCCTGGCCCTCTCCGTCACCTGCGGTGACACCTCTCCCAAAGGGAGAGGCCTTGGCAAAGCGGGAAGCAGCAGTTATTTTTTAAAAGATAGCCGCATAAACTTTGCTAAAACAGGACGAGAGGGGAGAGCACTTTGGAAAAGCAGGAAATGCTGGAGCAGAACGCGGTCTGCCGGGAGATCGGTGCACGGACGGGCGGCGACATCCTCATCGGGGTGGTGGGGCCGGTGCGGACAGGAAAGAGTACATTCATCAAGCGGTTTATGGAGCAGCTGGTGCTGCCTGCCATGGGGCCGGAGGCCGCCCGCCTCCGCGCCCGGGATGAGCTGCCCCAGTCGGCGGCGGGGCGTACCATCATGACTACCGAGCCCAAGTTCATCCCGGAAGCGGCAGTGCCGCTGGCACTGGAGGGCGGGGGCGAGTGCCGGGTGCGCCTCATCGACTGTGTGGGCTACATGGTGGAGGGGGCCATGGGCCACGAGGAGGATGACAAGCCCCGGATGGTCAAGAGCCCCTGGTTTGAGGAGGAGATCCCCTTTGACCTGGCGGCAGAAACGGGTACCCGCAAGGTCATCACCGACCACTCCACCATCGGTATCGTGGTCACGACGGATGGCTCCATCAGCGAGATCCCCCGGGAAAGCTACCTCCCGGCAGAGCAGCGGGTGGTGCAGGAGCTGGAAGCGCTGGGTAAGCCCTTTGTCATCCTCCTCAACAGCACCCACCCGGACGCCCCGGAGACCCGGGCCCTGGCGGCCGAGTTGGAGCAGAGCTATGGCCGCAGCGTGCTGGCCGTCAGCTGTCTGGACCTGGATGCCGCCGCACTGAACACCATCCTGCAAAAGGTGCTGTATGAGTTCCCGGTGCGGGAGCTGGATTTCGCCCTGCCCCGCTGGGTGACCATGCTGGACAAAGGCCACTGGCTCCAGACGGAAGTGTACTCTGCCGCCATGGCCTTTTCCGAGCAGGTGACCCGGATGAAAGACCTCTCTGCCTCCGGCGGGGCCGCGCTGGCCTGTGACGCCGTCCAGCAGACCGCTCTCAGCGGGATGAACCTCTCTGACGGAATCGTCCGGGTGACGGTGATCCTGAAGCCGGAAGTCTTCTATCAGGTGCTCAGCGAGCAGACCGGGTTGGAGATCGGCGATGAGGCCGGGCTGATGCCCTGCATCCTCTCGCTGGCAAAGGCCAGCCGGGAGTACGAGAAAATTCGTTCCGCCCTCGAGCAGGTGGAGGCCACCGGGTACGGCATCGTCATGCCCACCATTGACGAGCTCTCGCTGGAACAGCCTGAGATCGTCCAGCAGGGCGGGCGGTACGGCGTCCGGCTGGAAGCCAGCGCCCCCTCCATTCAGATGATGAAAGCCACCATCCACACCGAGATCAGCCCCATCGTGGGCACCGAGAAGCAGAGCGAAGATTTAGTCCAGAGCCTTTTGCGGGATTTTGAGAGCGACCCCGTCAAGCTGTGGGAGTCCAATATCTTTGGCAAAAGTCTGCACGAGCTGGTCAACGACGGGCTGCAGAACAAGCTCTTGCACATGCCGCAGGAAGCCCGCACCAAAATGCAGGAAACGTTGGAGCAGGTCATCAACGAGGGCTGCACCGGCCTCATCTGCATCTTACTTTAAACAAAAACAGCCCCCGGCGGGAGTTCCGTCGGGGGCTGCTGTCATTTTAGGCTGATTTCCCATGAGGAACATCAACCCAGTGGCTGATACTTCTGCAAGATCGTGTGGAGCCCTAGTTCCCGGGCGCGGGAAAGTAAGTAACGGTAGCGGGCCAGCAGGGCCTGCCGCTCGTAGATGCGCTGCTCGATGAGGTCTGTGTCCGTTTCCAGATCAAACATCATCTCGTTGCGGCGCAGACAGAACAGGCACTCTTTCAGTTCCTCCTCCAGCTCCGGGTGGTAACGCTCGTGCTCCGTGTCCCGCGGGATGCGGCTGGAAAGCAGGGTCTGCGGCTTTTGTGCGGCTTGTACCATAGGATGTCCTCCTTTTTGTTTTTGCATCTGCTGGTTTCCAGTATATGCAGCGGGCACAAAAAGGATGACATTTCAGGGAACTGTGCACGGCTCCGCGTTGATTTTTCAAAAAGTGCAAATTTTTTCAAAAAACCGCTTGACAAAGACGCGCGTTTTCCGTATAATAGCACACGTTGAGCGGCTCACCCCGCAAAACACAACAGAATATTGGGGATTTGCATAGTGGTAGTGCGGTAGACTCTGACTCTACTTGTGGGAGTTCGATTCTCTCATCCCCAACCAGTCTGGCCATCCGGTAATAATCGGGTGGTTTTTTTGTTTGTCTTGTAAAAGCCCCATGCCCTGTCGTATAATAAAAGAAAAACAAAAAGGGAGAACCCACTATGGCAAAACGAATGCTGGATTGCTGCGCTTCGGATTTTGCGCAGTTCACCAAGGCTGACCTGCTGGAGTCCATCCAGAAGAGCGAGGGCCGGGTCATTGCCTGCGAGACCATCGGTTCGGTGCAGCCGCTGCTGGGCAATGTGACCAACGCGGAGTTTGCGGCCTCCATGGGGGCGGATATCCTGCTGCTGAATCTGTTTGATGTGCAGCAGCCCGTCATCCACGGCCTGCCGCCGGTGGAACCGGGGGAGACCATCCGCCTGCTGAAAAAGCTCACCGGGCGGCCCGTCGGCATCAATCTGGAGCCCGTGGCGGATGATGCGGAGATCGAGACGGACCCCATGTGGGCCATGTCCGCCGGGCGGCGGGCCACGGTGGAGAACGCTCTGCGGGCCAAGAAGCTGGGCATTGATTTTGTCCTGCTCACGGGCAACCCCGGCGTCGGTGTCACCAACACAGCCATTGAGCAGACGCTCCGCCGTTTCAAAGAAGCCGTCGGGGACAGCATCGTCCTGGCGGCAGGCAAGATGCACGCGGCGGGGATCCTTTCGGAGGCGGCGGAAAACATTATGACAGAGCAGGACATTGCTTCCTTTGTGGAGGCCGGAGCCGATATCATCCTCCTGCCTGCCCCCGGCACTGTGCCCGGCATCACGCAGGAGTACGCCCAACGCCTGATCACATGCGCCCACCAGCACGGCGCACTGACCATTACTTCCATCGGCACCTCGCAGGAGGGCGCTGACACCGACACGATCAAGCGCATTGCCCTCATGTGCAAGATGGCGGGCACCGATATCCACCACCTGGGCGATACCGGTTACTTCGGGATGGCCCTGCCGGAGAATATCATGGCCTACTCCATCGCGGTGCGGGGCGTGCGGCACACTTACCACCGGATGGCCTGCTCGATTGCAAGGTGAAGCGTGACAGAAGCTTGGGGAGCTTTCCCAAGCGGTGATGGTGATAAAAGCCCCCTAAAAATCTTGACATCAGCCCCCGTGCGTGTTATCATACATAAAGATAACATGGTGTGCGGGTGGTTCCGTGCACGAAACTATGGAGCTAGAGAGGTTTTCTATTATGGAACGTATTAAGACTATCGCTACTCGTGACCTGACCAAGAGCGTTAAGACCGGCGGCTGCGGCGAGTGCCAGTCCGCTTGCAAGACCTCCTGCGGCGTGGCTAACCAGCAGTGCGAGAACAGCAATAAGTAATTTTTGCAAACCTTATGCCGCCTTTGCCGGGCGGCATTTTTTTATGGTATGGAGGTAAAAATGGTACATCAGTATCAATTGAATGGATATAACATCGTGCTGGATACCTGCAGCGGTTCCGTACATGTGGTGGACGATGTGGCGTATGATGTGATCGCCATGTATGCAGACCACACCCCGGACGAGATCGTGTCTGCCATGATGGAAAAATATGGCGACCGGCCCGACGTCACCGAGGAAGACCTGCGCCAGTGCATCGAGGATGTCACCGCCCTGAAAGAGGCGGGCAAGCTGTGGAGCCCGGATGTCTACGAGGATATGGCGTTTGACTTTAAGAACCGCAACACCGTGGTCAAAGCTCTCTGCCTGCATGTGGCCCACACCTGTAACCTGAACTGCTCCTACTGCTTTGCTTCCCAGGGCCGTTATGAGGGCGAGCGTGCCCTCATGAGCTTTGAGGTGGGCAAGCGCGCCATGGATTTCCTCATTGAGAACAGCGGCACCCGCCGCAACCTCGAAGTCGATTTCTTCGGTGGTGAGCCGCTGATGAATTTCGATATGGTCAAAAAGCTGGTGGCCTACTGCCGTGAGCAGGAGAAGATCCACAACAAGAA
>ENA-UONX01003019-UONX01003019.1-human-gut-metagenome-genome-assembly--contig:-P74old-NODE-3019-length-10886-cov-4.277167_pt1 | contig 10886 bp, 10 predicted proteins | sample MGYA00242466_ERZ724013 | MGnify/ENA metagenome assembly ERZ724013 | reverse complement strand
AGCAGCAATTCCGCCAGCTCCGGTCCGTCCAAAGAAACCTCTTCTACTTCCGGAGACAAAAAGCCGGATGCTCCAAAGAAGGACTCCAAACAGGAACCAGACAGCGGCTACCGCCAGGGGTCTGTGACGGATGAGGAAATTGCAAATAATAGTTCTTCTGACTCCACAGAGGAATAAATAAACGTGTGCCGCAAGACACACAAACAAACGCCCCCGCAAGGAAATCTCCTGCGGGGGCGTTTCTATCTCATCATTCAGTTTCCCAAACGAATCTTCTATTATTTCTGAAGTGCAAGGACGTCAGCGAATGCCTGAATAGCAGTGCTTGCCTGACCGAAGTCTCTCATCTGCTGGTCGATACCCAGTTTGATGTGCGGAACACCTGCATCGTTCAGAGCTTTCTTCAGGTACGGATACTCCATCTCCTCCGGATCACAGAACTGCTGCATGAACAGTACCAGACCCTGAGCGCCGCTCTCCTTAACCATGTTAGCTACGAACTCACCACGACGGTTCTTGTTGGATTCCGGATCGTACAGAAGTACTTCGTAATCGATGTTAGCGAACTGTTTAGCCAGTGCTCTAACCGGATCCAGCTCGTCTTCCGGAGCGTCTACACGGAAGGAACGTGTCTCGTGTGCTACATCATCTGCAGCGATAGCGATGTTGTTCTCTTCGAAGATAGAAAGCAGCTTCGGATTATCACAGATAATACCGGAGGTAACAACCTTGGTTCCCTTCCAGTCACAGACAGGAAGTTTAGCCAGCTCTGCGTTCAGCTCGTTCAGCTTTGCAGTGTATTCCGGCTTCTCCATGAAGTAGAATGCCTTCAGAACTGCGGAACGCTTGGTTGGTGTGATAACATCACAGTGCTCGTTAGCCAGTTTTACGAACTCACGGCGAGCTGCACGGCTCTTGTTGTATACAACGATAGCATCCTGGATGTCAGAATCAGTAATCTTTCTTCCAGCGATTTCTTCCAGATCAGCTTTTACATGGTTGTACTGATCGATACAGAACTGAAGACCAAACTCTTCGAAACGGTTCTGCGGATGAGCTAAGAAGATAACTTTCATCTTGTCGCCCATAGCTACACGGAAGTTCTGGCTCATCGGACGAAGAGTATCACAGATAGTAGGTGTGATAATACCGTCTAACTGATCCATAGTTCCATCCAGCAGCATCTCCAGAGCTAACTGAGCGATGGTGCAGTAGAAAGTAGCGCAGTACTCTTTTGCACGGCTGATGGTCTTAGTGTTGGAACCCCACATACCCATCGGAACGATACCAGCGGCATATACAAGCTCTTCCGGAGCGTAGTAAGGAAGAACACCAACTACTTTTTTGCCCTGAGCTTTATATTCAGCAAGCTGCTGCTTCGGAGTTGCAGCTTTTACCTTAAATTCTTCTAATAATGCGTTAACACTCATGGTTATTTAGCCTCCTTTGCCTGCTTATTTGCTTCCATTGCCTCAACCAGACCCTCTACACGAGTCTCGTACTGAGCAGCATTGAAGTTACGCGGGTCAGCCTGATCGCCGTCGAAACCAGCACACGGGATACCCAGGTCAGCAGTAAAGCGACGCTGCATCTCAGCCATGTAACCACTCCACGGTTTACAGCTTCTGTTGTAGTGAACCAGAACGCCATCTACCTTGTTGTCACGGCAGATGCCTTCACGCCAGTCAACACCCTGCTCGATGCAGACAGAGTTCGGAGCTTTGTAGTAAGCACGAGCCATCTCATCGATGTTGTTGTAAACGAAACCGAATGCCGGAGCATATACAACGGCAGTAACGTTTACACCGTGGGTCTTCAGCGGTTTGAACAGAGCCGGCAGTTTCGGCCAGCACGGAATACCCTCGAACATAACACGGTATTTCTCCGGGAACGGAGTTGTGGTCTCACCCTTCTTAACTGTCTCTTCCAGATCTTTTGCAAGTAATTCAAAAGCATCACCAGCAGCTACAGTAGCACGTGCAGTTACAACGTCTGCCATGTGGTTGAACAGGTCAAATCCACTATATGGAGCCGGTTTGTACTGCAGGAAATCACAGACTTTCAGCCAAGCCTTAGCGGTACGGTTAGCGTTTGCACAAGCCTGCTCGAACTTCTTCTCGTCGAACTTCTTGCCTGTCAGCTCTTCCAGCTGTTTGATAGCTTTGTCGAACTGAGCGCGAACGTATTTAACATTCTCATCATGAACATCTACTGTATTGTTGTACGGGATATCGATCATGATCAGCGGAATGTTACACATACGAGCGATGTTCTCATACCATTTTGTCATACAGTTACAGATGTTGTTGCAGCAAAGAACGAAATCCGGCTGCGGAATACGCATCTGACGAATCGGAGAAATAGCCTCAAGACGTTTCTCTTTTTCCGGACCATCCGGGAGTTTTTCAATCTCAAGCAGGTTGTCCAGCTGCAGATACGGAGTCTGAGTCTTCGGATCCTTCTTCGGTTTTCCGTCTTCACCCATCACTACGTTGCCGTCAGCATCTTTTAATGGTTTACCTGTGCTCGGATCGATGATGTATTCACCAGTCTCCGGATCATACTTACGGGATACACGTACACCAGCTGCATATGCAAGGCTGATACGAGCGTAACCGCAGATATCGTTGTCATATCCAAGATCCTCAGCTGCCTGGCACATCAGCTCACCGTAACGGTTAGCTGCGATACCAGCTGCCTGGTTCTCCGGATACATAACGTGTAAATCAAATGCTGCTGCAAGCTCACACGGGAATTTGGAAGAAGACCATCCAACTAACTCGCCTCTTGCTTTGGCCTCACGCGCCTCTTTATGTACGTCATCTACGACTTTACGAAGCGCAAGAACACCAGGACTAACTTGTTTTGCCATAATAATTATCCTCCATTCTTAAAAATTAACTTAGTTACTTCTGACGGCTGGCTACCTGATATGCCATCAGGGCTGCGCCAAGCGCGCCGTTATACTGTGTCAGCGGGGATGTATAAATCTTTACGCCAAGCTCAGCCTCAAGCGCATCTACTACGCCCTGGTTCTGAGCCACACCGCCTGTCATAACGACATCCGGCACTACACCGATTCGGTGGGCAAGACCCGTGACACGATGAGCCACTGAACGATGAATACCGGCAATGATATCACATTTATCCGTTCCCATCGACAACTGGCTTATAACCTCACTCTCTGCAAAAACCGTACAGGTGGAACTGATTCCTACCTGCTTCTTGGACATAGCGCCAAGACGGCCTAGATCACTTACCTCAACTTCGAGAACGCGAGCCATAACATCCAGGAATCTTCCGGTTCCGGCTGCACACTTATCGTTCATCTGGAAGTTTGTCATGACACCGTCCTCAACGCGAAGAACCTTCACGTCCTGACCGCCGATGTCAATTACGGTATGAACCTTCGGGAAAAGGAAATAAGCGCCCTTTGCATGACATGACAGCTCACTCATCTGCTTATCGGCAATTCCGTCCATCAGAGATGTACGTCCATAACCGGTAGCCAGTGTGAATGCCATATCTTCTTTCTTGAGGCCTGCATCTTCCAGAACTGCCTCGATGGCACGGTTTGGACCGCTGGTACCTGCTCCAACGTCAATCAGAGACTTACCTACGATCTCCTTGCCATCCTTCAGGATGATACATTTGGAAGCTGTAGAGCCTACATCGATACCTAAAGTGAAAATTTCGCTCATGATGTATCTTTTTCCTTTCAATACTGACTTTCTATGCCTGATTTTTGTTTCAACGATGTTTTGGCAGATCCGTGCTATCACATCGTCTCCACCCATCATAATACCACAAAATCAACTAAAAGTCGCTGTAAAATCTTGAAAATGTTATAAAATAATTCTTAACAAAACTATTACTTATTACTTATCTGCCTGAGTATACCAATAAATCGAGCAAAGGTTCCAGTTCCTTTGCCCGATTTATCTGCAAGCATCCGGCAAAACGGTTCATTTACAGTCATACAGACAAGCCGCTTCGCCAGAGCCTCACACTATTCACACTATCAATTTGTTACTTATCACTATTTACACTATCACTGTCAGCCGCGTACTTACGCGCCTTCTCTTTTTAAAATGTTATCTTAGCGGCACCTATCACAATGCCGTTTTAATTTGATAATTATTTACCGTAGTTGATGAACTCACGAGTAGATCTCGGAGCCAGCATCTGATGCATCGGGCAGATAGCCTGTGCATTCTGATAATAAGCCTCGGTAAATGCCTGGATGTACGGACGAAGATCGGTCAGATCTACGATCTCATCAACCATACCCTGTTTTGTACAGTATTTCGGACGAGATTTGTCTGTGTACATCTGGATCATAGCGTTCATCTTGTCGATGATCGGCTGAAGCGGCTCGCCAGCTTTTTTAGCTTTAACAAGCTTTCTGGAGTACATAGCGTTTGCAGCGGTCTCACCCGGCATTACGTAGTACTCGCAAGCACCTGTACCGATAGAGAATACGTTGGTGTTGTTGCCCTGCGGACCACCCAGAACGTAGTGAGCAGCAGCACTTGCCTTACGAAGAGTAACCTCCAGAGACGGAAGTTTAGAATTCTCGATGGAGTAAATCAGGGACTGACCTAAACCAAGCAGCTCTGCCTTCTCAGCGTCATCGCCTACATCGATACCTGTGGTATCCTGCAGCCAGATAATCGGTGTCTTATCACGAGCACACAGAGTAACGAACTCGTTCATCTTAATCAGACCCTGACGGTACAGCTTACCACCGATACCTACAGAACCCTGTTTGTACTCCGGATAGTTCATGAGTAAGCCCTGTACGTTAGCGATAACACCAACCAGAAGACCGTTAACTTTTGCAAGACCAGCAACGATCTCCGGACCGTAGCCTTTCTTGTACTCAAAGAACTCACTGTTATCGAACAGACGACCGATTACATCGTAGATGTCGTACGGACGTTTCTGGTTCATCGGGATGATGCTGTACAGATCCTCAGCCGGAAGCTGCGGAGCCTTCGGGCTGTCAACACGGAAGAACTCCAGGTTGAAGCACGGAAGGTAGTTGATGTACTTCTTGATTCCCTCGATAACGCCTAAATCATCCTCGTAAACCTCACGGAAGAATCCGGTCTCATCATAGTGGATCGGCACGGAACCCGGAGCCGGAACGTGATGTTTGCTGTTCTCGATCTGAGCGTTAACGATCTGCTCTGCTGCTTCCTCATCGATGTAACCCTTCGGGTTCATACCGGAAAGGATACCAGCGCCACCAACTGCCATGTTCGCATCTTTATGAGCGATCAGGATAGTCGGGGAAATGCTGTGGTAACCACCACCTGCCGGGTTGGTTCCGTAGATACCTACGATAACCGGAACACCAAGCTGGTTTAACTCAGCGTTGCGGAAGAACGGTGTACCACCACCACGACGGTTCGGGTATACTTTGTCCTGGTTCGGGAACTCAACGCCTGAGCAGTTTAACAGGTATACTAACGGCAGATGCAGCATCTTAGCGGTATCTGCAGCGCGGAGCAGGTTATCTGCCTGTCCCGGAACCCAAGCACCAGCCATCTTCTTGTTATCAGAAGCGATGATGTAAACCCATTTGCCATTTACACGGCCAAGACCATTCAGAACGTTAGTTGTCTGGAAACGGTTGTCTTCCGGATTGTAAAGGCTGTTTAACGGGCACCATGTACCTGGATCGATCAGGGCGTTGATACGCTGTGTAGCAGAAAGCTGTCCACGTGCGTTTAACTTCTCTTCGGTTGTGATACCAGCATCAAGAGCCTGCTTAATGGACTCATGGATGTCGTTCTCAACAGCCTTCAGTTCCTGCTCGTTTTCCGGATTCGGATTAACCAGAGCTTTACCAACGGTAGGCATATTCTGGAAATATCCTGGCATTGAATACATATTCATGTCTTCTTTTCTCCTTATAAAATAAAAAATAAAAATGGTTATAAATGAATTGCTTGCGGGACAGTTCGTCTCCTGTCCCGCCTGCAATCAGTAACTAATTAATCGACAGAAATGATATCTGTCTTGATTCCCTATGAAAGGCTAATTACTTAGTCTCCTTCGGAACTTTGATGAATGCCTGACCTGGGTCGATCTCTTCACGAATAACGCGGATGATCTCCGGATCCGGACCTTCCAGAAGCTGAGCTCTTGTGGTATCGATCTCGAAACCAGTGTTCTCCTGAACCATTTCCGGAGAGGAGAATGGATAGTAGTAAGCCAGATACATTCTCTTGGTCTCTTCGTCGAATTTCATGATACCAAGATCGGTAACTACCATCTGCGGTCCACGGTTGCCCGGAAGACCTGCTCTCTCACGTCCGCCAGGGCCGTCCATCCAGCCACAGCTTGTGATGTAGTCAACATGATCCATGAATCTTCTCTTCTGATGCTGCATCATGATGATGGTGTTGCAGAAGGTAGCGATTCCGTTTGCACCGCCAGAACCGGTGAAACGTGTGGTAGGTTTAACATAATCACCCTTACCAAAGATACAGGTAGAGTTAACGTTTCCGTACGGGTCGATCTGAGCGCCACCGATGAATGCGATCATACGATCAGCATCATGTAACCACTCATTAGCCTCGAAACCTACGAAACGAATGTTCGGCCACTGTACTGCACAGTGAGCCATGAAACGGTTGTCACCTACAGAACGCGGAACCTCGATCGGAGAACAATCCATAAGACCACTCTCTACGATCGGATGGCAGCTCGGGCAAACAACACGTTTTGCCAGGGATGCACCGATTAACGGAAGACCGGTACCAACGATAACGATCTGATTTTCTTTAATATTTTTTGCGATGGCGTAAGCCTGCATTTCCTGCTTTGTATACTTTGTATAATCAGCCATTTTAGATTTTCCCTCCCTCAATTAATGTCTGGTAGAATAGCCAAGATGCGGCTCATTCTTAAGGTTCATGAGGCGAGCGCCGCCCAGTACGTTGAGCAGATCATCCTGATCCTTGCATCCATATACATACTTCTGAAGGTAATCCTTGAAGGTCTCCGGAATCTTGGTGCCGTCAGCAGCATCTTTTGCAGCCTGTGCAGCAACTTCTGCAGCTTTTGCAAGCTTCTCATCTTCCGGCTTAGCAGCAGCAGCCTTAGCAGCTTTGTCTGCAGCCTTCTGAAGCTGTGCCTTAGCATCCTCAGCGTCAAGGTACTTGGAAGCCTTGTCGTACTCTTTCAAGCCCTTATCATCATCATCATAGTAGCCGTAGCACTGTGCCGGCCAAGCACCGTACGGTGCACGAACAACGGCGTCTACACACTCACCAAAGATTCTTGTCTTGGTTGGGTCACGACGGATATACTCATCACTTACGATCTCCTCGCAGGTAACGATACAACGTTTTGCAGCTACAGCGATATCTACGTCATGGAACTCATCACCATCGATGATACAGGTTCCATCCGGAGATGCCTGCTGAACATGGATGATAGCGCAGTCAAGCTTCGGAACCGGAACAGCCAGCAGCTTCTCGCCTGGCTCAAGCGGGTTCTCGATCTCTACGCATTTCAGGTTGTCAACACCTTCCATGGTTCTTCTCTTCTCTTCGCTGATACCCCAGAACTTAACAAGTCCGGAGCCCTGCATCATACGTACCGGCAGATACGGAAGACCCAGAGATGCAGCATGAAGCTGAAGCATCAGAACGTCCTGAGAATAATCCTCATATGTAAGCTCACCCTTCTCGATAGCTGCACGGAAACGACGAGCTACGTTGGTGTAACCAGAGTTTGCAGTATAGCAGTTGATGTAGGCTCTCACACGGCCCTCACCGATTAAGGAGTCCCAGTCTCCGCCTGCCGGTCCGGACCAGCCTACAAAACCAGTTTTACCCTGACGAAGGATCTCGTAAACTGCTGCATACGGTTTACGGTTTGTTGTAAATCCGCCGAGACAAAGTACATCGTTGTCACATACATACTTTTCTACGGCATCGTGTAAAGACATTACTTTATTAGCCACAATAAAGCCTCCTTTAAAAAAATTTTCTATAACTACCTATATAAATAAGTAAAAACGGGATCCGGTACTTCCGGCGCTGCGGTCTTTCGCAGGCCAGATGCAGCCAGATCCCGGCTGCAACAGCCAAAAATCAATATTCGATTAACCGAAAATCAGCATGAAGAAACCTGCTGCTACGGCAGAACCGATAACACCTGCTACGTTTGGTCCCATAGCGTGCATCAGAAGGAAGTTGGTCGGATTCTCTTTTGCACCAACTGTCTGAGAAACGCGGGCAGCCATCGGTACAGCAGATACACCAGCGGAACCGATTAACGGGTTGATCTTGCCGCCGGTTACAGCGCACAGCACCTTACCAAGGAGAACACCTCCGATGGTAGCGAATGCGAATGCAAGAAGACCCATGCAAACGATAGCGATGGTCTGAACACGCAGGAAAATCTCGCCGTTTGCGGTCGCACCTACGGTAGTACCAAGCATGATAGTTACGATGTTGCACAGTGCGTTCTGAGCTGTGTCAGAAAGACGCTCTGTAACACCAGATTCACGAAGCAGGTTACCAAGCATCAGCATACCAAGCAGCGGAGCTACGGACGGAAGAAGCAGGGAGCAGAACAGTACTACGAATACCGGGAATACAATCTTCTCAACCTTGCTTACCTTACGGAGCTGCTTCATAACGATGGAACGCTCTTTCTTAGTGGTAAGAAGCTTCATGATCGGCGGCTGAATCAGCGGAATCAGCGCCATGTAGGAGTAAGCGGCAACGGCGATCGGAGCAACCAGATCCGGTGCCAGGTTGTTAGCTACATAGATAGCGGTCGGACCGTCTGCACCACCGATGATACCGATAGCGGCAGCCTCGCCTACTGTGAATAAGCCAGTTGCGTTAGCCAGCATGAATGCAATGTAGATACCGAACTGAGCAGCTGCACCAAGCAGAAGGCTCACCGGGTTTGCAATCAGCGGACCAAAGTCTGTCATGGCACCTACTGCCATGAAGATCAGACACGGGAACAAACTGGACTTAACACCGCCGTAAATGATACGCAGAACACCTGCGGTATACCACGGCTCGCTTTCCTTCATCAGGTCAGCTAACGGCAGGTTTGCCAGGAACATACCAAATGCAATCGGAAGCAGAAGAAGCGGCTCGAACTGCTTTTTAATTGCCAGGTATAATAATACAAAAGCAATGAGAATCATTACACAGCTTCTCCAGGTCAATGCTGCGAAACCCGACTGTGCAAGAAGCTCTTTTAATATTTCAAAAAAGTTCATTACCTAACCTCCTAGTTCAGAGCAACCAGAGCAGCTCCTGTATCAACAGAATCGCCAGCCTTAACAAGGATCTTGCTGACTGTACCGTCTGCCGGAGCAACGATCTCAGTCTCCATCTTCATGGCTTCCATAATAACTACTACTTCGCCAAATTTAACTGCCTGTCCTTCAGATACTTTGATGTTCAGGATTTTACCTGGCATCGGAGCTTCTACGGTAGTTGCGCCCGCCGGAGCTGCTGCCGCCGGTGCCGGAGCTGCTGCCGGTGCCGGTGCTGGAGCTGGTGCCGGTGCTGCTGCAACCGGAGCCGGTGCTGCCGGTCTCTGTACCGGTGCGGATGCCGGAAGAACCGGTGCTGCCGGAGCTGCTACACCATTACGATCCAGAGATTTGTATGCTTCTAATTTTTCTACTTCAACTTCGTATTTCTTTCCATTGATCGTAGCAACATATTTCATAATTCTTTACGTCCTTTCGAATAATTATCCCTGTATCGTTCTATTAGTTCAGGGTAACCAGTGCTGCACCTGTGTCAACGGCGTCGCCTGCCTTGACAAGAATCTGTGCTACTGTACCGTCTGCCGGAGCAACGATTTCAGTTTCCATCTTCATAGCTTCCATCACGATGACGGTCTCACCAAACTTAACTGCCTGTCCTGCAGATACTTTGATGTTCAGGATCTTACCTGGCATCGGAGCCTCTACGGTAGTTGCACCTGCTGCGTGATCTGCTGCGCCGAAGCGCCCGGCCATGCGTGCAGGAGCCGGTGCTGCTGGTGCAGGAGCCGGTGCCGGTGCTGCCGGTGCTGCTACTGGAGCCGGTGCTGCTGCCGGAGCCTCGCCGTAACGCGGCATTGGCTCGTATGCATCGATTCTTTCAAGTTCTACTTCGTACTGTTTTCCATTGAGGGTAGCCGTATACTTCATAACTGCTCTAACCTTCCTTTCGATTTCCTTTCATTCCTGTTTCTCATTACTTAACTTCTGTCACGCTCAAGATCTTAAACTTGTCTGTCGGCAATCCGAGGTCATCCCCGATCGTTGCCATCAGCACGGCAAGTAATTCCTTATCAGCTTCGTCCGACACAGCCGGTGCTGCTTTCTGTGCTGCGGCCGGGGCCTTAGCACCATCAGAAACAACGGAGCGGAGAATCTTGGAAATTACCATAATTGCCAGAGCCAGACAGATCAGAGCCAGGAAAACTACCGAAAGACCCAGCAGAGAAACGATAACTGACTGCCCGAAAGGCATAGTTGGTTCAGTCCACATTGTGCATTGCACCTCCTTATTTATTTTAGGTTCTGCTTTCTTTGTGAAAAATTATACTTATAAAATTCCACCAGTAAGATTCCGTATTGTGGAATGCATTCCATTTTTGAAAGCAATTTATAAGGGGCTTTTCCCCTTAACTGTAACAAGTGAAGCCACAGATTGACATGATCAGCTCACTTTACTTAAATTATAACAGTAACCCCCCTGATTGTCAACCAAGCCTTTCATAAATTATGCACAAAAAGCAGGGTGTTTTATTAGCAAAAACAACCTGCTTTTTATAGGTTATTACTACATTTTTCTACATTTTTCTTAACAACCCCCGGAAGAATCGCCAAGACCTCTCAAGCA
>ENA-UONX01003018-UONX01003018.1-human-gut-metagenome-genome-assembly--contig:-P74old-NODE-3018-length-10892-cov-16.764418_pt1 | contig 10892 bp, 10 predicted proteins | sample MGYA00242466_ERZ724013 | MGnify/ENA metagenome assembly ERZ724013 | reverse complement strand
CTTTTCCCCGCATACGCGGGGGTGACCTCAAGGGCAAGCGGCGCATGGTGTTCCTGCCGGGGAGACTGGTGACGGACCGGAAAGCCGCGGCGGATGAAAAAATCAGGTTGTACAAATTCGATGGAAAAAGTTTATGCAAGACTCCATATTGCAATATATGAAATTTTGTATTATCATAAATCTGCAAGCGATCTGTCTCTTGTGAGGAGGGGCGGAACGCCCAAAATACGCTTCTTTCCTGTGGAATTTCCCACGGTCCACCTGATGCGGATTGAAAGATAGGTCGAGAAGGGAAGAGCAACCATGATGAACACAAGTCTGCTCCAGAAGTCTGGTCTGGCAACGCTGCAGGTCGCGCAGATCCTGGCAGGGCTGGAACCGGGAGACCGGATCCCCACGGTGACGGAACTGAGCGAACAATGCGAGATGGCACGGGGAAATATCCAGATCGCGCTGAACAACCTGAAACAGAATCATGTGATCCGTCTGGAATCCCATGGGCAGAACGGCACCATTGCAACAGAGATCGACTATGTGGCAATGGCGCAGTATTGCAGCAATACGGGTCTGACCTGCGTGATGCCTATGCCGTATGGCCTGCGCTATGAAGGCCTGGCCAGCGGACTGTATGAGGAACTGAACCAGAAAGGGGTCACGGGTGCGATCGCATTTATGCGCGGTTCCGGCTACCGGCTGAACTGTGTGGAAGAAGGGCGCTTTCATCTGTGCGTCATGAGCCAGCTTGCATTTGAACACTATGCGCAGGAGGGCAAGGACATCCAGCTGATCGCGGCCTTTGGCCCGCAGAGCTATGTGGAACAGCATCGGGTCTTTGTCCGCCCGGACTTCAAGGGCGACTGGCAGAACTGCAAGGTGGGCGTGGATGCCTCCTCGGTGGACCAGGAGATGCTGACCCGGTTCTGTTTTGCCGATAAGCCGGTGCAATATGTGCCCATCATCTATAGTCAACTGGTGCCGTTTCTGCACAGCGGCGTCATTGATGCCGGCGTCTGGAGCGCCGATATGCTGCCGGAGGGGCTGAGCTATTATCCGATGCCCCGGCTGGATGAGCAGGAAAAAGATACCGTGGCCGTGCTTGCCTGCCGGAAAAGTGATAACATCACCGCGCAGCTGGTGCGCAAGATCCTGTCGGTGGAGCGTGTGGACCACATCCAGCAGCAGGTGATGCGCAAGCAGATCATTCCGCGCTACTAAGCAAAGGTGCTGTCAAACAGAAGTCACATCTGCATGGAGGACATGCGGATGTTTCTTTCGGAATGAAAATACAAAATATTGTATAAAACATTTTCTTCCGAAAACCGATACAGGATGTCTGATTTTTTTGCAGAAAGAAAAGGAGATCTCCCATGAAAAAGATCACTCGGCGCAACTTCCTGATCGCATCCGGCAAAACCGTTGGCACACTGGCAGCTGCCTCTGCCTTTATGGGGTGTGCCAGCCCGGAGCAGGCGGAGAACTGCTTCCCCCGGTCTGCAATGCCCGTCCGGACCGATGACCGCCTGACGGCCATCGACAACATTGTGGAAAACTACATGGGACAGGGATATTTCCCCGGCGCAACGATCGTGGTGGCACGCGGCGGCAAGATCGTGTATGAAAAGGCATACGGCTACGCAATGCTCAACGACATGGGCGTGCGGCTGGACGATCCCCGCCCCATGCAGATGGATACCATGTTCGACATGGCATCCTGCACCAAGATCATGGCCACGACACAGTCCATCATGAAGCTGTACAGCGAGGGCAAGATCGACCTGAACGCCACGGTAGCAAGCTACATTCCGGAGTTTGCCAAGAACGGGAAGGAAAACGTCACCGTGCATCAGCTGCTGACTCACACCTCCGGTCTGCCGCAGTGGAAGGCGATGTTCCTCTACATCGAGAAGGACAAGGCCAAGGTGCTGGATTACATCTGCAACTGTGAGCTGATGTTCGCCCCCGGCGAGGAAAAGTACAGCGACCTGGGCTTCCAGATGCTGGGCTTCCTGGTGGAGCGGATCACCGGGCGCTCGATGGACGAATACGTCAAGAACGAGATCTACAAGCCTCTGGGGCTGAAGCGCACCACCTATCTGCCGCTGGCCAACGGCTTTACCACCGAGGATGTGGCAGCCACCTCCTTCGGCAACCCGTATGAGTATGCCATGGTGGACGAGATCGACCACCCGGGCTTTGGCTACGACTGTACCGCCGATCTGGACGCGTTCCGCACCTTCACCGGCTGGCGCAACTACACCCTGCAGGGCGAGTGCAACGACGGCAATGCATGGATGGCAAACGGCGGCGTGGCCGGTCACGCGGGCCTGTACTCCGACGCGGAAGATCTGGCCGTGCTGTGCCAGGCCATGCTGAACGGCGGCATCTACAAGGGCGTCCGCCTTTACAAGAAGAAAGTCATCGACGAGTTCACCAGCGAGCAGAACGGCAAGCCGTCCCGCGGGCTGGGCTTTGAGCGCGGCTCCTCGTTCATGGGCCGCGGCGACCGCCACTACGACGCCTTTGGCCACGCAGGCTTTACCGGCACCCATGTGGTCATGAACAAGACCAACAAGACCGCCGTCATTTTCCTGACCAACAAGCAGAACGTCGGCTTCAAGCCGGACTCCACCTCGTACTACAGCCCCTATAGCTGCTGCGGCGAGATCTGTGAGCTGGTCTGGAATATTTTTGGAACCGAAGCTCCGGCTGAGACGCTGGCCGACAAGATCGGCACCTGGCTGTAAGCAAAACAAAAAATCATTGGGAGATGTCAGAGATGGATTTTGAACCGAGATTAACGATCCTGCACCAGGCAGGGATGCTGTCCGAGGAGGATTGCCGGAAGGTACAGGATGTGATCCGTTTTTTTCAGGAGAAATACGGTCTGACATTGACCGAAGAAAACGCCTCCGCCATGATCACGCACCTGTGCGCTGCGCTGGGGCGCATCCACCGCGGAGAGCCGGTGGAGCCGCTGGACGAGGAGGTCTACGAAGAGACCAGCCAGGAGCCTACCTTCCCCAAGGCACTGGAAGCAACGCAGGCGCTGGTGCGGGAGATCCTGCCGGACCTGCCGGAGGACGAGCAGAAGTTCCTGACCATGCACATCGGGGTCGTGCTGGCACAATCGTGACAGCATTTGCATAAAACCCACATCAGAAAGGAGGGCTAGCTTATGAAAATCGTAGTAGGCGGCCAGATCGACAAGCAGAAGGTTTATGACACCATCAAGGGTGTTGTAGGCGACCGTGCCTCGGTGGAGATCAAGGATGACATTGCGGCGGCAATGGCGGTCAAGACCGGGCAGGCAGATTACTACTTCGGCGCCTGCAAGACGGGCGGCGGCGGTGCGCTGGCAATGGCCATTGCCCTGCTGGGCATGAACCAGTGCGCAACGGTGTCCATGCCGGGCAAAATGCTGAGCGAGGACGAGATCCTGGCACAGGTCAAGGCCGGCAAGAAGGCATACGGCTTTACGGATCAGCACATCGAAAAGGTCGTGCCGATCATTCTCAAGGGTCTGGGCTTCTGATCCGGATCGTCAAATAAGGAGGATTACATATGGAAACCATTCTGCGCTACGTTATCATCGCGGCAGTTGGTGCGTTGGCATCGATCCTGGCAAACCAGAGCATCGCCGTGTTCAACGACGGCCTGCGCCCGGTCCTGCCGGAGTATCTGGAAAAGCGCATGGACCGCAAGGCTCTGGCAGCCACCAGCTTTGCCATCGGCTTTGGTCTGGTCATCGGCTACGGCCTGCCCACGTCCATTGCCGCAAGCATCATCCTGATCCACTGCATCCTGCTCACCACCGACATCATCGGCACCTGGTGCCCGGACACCAAAAAGGGCATGATCGCTTCCGGCGTCATCGGCGCTGTGTACGGCGTGGCCCTGCTGTTCGGCCTGCAGGTGATCATCGACCTGTTCAACCTGCTGCCGGTCAACTTCCTGGGCAGCCTGGGCCAGGTCTCTGCCGGTATCACGCTGGCCTTCGCCATCTTCCCGGCTGTGACGGTTGCCCTGCAGTTCGGCGCTGCCAAGGGCATCATCACCGCCGTTGTGACCCTGCTGGTCCGTCAGATCGTTGAGACCTACGGCAAGATCGCACTGGACGCCGAGCACACGATCAGCCTGAACAAGGACGGTATGGCCCTGCTGGCCGGTATGATCATCATGCTGGTGTTCGCTGCCATGGATAAGGAAGGCAACGACCAGAACTCCAACGAAATGCTGACCCAGATCTTTGCCGACAAGGTCGCACGCATCCGCAAGTATATGCCGGTTCTGGCCCTCATGGGCGGCCTGATCGCAGCAGGCACCAGCATGAGCATCATGGCCGGTGACCCCATCAGCCTGGGCCTGCTGGCCGAGGGTGACCGCGTCAACGCAGGTCTGACCGCTCTGGCCCGTGCCATCGGCTTTATCCCGCTGGTTGCCACCACCGCCATCACCACCGGCGTCTACGCTCCGGCCGGCATGACCTTCGTCTTTGTGATCGGTCTGCTGATCCCCAACCCCTTTATCGCCCTGATCGCCGGTGCAGCCTGCATCTGCGTGGAGATCCTGCTGCTGAACGTCATCGCAAAGGGTCTGGACAAGTTCCCCGGCATCAAGCGCTGCGGCGACAACATCCGTACCGCTATGAGCTACGTCATCGACATCGCCCTGCTGATCGGCGGCATCCTGGCTGCTCAGGCAATCATGCCCACGACGGGTCTGTTCATCATCGTGGCATTCTGGTGCATCAACAAGTGCAGCAAGAAGCCTCTGGTCTCCATGGCGGTCGGTCCTCTGGGCGCGATCCTGGTCGGCCTGATCGCAAACGTGCTGTTCCTGCTGTCTCTGTACACCCCTGCCGCCTGATCCCCGGATAAAATGAGCGCCTCCCGGCCTGCGTCGGGAGGCGGCTCTGGTTAAGAAACAATACAGGAGGCGAATCCTTTTGAAACTGCCTGAAAAGATTCTGTATGCGCACGAGCATACGACGATCGACCTGTCCGGCCCGAAGAAGAACATCGACTGTAGGCTGGATGATTTTGACGCGACCGCGGCAGAATACCGGCGGCTGGCGGAACACGGTGTGGTCGGCATCATCGACCAGACCAACCGCGGGATGGGCCGGAACGTGGCCTATGTGCAGAAAATGGCTGCACAGGCGGGGGTGGAGATCACCCACGCGACGGGCTACTACAAGGAGCCTTTTCTCCCGCCGGAGTGCTATACGCTGACCGAACAGCAGCTGTGTGACATCATGGTGAAGGAACTGACCGAGGGCATTGAAGGCACCGGTGTCCGGGCGACCGTCATCGGCGAGATCGGCACCTCGAAGGACATCACCGAGACGGAGGCCAAGGTGTTCCGTGCGGCATCCCGCGCCCATGCAGAAACGGGGGCACCCATCTGCACCCACACAACGCTGGGCACGCGCGGCCTGGAGCAGCTGGAGATCTTCAAGAGCTTTGGCGTTGACCTGAGCCGGGTGGTGCTGAGCCACATCGACCTGTCGGCCGATCTGGATTACATGAAGCGCCTGCTGGATCAGGGGGTCAACATTGCGTTCGACACCATCGGCAAGTGCAACTACCAGCCCGATGTCTCCCGTGCAGACTGGCTCAGCCGCCTTTGTGCGGAAGGGTACGACACGCAGATCGTCATGAGCATGGACATCACCCGCCGCAGCAACTTTGCAGACCGGGGCGGTGTGGGCTACAGCTACCTGCTGGACACCTTTGCTCCGCTGGCAAGCGAGGCAGGCGTGCCGGACCGCGCATGGGAGAACCTGCTGTACCGCAATGCACTGCGCATCTACAAAGGACAGAAATAACAAGGATTCGAGGAATTGACAATGAAAACCTATCCCCTGCATTCTATCTCGCTGGAACAGGCAAAACAGCTCCAGTTCAAGGTCATTGACGCAGTGACCCGCAATTTTCAGGGAGAGGAAGTCCTCTCGCTGGGCGACCTCGGCGTGGTGAAAGGGCTGAACAAGCCCCGCTGCACGGTAAAGGTGGAAAAGGTCTTTGCCGACACCTTTGATGCCCCGGCGGCGCTGCTTGTGCGCGGCTCCGGCACGGGCGCGATCCGCTGGGCTCTGACCGCCTGCCTGAAACCGGGGGATGCCATTCTGGTGCACACCTCGCCCATCTATACGACGACGCAGGTGACCATCGACGCCATGGGGCTGAAACCCATCCGCGCGGACTTCAACGATCTGGAACAGCTCAAGGCCGTCTGTGCGCAGCACAAGGACGAGATCCGCGGCGCCCTGGTGCAGCTGACCCGGCAGAAGCCGGAGGACCGCTACGACTACAAGGCCGTGATCGCAGCCATCAAGGCTGCGCTGCCGGGCATCCCGGTGGTGACCGATGACAACTACGCCGCCCTGAAAGTGGACGCCATCGGCTGCCAGGCGGGGGCCGACCTGTCCACCTTCTCCTGCTTCAAGATCCTTGGTCCGGAGGGCGTCGGTGCAGTGATCGGCAGCAAGGAGCTGATCGACCGCATCTACAAGATGCAGTATTCCGGCGGCAGTCAGGTGCAGGGACACGAAGCCATGGAGGCCCTGCGCGGCCTGATCTATGCGCCGGTGGCGCTCGCCATCCAGAGCGAGGTCAACGAGGAGCTGGTCCGCCGCCTGAACGCCGGCGAGATTCCCCATGTGCGGCAGGCGTTCCTGGCAAACGCGCAGAGCAAGGTGCTGCTGGTGGAGTTTGATCAGGAGATCGCCGAAAAAATTCTGGACGCTGCCCCGAAGTTCGGCGCAGCGCCGCATCCGGTGGGCAGCGAGAGCAAATACGAGTTTGCCCCCATGATCTACCGTGTCAGTGGAACGTTCCGTGCGCAGGACCCGACCATTGAACACCGGATGATCCGCATCAACCCCATGCGCAGCGGCCCGGACACCATCATCCGCATCCTGCGCAGCTGCATGGAGCAGGTCGAGGAAAACTGAACCGCTGAAAAAACGAGAGGAAAAGGAGAGATGCCCTGTGTTTTTAAAGACCGTAATGGAGCGCAACCAGCCGTTGGTGCGTCTGGGCATTGAATGGCAGCAGAATGGCGTGATCCTGCCGGACACCTATCTGCTGGATTACGACACGATCCTGGAAAATGCCCGCAGCATCAAACAGGCAGGCGACGCAAACGGCGTGCAGAACTTTTTCATGCTCAAGCAGATCGGACGCAACCCCCTGATCGCCCGTGCGCTGACCGACATGGGATATGTGGGCGCTGTGTGCGTGGACTTCCGCGAGGCGCTGACGATGGTGGAAAATCAGATCCCCCTCGGCAACGTAGGGCATCTGGTCCAGATCCCCCGGGCGGCCCTGAAAAAGATCCTCCGCGCAAAGCCGGTGATCGTAACGGTGTACACGCTGGAAAAAGCCCGCGAGATCAGCGCAGTCTGCACCGAGCTGGGCCTGCACCAGAAGCTGATGCTCCGTGTTCTGGGAGAAGGCGACATGCTGTATTCCGGGCAGTACGGCGGCTTTGAATTGCAGGAACTGGACAGCGCAGTGCGTGCGATCGAGGCGATGCCGAATGTGGAGGTGGGCGGCGTGTGCAGCTTCCCTTGCTTTTTGTACGACGAAGCGGCACAGGACATCCTGCCCATGCCCAACCTCCGGACCGTGCAGACCGCAGCCGAAATGCTGCGCGCCCGCGGCTACCGGGACCTGATGCTCAATACGCCCAGTGCCACCTGCACCCACAGCATCCCGATGATCGCGGCGGCAGGCGGCACCCACGGGGAACCGGGACACGGCCTGACCGGAACGACACCGTATCATGCCGGCCACCCGGATGCCGAGGAGCGCCCCGGCTACCTGTATGTTTCGGAGGTCAGCCACAATCTGGGCGATAAGGCGTACTGCTACGGCGGTGGGCATTACCGCCGCGGCCATATGAAGAACGCCCTGGTGGGCACGACGCCGGAAAATGCAAAGGTCGTGCCGGTGCTGCCGCCGGACGACTCCAGCATCGACTATCATTTTGAACTGCAGCAGAACTGTCCGGTCTCGGCTGCGGCGGTCATGGCGTTCCGGACACAGTTCTTTGTGACCCGGAGCCGGGTGGCAGTGGTCAAAGGGCTGTCCTCCGGCAAGCCGGAGCTGGCGGGCCTGTACTCTGCGCTGGGAGAACCGGTCCGGGAATGACAGAAAGGATAATTCGCAATGGGAAAGTTTGTTGTAATCGTTCTGGATGGTTTTGGTGTGGGCGCAATGCCGGATGTGCCGCAGGTGCGCCCTGCGGACTGCGGTGCCAACACCTGCGTGCATATCTTTGAGCGCACGCCGGACCTGAAGCTGCCCAATCTGGCAAGCCTTGGTCTGGCGAACATCGTGGGGCGGGAGTTCCCCGGCCTGCCGTTTGCGACGGATGCAACGTTCGGCCGTGCCGAGCTGATGCACGATGGTGCGGATACCTTCTTCGGCCATCAGGAGATCATGGGCACCCGCCCGGCAAAGCCTTTCGGCGAGCCGATCTGCAATAAGATCGAGCTCATCAAAAAAACGCTGGAGGATGCGGGTTACCATGTCCGGTATTACACCGGAACATCCGGCAAGCGCCTGCTGATCGTCAACGAGGCCTGCACCGTGGCCGACAATGTGGAATGCGATCCGGGTCAGGCCTTCAACGTCACGGCGGCCATCGACGACCTTGATTTTGAGGAAGAGCTCAAGATCGGTCATCTGGTGCGCAGCGTGTCGGTCGTGCCCCGCGTCATCACCTTCGGCGGGCGCGGCGTGCACCTGCAGAACCTGCTGGATGCCATTGAGGAACACGGCGATTACATCGGCGTGAATGCCCCGGCCAGCGGCGTTTACAACAACGACTACCATTGCATCCACATGGGCTACGGCGTTGACCCGGAGGTGCAGATCCCGACGATTTTGGGCAAGAGCGGCCTGCCGGTGTTCCTGCTGGGCAAGGTGGCCGACGTGGTCACGAACAATTACGGCACCAGCATCCCCATGGTGGACACGGCCAGCGTGCTGCAGCGCACCCTGGAGATCGTAAAGGAGCAGGAGACTGCGTTCATCTGCACCAACGTGCAGGAAACGGACCTGTGCGGCCACCGGGAGAATGTCGCGGCCTACGCAGACCGCCTGCGGGTGGCGGACGAATGGATCGGCAAGATCCGCGACGCCTTGGGCGAGGACGATATCCTCATCGTGCAGGCGGACCACGGCAACGACCCGACCATCGGACACCCGCACCACACCCGTGAGATGGTGCCGCTGATGATCCACAGCGCCCACTCCACCCCCAAGAATATCGGGATCCGCAAGACCCTCAGCGATGTCGGTGCGACCGCTGCGGACTATTTCCACAGCAAGGCACCGGAAAACGGCACCAGCTTTCTGCCGCTGCTGCTGAAGTAAAAACAAAGGAGCGGAGAACCGATGAAGATCATTCGCGCAAACGATTACGCAGACATGTCCCGCAAGGCGGCCAACATCCTTTCGGCGCAGATCATCCTGAAACCCGACTGCGTGCTGGGTCTGGCCACCGGCGGCACCCCGGTGGGTGCCTACCAGCAGTTGGTGGAGTGGTACAACAAGGGTGACCTCGACTTTTCAGGGGTGACGACCGTCAATCTGGATGAGTACCGCGGCCTGCCCAAGGACCACCCGGAAAGCTACTGGAGCTTCATGCACCGCAACCTGTTCGATCATGTGAACATCGACCCGGCGCACATCCACCTGCCGGATGGCACCAACCCCGATGCAGACGATGCCTGCGCCCAGTACAACCAGATCATCCACAGCGTGGGCGGCATCGACCTGCAGCTGCTGGGCATCGGCCACGACGGCCACATCGGCTTCAACGAGCCGGGTGAGGCCTTTGAGCTGGAGACCCACTGCGTGAATCTGACCCCTGCCACCATCGAGGCCAACAAGCGCTTCTTTGACGGCAACGAGGATCTGGTGCCAAAGCAGGCCTACACCATGGGCATCAAGACCATCATGCAGGCCCGCAAGGTGCTGGTGGTCGCCAACGGCCTGGCCAAGGCAAAGGCCGTCAAAGCGGTCGTGTCCGGCCCGGTCACGCCGGAATGCCCCGGCTCCATCCTGCAGCTGCATCCGGACTGCACGCTGGTGGCAGATGAAGAGGCCCTGAGCCTTCTGTGACCTGCCCGCTGCCGTGACAAGACAGCAGACCGTAAACGATCCGAGCAAGTTCGCCGTTCCGTCAAAGGAGCGGCGAACTTTTTTGTGCAGAGGGCGCCTGCAATGCACAAAAGCGGCAAAAGGAAACCCGGCAGGTATGACCTCCGCTTTTGCATACAACTTGCTTTAGCTGCGTGCATTTCGTTTTGCACAAAAATAACCGCCCGCTTCAAAGTTTTCTTTGAAACTGACGGCATGAATGGTGAACTTGATTTTGAAATTTTGAGTATCGGAACAGCAGTTCCCTCAAACGAAAATTTCTAAGATTGAACCCCTTCACAGAGTACGCAAGCAGGGCAGCTGTATATCCAACAAGCATTTTGCTTTGCAAAATGCTTGTTGGGAAACACCCAAACCCGTGAACTGCATCCATTGGATGCAGGCTGCGCGATTGCATCGCTAAAAGAAAAAACACCCCGGCATCTTTCCTTCGCGCGGAAGATACCGGGGTGTCCTCAAAAACCATCTTATGCCTTTTTCACGAGCAATGCCTGATAGGGCTGCAATTCCACATCGGCCAGCCATACAGTCTTGCCGTCAGCGGTGGTATACTTTCCGCCCAGCGCATCAAGGCTTGCACCGGCAGGGTACTCGGTAAAGTTGAACAATCCCACCAGCGTTTCCTCACCGCGCTTGCGCACCAGCGCCAGCACGCCGGGGTTGTGGCTGTCCCATGTCGTGACCCACGCATCCGGGCTGAAGCACTCGTCTGCCCGC
>ENA-UONX01003015-UONX01003015.1-human-gut-metagenome-genome-assembly--contig:-P74old-NODE-3015-length-10900-cov-4.192070_pt1 | contig 10900 bp, 9 predicted proteins | sample MGYA00242466_ERZ724013 | MGnify/ENA metagenome assembly ERZ724013 | reverse complement strand
GGTGTGTGTATACGGAAAACGGCGAGCTGCGCACGCAGATGGCGGCGGGAGCCGTGCAGGACAAAAAAGCCGTGTGCGCGGGCTATGCGCGCGCCTTTCAGGCGATGTGCGACGGCGCCGGTCAGGGCTCAGCGGCCCCGGCACGGGCTAAGTTTCCTGCTCTACAGTCCTGCGCAAGACGGAAAGCACATTAAGTGCTTTCCTTTGCGTGCGGAACTCGCGACAAACTTAACCCCCGCCCTCAGCCCCGGAGACCCTCCCTGCCGTCACATTGTTCAATCAGTTTTGCGGGCGTGCGCCGCTGCGCGGCTAGCCCGCATGCTCCTCGGCGGGGTTGGTCTGATGGATCTTGTTGAACTTCCGCCTTTGGCTCAAATGGAAACGGGGGACGCATCTGCATCCCCCGTTTTTGTTGCGGTTAGTCTAGGTCAATAAACTTGGTGCTTAGGATCTTGCCGTCTTTGACGAGCATTCTGGCCATGGTGGGGCCTCGGGTGCCTCTGGGGTAGCTGGCGCTGCCCGGGTTGAGGACTAAGCAACGGCCCACTTGGGCTTCTTTGGTTACGTGGGTATGGCCGTTGATGGCTACGTCTACGGATCCCACCGGAAGGTCTTCGCGGTAGTGGGCTACGGCGAATTTGAGGCCTTCGTAGGTAAAGAGCGCAAGACGGTCTACATCGGGGCCGTAGTCGCGGTAGTAATCGTTGTTGCCCAGTACGGCCCGAACGGGGGCGATGGTGCATAGGTGCTCGTAGTCCATCTCTGACGTGAGGTCGCCGGCGTGGATGATCAGGTCTGCGCCCTCAAGCTCATCCAAGAGCGCAGGCGATAAATAGCCGTGGGTGTCCGAGATGATGTCGATACGCTTGGCGCTTGCACTGTTCATGGGATCCCTTCCGCAAAAAACGATTCGGCAGATACATACAAAAAGGCCCCACGGCTCCGCAGACGATGGGTCTACAGGGCTGCGGGGCCAGTGTGCTAGAGACTCAGAGCCTTCTTGAGCGGCACGACGCGGCGGCGCGAAACCGGCACGCGTTCGTCGACGCCCGTAATGCCCAGCTGGATGGCGCCCGAGGGCACCGTCTCCACATCCGTGACGCACGCCAAGTTGACGATATAGCGGCGGTGAACACGGAAGAAGCCAAAGTCGCAGAGCTTGGCCTCAAACTGCGCCAGCGAGGTCGTCGACAAAAAGCGATCATCGACGGTATAGATGCAGGAGTAATCGTCCTTGGCCATGATAAAGCGAATGTCGTCCACGGGAATGAGCACCTTGCGGCCGCCCTTTTCCACCGGGATACGCTCGATGGTCACCTTGCTGTCCGTAACCGGCTTGGTGCGTTGCATGACCTTCTCGATCGCGCGATCCAAGCGAGCTTCCTCGACCGGCTTCATCAGATAATCGACGGCATCCACGTCGAATGCCTCGACCGCATGGTCACTATACGCAGTCACAAACACGATCGCCGGCGGATTTTTGAGCTTATGCAGCGCCTCGGCAAGTTGCAGGCCCGAGGCACCGGGCATCGAGATATCGAGAAACACGACATCCACGCGACTTTCCATAAGCATCTCGATGGCGGAGCGGACGCTCGACGCCTCCGTGATCGTGCCGATCTTGCCCGTTTGCTCGAGCAGGAAGCGAAGCTCCGAGCGAGCCGGCGCCTCATCATCCACAATCATCGCACGCAGCATAGGGATAAAACCTTTCGTCAACTAACTACGCCGGGCATCCGTCGCATGACGTTGAGCCCGTAGCCTTTTATTTTACTCTTGAATGTCAAAGATGCTCTCTGACAAATCAAGATGAAGGAGCACTTTGGTGCCCTTGCCCGGCGCCGATTCGACACGCGTATAGGAGTGCGGCCCATAAAAGCGATGGATGCGCTCCGAAATATTGTGCATGGCCACACCGGCGCCGCCACCCTGGGGAGAGCTGGCGTCGGGACGGGCAGAACGCTCGTCAAACAGTCTGGCGGCGGTACCCTCATCCATGCCCACGCCATTATCGGCCACGGCAATCAAGATTGCATCCTCGCCGTCTTGGTGAACGGTCACGTCGATCCTCAGGGCGTCGTCATCGCCCATACCATGACGTACGGCGTTCTCGACAATCGGCTGGATCACGAACGCCGGCACCAGCGTATCTTCCACGTCCTCGGACACATCGAACGTCGCAAGCACGCGGTCCTCGCCAAAGCGGGCCTTCTCAAAGATAAGGTAGCGCTTGGTCTGCGCGACCTCGCGCGAGACCGGAATAAGCGATCCCGAGTTGTCGAGCGTGGCACGATAGAACGATGAGAACTCACGAAGCAGTTCGCGGGCCCGCAGCGGGTCGGTGCGTGTAAACGATGCAATGGTGTTCAGTGTGTTGAACAGGAAGTGCGGGTTAATCTGCGCCTGCAGCGCACGCACCTCGGCGCGCGCTGTGAGTTCCTTTTGCACCTCGAGCTCGTGGATGGCGAGCTGCGTGGACAAGATCTCGGCAAAGCCCGAGGCAAGCGCGTACTGGGTACGGTCGACGGCGCGCGGGGTCTTGTAGTAGAACTTGAGCGTGCCGACGGTACGATCGCCCACCTTGATGGGGGCGATAATGCCGGCGGGGACTTGGTTGTGCGAGCCATCCGAGCCCACGACATCCACCATACGGTTGAACGACTGCACGATGCCATGTTCGATAACGTAGCGTGTGGCAAGCGTGTGGATGGGAGAATCTGGCAGTAGTTTTTCCTCAAACTCGCCCGCGCAGGCCAACACGTTGCCCTCGTCGGTGATGGCCACCGTCATGGCGCGCGTCTCGGGCAAAATGCGCCGGCACACCAAACGCGCCGACTCCTGCGTCAGACCGCCCTTAATGTCCTCGAGCATGGCCGAGGCCACCGAGAGCGTCTCCTCGGTGTACTGGGAGCGCACCGAATCGGGATTAAGCGTCAAAAAGATAAAGATGCACAGCAGCGCGCAGGCAATCACCGTGGCGATCGGCTCGATACCGGTCACCAAGGCAAAAATAAAGTACACCAGCACGCAAATGGCGCAGGCAACGGCAATGATGCGAAAGATTGATATTGAACTATCGCGCTGGGCGCGGCGGTCGATCATTCGGCCCCCTCCAGGATACTGATCAGTTGTGCGTCACGCCAAAGCCCGTCCATGATCTTGGGCCAAAAGCTCTGGAAACGCAGATAGCTTGCAGCGTTTTGGCGCGCATAGGCCTTTGCCTCGCCGATACCATGGCGCCAGATGCGCAGGTAGCCCTCATGCTCGCGGGTAAACACGCTGCGGACCATAGCGGTCTTGCGCACGCGGTCGTCGAGCTCGCGCGAAATCCACGGGCCCGGGTAGGGCATGAGTGATGCCGCCGTAACGGGAATGAGCTCCTTTTGATGCGCGGCGAATGTCAACTTGGCCCGTTCGTAGTACCAACGGTATACATCCTGCATAAAGCGCGGTGAGCGCTTTTCGGACTCCGGAGGCAGATGGCGCACGGTCCACTCGTTATCGAACCACACGTCGTAGCCAAACATGCGCATGTTAAAGAGGTAATCCAAGTCCTCGCCGCGGGTGATAAACGGGTCAAAGGCCACACGCGTAAAGGCGCGAGCGTGCAGGGCCATCAGGCCGCCGCACACGTAGTTGGAGCGCGAGATGCGGGTACCCGAGAGCGCCTTTTTCATCCAACGGTTGAACTCGATGCGCTTGGTCCACCAACGATGGCAGATGCCCGCCTTGTCCGTGGGAGCCAGCGGCGAGCCGTCGCGATCGTAGAAATAGCCGCTCTTGACCAAGATCGGCAAGCCCTGACGCGTCTGCTGCCCCAACGCATAGGTCGCGCGCTTCATAAAGTCGGCGTCGATGACAGTCTCATCGTCATCCAAAAAGATAACTGCGTCATGCCCCAGCACAGCGGCACAGGCTAGCCCCATGTTGCGGATGGCACCGTAGCCTCGCAGGCTCACGCACTCGCCCGAACCCTTGGGCGCTATCTGAGCAACCCGGTCTGCAATGCGCGAGGCCTGGGTGTTGGTGACAACGGTGACCTTGAGCATGGGATGCGCGTCGACAATCTCGTGCACGCGCAGCGACACATCGGCTGTGGCAGAAACGGGACAGACCACCAAAAGGATGATGCGCGGGATGTCACGTACCTGCTCAAGCGAGGCCAGGCAGCGGTCGAGTTCGGGATTATCGGCGTTGAGTCGCGTCGAATGGTCATAGGTGCCAGGGGCGTTTGCGCAAGCGTCATCGCCCGCCCAATACGTTGGAATCACGACCGTAGCGTTCATGCCTTACCCTCCCTGCAACACAAAAACGGGACGCCGCCAAACACAGGCGACGCCCCGCGACCTAGCTGATTCCATCATACCCACTTGGGCAAATCATTGCTCGCAAGTCGCAATGTTTATTGCGGATAACCCCAAAAGAGTACCGTGGACAGGCACAATAGCCGCTCGCTCCTATGCGGCATGCTCTGCCGCCCGAGTCATGCGGGACAGGCGGACCAGCAGCATAAAGCCAACGACCAGCAGCACGCCAATGGAAAGGACGCCCAGCGACGGGTTGCCGGTCAGCGAGGTGACGACCGACACCAGGAAGGTGCCCATAACGCTTGCATAACGACCGAAGATGTCAAAGAAGCCGTAGTACTCGTTGGATTTTTCCTTGGGGATAATGCGGCCAAAGTAGCTACGGCTGAGCGCCTGCACGCCGCCCTGGAACAGGCCGACCATAATGGCAAGCACCCAGAATTCAAAGGCGGTCTTTAGGAAGAACGCGGCGAACAGCACAATGCCCATATAGGCGGCAACTGCCACCAAGATCATGTTGAGCGTGCCCACGCGGCCGGCGAGCTTGCCGTAGATGATGGCGGACGGAAAGGCCACGAACTGCGTAACGAGCAGCGCCAGCACTAGCTGCGTCGAATCGATGCCCAAGGCCGATCCGTAACTGGTGGCCATGGAAATGACCGTGTGCACACCGTCGATATAGAAGAAGAACGCGATCATGTAGACCAGCACGGTCTTGTTGTGGGCGATCTCGCGCATGGTGTGTCCGACCTCGGAGAACACACCGCCCACGATGTGGCCGATGGTGTCCTCGGGACCGCGCTCGCGACCGTACTTTTGCTTATAGGTGCGAATGAGCGGCAGGGTAAAGATGAGCCACCAGGCACCAGTGATGATAAACGACAGACGCGTTGCCAGCATGGTAGGGACGCCAAGAGCGGGGCCACCCATGATGAGCGCCAGGCAGATGACGAACGGCACGGTGGAACCGATGTAGCCCCAGGCATAGCCCGAGCTGGACACGGCGTCCATGCGCTCGTCGGTGGTAATGTCGGGCAGCATGGCGTCGTAGAACGTCATAGAAGAGTTAAGGCCGATGGTGCACAGCACGTACACGGTCAAAAATGCCATGGCGGACATTGGGATAGCCTGCGCCAGGCAAAGCACCAGGCCCGTGAGGAAGAAGCCCAAGAAGAACTTGATCTTGTTGCCGGCGTAGTCGGCAAGCGCGCCCAGAATGGGCATGAGCATGGCGATGACCAGCGAGGCGATCGTCTGCGCATTGCCCCAAGCGACCACCAGGTCGGCCGAGGAAGCGCCGGTATTGATGGCGTTAAAGTAAATGGGCACCACCGAGGTATTGAGCAGCACGAGGGCCGAATTGCCCACATCATACATAACCCAGTTACGCTCGAGCTTGGTGTATTTCATGGACAGGGACCCTTCGTATTCGCCCGACATGCAGTTAGTTCATCGTACCCCAATTGTCCAGAACCGCCGGTAAGGATTCGGCAAAGGGGCACGCACGGGCCCTATTCCTCGCGGTCGAACTCCTCATCGGCATTGAGCACGCGACCGCTGTAGTTGACGTGACTGGTCACGGCATCCATGTCACCGGTCTCGATAAAACGTGCGACCGTGCACTCGTAATCGCCCAGCGCGCGATCAAAGACCTCGGGGAAACTCTCGTTCGAGACCTCGTCGGTAAAGGGATTCTTCCATGTCAGATGGCCCAGGTTACCGGTGCGCTCGGGCAACTCCGTCGTCACGCGATGGGCAAGGCCGTCGAGCAGCGAGTAATCGTGCACCAAGCCCTCAACCAGCGAGATCGCGCGCGTCTTTGCGGAGCCGGCCGGCTCAATCGCGCGGTAAAGTCGCTGCATATTGGCAACGGCAGCACCGTACTCCCCCGCCGGAATGTCAATGCCGTACACGCGTCCGGCAACATAGCTCATCAGCACGCCGGCCACGCGATTGATGCGATCGGTGGTGACGATCTCGCCCGCCGGCGGGTAATCGTCAACCGTAGCGCCATCGCGTTTAAGCTGCAGCATCAGCACATCCAGGTCGCTCTCGATCACGGCATGGACCTGACTGCTCGAATCCTCAAGCTCTGAATCGGACTCGACAATGCCAAACTGCTGCTCATAGACAAAGGGATGGGCGTTGCGGTCGAGCACGTAATGAGACAGCAGGCCCAGCGCAAAGGCACGACCCAGGCTGGCGTCGCGCGGCAGCAGATGCGACACGCCGTCGCGCAGGCACGCAAACTGACGAGACATGCGCGACCGATGCATGACCTGCGCCAGCAGCGTGCAGTCGGAAACACGCGGTGTCAGAATGTGAAAGAAGAACGGGTCGGGGCCTTGGTTGCCCAAGATAAAGGCAATGCGCTCTTCATCGGACGTGATGACGCCCTGCGGAAGACGGTCGATGCTTTCCTCGCCAAACAGATGATGGGTGATAAGCGCGGGCATAATGATCCTTTCGATTTCATTCGATGCCACCCATTATGCCCACCGCGCGCCCATGCCAAACCTGCGATAGTAAACGACGGCACGCAAGCCTCTTACGCAAGCCCCAGGTGCGACTTGACCTCGGCGGCGCGACGACGGGACACCGGCACCGTCGAGCTCACGCGGTCGAGCCTGAGCTCCATCAACCCCGTGGAGCCAATCTCAACATTGTGCACGTCTTCCAAATTGACCAGATAGCTGCGATGAACGCGAATAAAGCCCTCGGAGGCCAGGCGCCGCTCGAGCGAGGAAATCGACTCATTGATCAGGTACGTTCCCTCAGCGCAGATGGCGTTGCAAAAATCGGCGCGCGCCTCAAAGTAGCAGACGTCTGCGGCGGGAATGAACACCTTTTTGCCCCCGCGGTCCACCGTCAGGCGCAAAGGCTGGCGCGGAGCGTGGATAACACGACGGGCACCCAAGGCTGCCTCGATCTTGTCGAGTGCCTTTGACAGGCGTGCGTCCTCGACCGGCTTGACGACATAGTCGACCGCATCGAGGTTATACGCATCGGCGGCAAATTCGGCAAACGCCGTCACAAACACAACCACCGGCGGCGTCTTTAGGTTCTGCAGCGTCTCGGCAAGTTCAATTCCCGAGCGACCGGGCATGGTAATGTCTAAAAACAACACGTCGGGCTTGTTCGACAGAATCGACTCCACGGCTTCGGTGACATTGCCCGCCTCGGCAATCTGACCCACACGCGTATCCTTTTCCAACAGATAGCGTAGCTCAGCCCTAATGGGAGGCTCGTCATCAACCACCAAGATGTTCCAGCCTTCGGACATATGTGCTTCCCCTCTTTTTCTCTCAATCCAACCGCGTGCTACGCCGTCAACGGCGCCGGCTCATGCGGCTCGCCGTTCAGCTCGACGATGACCTGCGTTCCCACGCCCTCCTGGGACTTCACGCGCATGCCGGAATCTTCTCCGTAAAAGAAATGGATGCGCTGAAGCACGTTGAAGAGCGCCAGGCCGCAACCTCGCTTGACGGAGCCGTCGGCGGTAATGCTCTCGGGCTCCTCCAGGCGATGCTGCTCAAACAGATGCGCGCAGACCTCTTCGCTCATACCGATGCCATCGTCCGCGACGATGATCTCCAAACCGTCATCGGTCTCGAAAGCCCTAACATGAATAGAAAGCGGCTCGGTCTCGCGCTGCGCGTGCTTGATGCAGTTTTCGAGCAACGGCTGCAAGATAAACGGCGGCACCATGCAATCGCGCACCTCAAAGTCGATATCGACCGAGACGAGCAAACGGCCGTCGCCATACCGGGCCTGCATAAGATTGATACAACGAGTACCCTGTTCCACCTCGTGCTCGAGCGTTGTGAGGGTATCGGAATCAGAAAGCGTCTGACGATAGTAGTTGGAGAAGTCGATCAGCAGCGATCGCGCCTTGTCGGGCTCGGTTCGAACGAGCGACACGATGGTGCTGATGGTGTTAAACAGAAAATGAGGATCGACCTGCGATTGCAAGGCGCGCAGCTCCACGCGGGCCGTAAGCTCGTCCTGGCGCTCGAGCTCAAAGCTCGCAAGCTGCGTGGAAATGAGGTCGGCAAAGCCCGAGGCAAGCGCCGTCTGGCGCATATCGATGCTGCTCAGACGGGGATAATACAGCTCGAGCGTGCCCACGCAATGCCCGCGCACGGTAAGCGGTGCGACAATACCGGCGCGCAGGCGCGGAAAGTAGCCACCCGTCTCGGTCGAGGCATCGCGCGAGAACACGCTTTGCTCACCGCTGTTGATCACGTTGAGCGTAGTCCGCAATACCACCGGGGTGCCCGCGGGGCATTTTGCCGAGTCCTCGCCCCAGCTTGCCAACACCTGCTTGCCGTCGGTAAAGCAGATGGCAGAGGCGATAGTTTCGGACAGGATGATCTTAGAGGCGCCCAGGGCAGCTTCGGACGTAAGGCCGCGCGACGTGTAGGCGAATATTTTTGAAGCGATAGCGAGCGTGCGGTCGGTTGCGCTCGATGTGAGGTCGTCGGGAACGACAAAGACGTACGAGAAGAAGAAGCACAGCATGACCAAGCCGGCAATGACGACAACGGCCGGAACGGGATTGGGATTATCGGTTAGATCCCAGATGAGCAGTAGGATAAGCAGCGGAACGACAATACCGAGCAAGATGGCTTGAACCACATGCTGAGCGGTACGAAAGACCTTGGTAGAGTTGTAGCTCTTGCCCAGAATCAGCCTATTGAGATCCACCGTCATCTCCTTCTTACTGACGCACCCCATAGCAATAAAGAGGGCCGCAAGCGACCCTCTCCATTGCATTATGCAATCAAATACTGTGTTTTACATCAAGCCATCGATGAACGGTAGCTTAGGCGCTGTACTTGTTTGCCTCGCCGAAGGTGCCGGCCTCGACAATCCAGCCGTCCTTCATGATGACGTCCATGTTGTCAGTGTTGAGCACGTGGATGTCGGCGGCGACGTCACCGTTGACGACCAGCAGGTCGGCGCACTTGCCGGCCTCGATGGAACCGGTCTCGTCCTCGATGTGGCACATCTTGGCACCGTTGAGGGTGGCACAGGTGATGGTCTCGACCGGGGTGAAGCCGATCTTGTCGACGAACTCGTACATCTCCTCGATGGAGCAGGTGCCGTACGGGGTGACGAAGGAGAAGGAGTCGGAGCCGATCGTCATGACGACGCCGCGCTTCTTGGCCTCGCGCAGGCAGTCGTAGTTGCGCTGCAGCTCCTTCTCGACCAGGGTGCCCTCGTACTTGTCGTGCAGCTCGGGAACGTAGACGGGCGGATAGGTGGCGTACCAGGTGGGCAGGAAGGCGATCGTCGGGGTGAAGAAGGTGCCCTGCTCGGCCATGAGGTCCATGGTACGCTCATCGATATCGAAGCCGTGAATCAACTGCTCGCAGCCAAAGCGAACGGAATCGTAGGCAGCGGCGTGGTTGTTGTAGCAGTGGCTCCACACGGGGATGCCGACCATCTTTGCCTCGTCGACCACGGCCTGGATCTCCTCGGAGCAGTAGTGCTGGTCGCGACCGGAGTCCCAGCGCCAGATGCCGCCACCGGTAGCCCAGATCTTGATGGCATCGGGGTTCTCGCGCAGGCGACGACGGACGGCCTTGCGCAGATCCCAAGGACCGTCGACCTGGTCACCCCAGGGATGGGATTCCTTGTTGAGCTCCTGGGTGCAGTGGTGGGAGTCACCGTGGCCGGCAACGCGGCAGAAGCCGAGGCCGGTGGCCAGAACGCGCGGGCCCTTAAAGACGCCCTTGTCGATGCAGTCACGGATCTGGATACCAAAGCGGCCGATCTCGCAGACGGTGGTGAGGCCGTGGGTGAGGCAGTCGTAGGCCTGCTTGACGGCGACGGCCTGCTTCTCGAGGAGCGGCTGCATGACCCAATCGGTGTCATCGTCGGTCAGGTTGCCCGAGAAGTGCAGGTGGGTGTCGATCAGGCCGGGAAGGACGGTCTTGCCGGCGGCGTCGATGACCTTAACGCCCTCGGGAAGATCCTGCATAGTGCCGGCGTACTCGACCTTGCCGTTGTCGTCGACGAGAACGAGGGAGTTCTCGACCGGCTCGGCACCGGTGCCGTCGATGAGCTTGCCGCCAACGATTGCATACTTAGTGGACATGGTTCCTCCTTATGGATCCATATATGTGGGCGAGGCCGTGTTGGGTCGCGGCCTCACAAAGCTACCCAAGTGATGCCGGATTCGGTGCGCGGAAGAGAGGGTCCCGCGCACCCGATCCGCCCCGGCTAGACGTTACTTTTTGCGGGAATTGGTGAAAGCCATGAGGGCCAGGCCAATAGCCAACCAGCCGATCACGATGCTCCACTCCACCATGTTGAGAGAGGCGGGAGAGAACGGAATCACGAGCAGGCCGATGATGATGGCGCAGGCAGCAATAGCGAGGCCGATGCCAAACTTGCCGCCGGGCACCTCGTAGGGACGAGGCAGGTCGGGCTCGGTGAAGCGCATGCGCAGGCAGGCGAGGGCGACCATACCGCAGGAGAAGATGAAGGCGAGAGCCGACACGTTGGTCAGAGGGATGAGCATGTTCTTGCCCAGGAACGGACCGATGACGGTGATAACGCCCAGAACGACGCAGGCGAGCTTGGGA
>ENA-UONX01003012-UONX01003012.1-human-gut-metagenome-genome-assembly--contig:-P74old-NODE-3012-length-10910-cov-6.196499_pt1 | contig 10910 bp, 9 predicted proteins | sample MGYA00242466_ERZ724013 | MGnify/ENA metagenome assembly ERZ724013 | reverse complement strand
AAACCGCGCTGACGGCGAAGGCGGGGTGGAACGGGCTGGGGGTGCATCGGATGATCGCGGTGGCAGAAAACGTTGGCACGGCACCGACGGGCACGACGTACATCGTCTGCGCCCAGACAGGTTTGCGGATGCGGAAAAGGGCGGATGTCCGCGGCGAATATATGCAGATGCTCCCGGATGGAGCTGTGATTGTCGCGCTCGAAACGAGAGCGGGCTGGATCAAGACGACGTATAAGGGATATACCGGCTGGGTCAGCGGGGAATATTGCTGTAAGGCTACGGGCAACGACTAAGACGCAGGTATAAGAAAAGGGAGGCGGAAAACCGTCTCCCGTGCGCATAACAGAGCGCCTGCGGCGAGCTTCTTCGGACAGGAAGCGCGCCGCGAGGGAGCTGACGCAGTTGGAAGTGCGGTGTCAGCTCCTTTTTTAGTCTGATTATGCGCAAAATCATTATATCATCCATACGGATTTTGGCGCAAGAAGCGCTGCTGTATGGAAATGTAAGGAACTGTATGACCCGAAAAATTTTTTTGGAGAATGAGAGGCACTTCCATGATTGAGCTTTACAATGGCGATTGTCGAGCGTTTCTTTCCAATTATAATGGAGAGCGTTTTGACGCAGTGATTACAGACCCACCGTATGCCAGCGGCGGCGCGACGCTATCCGAACGGAGCGCCAGCACGTCTCAGAAGTACACGGCGACCAAGAAAGCCTGTCCGTTTCCGGATTTCATGGGCGACCAGATGGATTCACGGAGCTGGCTGCACATGATGGCGGACATTCTCGCGTTGGCGCGCGTTCAGTGTCACGACGGTGCTGTTCTGGTCGTGTTTTGCGACTGGCGGCAGATCCCGCTGCTCACGGATGCGGTGCAGTGGGCAGGCTGGCAGTGGCGCGGCACGCTGGTCTGGGACAAACTGACCAGCCGCCCGCAGAAGGGACGGTTTCGGCAGCAGGCAGAGTTTGCGGTCTGGGCGAGCAACGGAAAATTGCCGATTGATCGCCCTGTGTCGGTGCTGCCGGGTGTGTTTAAGGCGGCAAACGTGCAGGGGATGCAGCGCATCCACCAGACGCAGAAGCCGAAAGAGATCATGCGGCAGATATGCAAAATCTGTCTGCCGGGTGGGCGAATCCTCGACCCGTTCGCCGGGAGCGGCTCGACGCTGGCAGCAGCGGAGCTGGAAGGGTACGATTCGGTTGGCGTGGAGCTGTCCGAAGAAATTGCAAAGAGCGCGGCGCAGCGGTTGTCTGTGCCGCTCAAGAAAGTAGGGGATTAGAATATGAAAGAGAAGCTGAAAATGTTGGTCGTGATGATGGTACTTCTGGCGCTGGTCTTTGCGTTGCCGGTGCTGGCGGAAGAGCAGGACGGACAGGAAGCCGTACTGCTGGACCTGACGAAGCTCGCGCAGGCGGTCATCAGCCTTGCGGCGGGCATTGTGTCGCTGTATCTGGTGCCGTGGCTGCGCAGCAAGCTCACGAATGAGCAACTCTCCAAGGCGAAAAGCTGGGTACAGATTGCCGTTTACGCAGCAGAGAAGCTATACGGCGCAGGCAATGGCGACAAGAAGCTGGCGTATGCGGAAGAGATTCTCCGCAAGCATGGCATCCGGCTCGACACGGCGACGCTTAAAGCGATGATTGACGCGCAGATCAAAGAGATGGAGAACATGGAACCGTTCTACCTCGCCGATGCAAAGGTGGAGATGATCGACAATCCGAAGCCTGAAACGGCGTAAAAACCGCATAAATGAGAAAGCCGCTCGTTGCATAAAACGGGCGGCTTTTTGCATATTCAGAGGATTTTGAAGCGTGACATAAAACGCGCGCGGCGTGACAAGGAGTGCGCGCCGCAACATGTGCGCCGCCAGTGGCGGATCCAGCACATGGGGGAACACCTGGGAGAGTAGGAGGAAAGGCGCGGAAGAAACTTTGTGCATCCGTTACGTCCATCTCTCCGGTCGTCTTTAACGAATGTGCAACATTGTACTTGGTTAGGATTTTTTCTGCCGCCCGCTGTGCGGGATTCAGGCAGGAAAACTTTCCTTCTCCACGACTGCGAATCACGTCAAAACATATGTCAAAATAAGTCCTTTCCATTTCATCGAGAAATCACCACCCGATGTTGCGCGTATCTGCGAAGACTGGTTGAATGTGTTTCGATTGACAGCCCCGTCTTCCGGACCTTGGCGGAGGCTGAAAGAGGGGGCGAAGGGAACGGAATTCCCGATATAATCAGATTTTGATTGACAATGTCCTCAGATCGTTTTATGATCAATAATGTGTTCCTTATCGGAAAAAGGGCAGGAGGGGCTTGGCTTGATGACTTCGCGGGAATTTGCAGAATTGATCGGCGTATCGCAGGCGACCGTTTCGCGGGCGCTTAACGGTCGTTCTTCCGTATGCGAAAAAACGAGAATCTATATTGAAAAGAAGGCGGAGGAATACGGTTTTGTGCTCAATTCGCAGGCGCGCAGTCTCAAAACCAGCAAAACGAATACGATCGGGGTGCTTTTTCCGCTCAACTTTGACAGCTTGAGCAAAAACCTGATGTTTACGCATATCTTCGATCAGCTTCAGCGCGAGCTGAGCCGCAGAAGCTATGATATTATGATCGTTTACGATCATGATCCGGAAATGAAGAGCAACACCTTTGAGCGCGTGATCCGCAGCGGCAAGGTCGATGGTCTGATCAACTTCAGGCCGCAGCTCTTGCAGCGCGAAATTGATCTGATCGAGAAATTTCGGATTCCGTTTGTCTCGCTGCATAGCGCCTTGCAGGAAAGCTCGATGCTGCATCAGCTGATGATTGATGAAGAAAACGCAGGCTTTCAGATTGGGGCGTATCTGGGCGGTCAGGACGTCAGCCGATACGTCTATATGGCGGTGGACGACGAGCCGCCGGAGCGAAGCGCGCGTCTGCATGGCTATATGAAGGGGCTGGCCTCTGCGGGCAAAGCGCTCGGGGAGGATTCCATTCTGACCGCGGAACGCTCTCCCGAAGCGGCGTATGAAGCGGTGATGGCGAGCAGCGCGATGTTCTGCCGGGAGCGGACGGGCATTTTTGTCTATAACGACATGATGGCGCTGGGCGTGCTCAACGCGCTGCGCGAGCTCGGTGTGGCGGTTCCCGATCAGGCGCAGGTCTTTGGCATGGACGATATTCCGCTGGCCTCATGGTTTACGCCCCGGCTGAGCACCATGCGTTCCCCCGTGCGCCAGATGGTCGGGGACGGATGCGATCTTTTGATCGGGTTGATCGAGGGCGAAGAAATTGCGCCCCGAACGACATACTATCAGGCGCAGATGGTATTGAGAGACACGACGCGATAAAAAATAAATAAATTTTTCGATCACGCCTTTTACAGTATTGACAAGTGCTTGGAGGCGTGATATATTATTGCTGACAAATGAATACGTATGCAAAAGATGAAAAGTGACAAATGCTCAGAAATGCATACGTAAACACCGTGAAAAATGCTGAATGTGTGCGCGACGGTACAAGGATGTATCGGCGGCGTGTCGGGTGCGAATCAAACCGCTCCGCTTATGGAGAGGGCGGTTGAAAAATAAGGAGGCTCCTATGATGAAGAAGAAGAAGATCGTCTCTCTCGTTCTGGCTCTCATGCTCTGCCTGAGCTGCGTTTCCGCTCTGGCGGCCGAGGCCTGGACCGTCACCTGCCCGTGGGCTCCGTCCGGCGTTGCCGCGATGGTCAACCAGAAGGCCGCGTCGCTTTCCACCACCTACAGCCAGGATTATGTCCTCGTTGCCAACGCTGAAAAGGGCGACACCGCCACCATCAATAGCTGGCTGACCAAGTACACCGAGGACGATCCGCAGATGTGCTTCATTGGCGAAGGCATGTTCGGCATCACTGCGATCCTCGATCCGGAACGCATGAACTTCACCTACGACGATTTTGAGTATGTTGAAAACCTCTACTCCTCCATCTTCGTCGCCAGCGCCCGCAAGGAGCTGGGCATCACCTCCATCGACGCGCTGAAAGCGTATCTGGAGGAGGGCAACCAGATCATGGTCGGCACCAACGGCGCCACCGGTTCTGAGGCTTTCCTGGCCGCCGCGCTGATTGGCGCGATGGGTTACGGCGATCAGTTCTACCTGATTCCGTATGAGTCCGCCGCTGAGGCCGCTCAGGCTGTGGCGCGCGGCGAGGTGGATATCGCCGTTTCTCACCAGAGCCAGATTCTGGAAACGTGGCAGCAGGGTGGCGTTGACGTCTTTGCGGCGTTTGACGGCGAGCCCATCGCGCAGGGCCCGTTCAAGGGCGTTGAGGGCGTCGGCCAGTATGGCTATCCGTACTTCCGCAACCGCTGCTTCATCTTCGCCAAGGCTGGCGCTGACGAGCAGAAGATCGCGGATCTCAAGGCGCTCTACGCGCAGATCCTCACCGACGAGGAGATGGTCGATTGGCTGAACAACACCATGCTGCTGGAAGCCGACATGATGACCGAGGAAGAGGTTATCGCGCATATCGACAACGTGAAGAATATCGTCGAGGAGTACTACGATCTGGTTGCCGAGTAATTCGCGGGCTTACGATCGGGCAATGCAGGGAAGGTCTTGCATTGCCCGTTTTACGTCAGCCACGACCGCTGAGTAACATGACCGTGATGGGGAGAATTTGGTATGAGTAACGAGAAAATGGGGTTTGTCGCGAGCATCGACGCGAAGCTGGACGCCATCGGGAACAAGCTGAAAAAGAAGGAATGGAAGGTGCCGACCGATCTGCTGGGCGGCGTGCTCTTTCTGATCTTCGGGCTTGTGATGCTCTGGCTGATTCCGCAGCAGATCGAGATCAAGAAGAAGGAACTGGTCAACGGGCGAGCCTTTCCCAACCTGCTGATGTACGTGATGATCGCCTGTTCGATCATCCTGATCGTGCAGCAGGTCATCAAGCTGGCGCGCAGGCAGGAGGTCAAGCTGACGACCGTTAACCTGCTGGTTGAGGTCAAGGCGCTGCTGATCTTTTTGGCGATGATTGTCTTTTATTTCGTCGCGAAGACGAGCGGCAATTTCGCCGTGGGCTCCGCCGTCTTCGGCGTGCTGATGCTTTTTATTTTCCGCTGCAAAAAGCCGCTGTATTACGCCGTCGTGATCGCCGCCGCGGTGGCCATCTGGGCCGTGTTCCGCTTTGGCTTGGGCGTGCTGTTCTGATAGGGAGGGAAAAGACATGCTTGAATTTATCGTTCCTGCTCTGCAGAACCTGTTGACGATTGAAAACCTGATCTGGATCAATCTGGGCGTTTTTATTGGCAGCGTGTTCGCCGCAATTCCGGGGCTGACCGTCATTCTGTGCATCATCCTGTTCCTGCCGTTTACCTACCAGATGACGGCGATTCCGGGCATGATGTTCCTGCTGGGCATTTACTGCGCGGGCGGCTACGGCGGCAGCGTCAGCGCCATCCTGATCAACACGCCGGGCACACCGCACGCCGCGGCGACCATGCTGGACGGCTATCCGCTCAACCAGAAGGGGCGCACCAAGGCGGCGCTGAAGATTGCGCTGTACGCCTCCACCTTCGGCGGCATTTTCTCCGCGCTGATGCTGCTCTTCCTTGCGCCGCAGGTGGCCAAGGTCGCCGCGATGCTGGGCACGGCAGAATACTTTTTGGTGTGTTTGTTCGGCCTGACCATTATCGCCGGAATTTCCGGCGACAGCCTGAGCAAGGGCGTGATGGCGGCCTGCCTCGGTCTGCTGGTCTCCTGCATCGGCGCAGACCCGATGACCAGCCGCGCGCGCCTGACCTTCGGCGTGGAGCGCCTGTATCTGGGGCTTGACCTCGCGATCTGCCTCATCGGTCTGTTTGCGCTTGTGCAGGTGATGACCAAGGCGGAGCGAAAGGAAGACCGCCTGATTCTGGATACGTCCAAAATCGGAGACGGTCTGGATATCACGAAGGAAGAAAAAAAGCGCATGCTGCGCCCGATGCTTGTGTCCTCCATCATTGGCACCATCATCGGCATCATTCCGGGCACCGGCGCATCCATGGCCTCGTGGTTCAGCTATGACCGCGCGCGCTCCATGTCCAAGCATCCGGAGGAATTCGGAAAGGGTTCCGTCGAGGGCATTGCCGCCGCGGAATCCGCCAACAACGCCGTCACCGGCGCGACGTTGATTCCACTGCTGACGCTGGGCATTCCGGGCGACGGCTGCGTGGCCATCATGCTGTCCGCGCTGATGATCAACGGCCTCAATCCGGGGCTGTCTCTCTTCACGGAGCAGGGCGATATCATGTATGCCATCATGCTCGGCCTCATTCTGGTCAACGCATTCATGTTCGTGCAGGGCAGGTTCCTGACCAATCTCTTCGCCAAGGTCGTCTCCGTTCCGCAGGAGATTTTGACCCCGATCATCGTCATGTTCTGCTTTGCGGGCGCGTTCTCCGTCAACAAGAGCTACTTTGACGTGCTGGTTGCGCTCGTGTTCTGCGCCGTGGCGTGGCTGCTGCGCAAGATTGATTTCCCGGCGGTGCCGATTCTGCTGGGTCTGGTGCTTGGCAAGATGGCGGAGACCAACTTCCGCCGCGCGCTGATGGTTTCGCGCGGCAGCTATTCCATCTTCGTATCCAGCCCGTTCTGCATCGCGTTTCTTGCGCTGACCGCGCTGGTCATCGGCTCTGTGGCATTCAACAAGATGAAAGCGAGGAAAAAGAAAAATGGCTAATCGCCCGAATATCATCTTTTACTTTACGGATCAGCAGCGCGCCGATACCTGCGGCTGTTATGGCCAGAAGCTGGATATCACGCCGCGCCTTGACCAGTTGGCGAGCGAAGGTGTGAAGTTTGAATGGGCGTTTTCCCCGCAGCCGGTGTGCGGCCCCTGCCGCGCGCTGTTCCAGACGGGCAAATACCCCACCGAGACGGGCTGCTTCCGCAACAACGTGATGCTGCCCGCCAACGTGAAGACGTTGGGCAGCTATATCGAGGAGGCGGGCTATGAGACCGCCTATATCGGCAAATGGCATTTGGCCAGCGACGGCGAGCTGGAAAAGAAGCCGACGATCGATCACACGATCACCGCGATTCCGAAGGAGCTGCGCGGCGGCTACACCGGCTTCTGGCGCGCCAGCGACGTGCTGGAATTTACGTCCCACGGCTACGACGGGTATGTGTTTGACGAAAACAACAACCGCATCGACTTCAAGGGCTACCGCGCGGACTGTATCACGGATCTGGCGCTGGAATTCTTTGACCAGTATGACGGGCAGAAGCCGTTCTTTATGACGATTTCCCACATCGAGCCGCATCATCAGAACGACCACAAGCACTACGAAGGTCCGGTCGGCTCGAAGGAAAAATACGCGAATTACGAAGCGCCTGCGGATTTGGCCGCGCTGGGCGGCGATTACAAAGAGGAATATCCGGATTATCTGGGCGCGTGCGCGGCGCTGGATCGAAATCTGGGCAAGGTGATTGACCGCCTGAAGAAGGAAGGGCTGTACGAAAACACGGTTATCATCTTCGGCGCGGATCACGGTTCCCATTTCAAGACCCGCAATCGCGACGGCCACCTCAACGGCTATGACGATTATAAGCGTTCCGGCCACGACGCGGCGCTGCGCGTGCCGCTGGTCATCGCGGGCGGCCCGTTCAAGGGCGGAAAGGTGGAGGAGCAGATCGTCTCTACGGCCAGCCTGCCCAAGACGATTCTCGCGCTGGCGGGCGTCGATGTGGGCGACAAGATGATCGGCGAAAACCTCGCGGACGTTGTGGCGGGCAATACGCCGAACCGTGTCAACGAGGCCTTTGCGCAGATCAGCGAAAGCCGCTGCGGCCGCTGCATCCGCACGCCGGATTTCCTGTATGCCGTGTATGCGCCGGGCGTGAACGGCGGCGAAGCCGCTGCGGCGGACGTTTACGCCGACGATTATCTGTATGATCTCAGGGTAGACCCGGTTCAGCTCAATAACGTCGTCGCTGATCCGGCTTATGCCGAGGCCAAGGCGATGCTCCGCGGCCGCCTGCTTGACTGGATCAAGCGCGCCGAAGGCGCTGAGCCGACCATTGTTGACTGAGTAAGCCCCCGTGCCGCTTCGTTTCAAAATTGAGCCTGCAAAGCAAGCACTTTGCAGGCTCAGTCTGTTTTTTGGAGCGCCTTAGCCATTTCCCGCATACGGGGATAGGCAAATTCAAAGAATGCGGCGTGTACGCCGCACCAACGGTTCAGCCCGGTTTCAGGAACACGTTCGCGCTTGCAGCCGTTGCGGCACAGGGAATACCAGCGGCATGCGCGGCATGCAGAGGGAACGGGCAAGGATTCCGCGAGGAAAGTCTGTTCCCGCTCGCCCGTGAGCATCCGACGGAGAGAATCGTCGGAAATGCTGCCGAGCTTCCAAGCGTCCAGCGCGTAGAAATCGCAGGGATAAACGCTTCCGTCGCTTTCGATGACGAGGCTCGGACCGCAGCGCCCGACCATCGCGCAGTTTTCCGGCGGCATGCCCATGAGCATGGCGATCCAGTTGTCAAAATTGCGGATGGAGACGGGGCGTCCCTCGGTATAAGCCAGATGATAGCGGTCAAAGGTTTCTTTCAGAAAGGCGAGATAGGCTTCGCTGCTCAGGGAGTAATCCCGCGTCTGCCCGTCCAGACCGTCGAGGCAGGGGATGAATTGGATGTATTCATACGGAGCGAGCGCATCAAAGACCTCGGACGGACGCCTGGCCACTTCACCGTTGACGACGCACAGCACGTTGACGCTTACGCCGGCCTCGCGCAGGCGCTCAATGGTCTTGCGGACGACGGACGCGGTAGGGCGACCCGCCGCGTCGGGGCGCATCAGGTCATGCGTCTGCGCCGTTCCATCCAGCGAAACGCCGACGAGAAAATGTTCTTTGGCAAAGAAGGCGATCATTTCGTCGGAACGGTCCTAGCCGGTGGTCTGCACCGCGTTGGTTATGCGAAGGGCGCGCGTGTTGTATTTTTGCTCAAGCTGAACGAGCCGCTCAAAAAAAGGGAGGCCGATCAGCGTGGGCTCGCCCCCCTGAAACAAAAAATGCACGGCGGAATCGGCGGAACGGATGACGCGACGCACCGTGACGTCGAGCAGCGCGTCGCTCATGCGGGGGGATATGGCGACCTCGCGGCGCTTCATTTCGTCGGCATAGAAGCAATAACGGCACCGCATATTGCAGGCGCCGGATACGGGCTTAATCATCACGGTAATCGACGGCATAAACGATTCTCCCTTGGCATGTGAAATGATACGATTCCATTATAGCATATTCCTCAAGGGCGATAAAGCGAAAATGGAATAACGCGAGCATCGCGATGATGAATCCAAACTTCAGCGGTGCGGATTCGTAGATTCTTCTGCCGAGGGCGCGCCTGTGTTTTGATGCCTAGCCTGTGACGAAGGTTTACGATGCGAAGCAATCGTATCATCTGCTGATGCGCCGAACGATAAGACGCTTCAATCGGCCTCTTCGGAGGCAGGCTGATTGGTCATAATGCGGATGATCTCGCGATCGGTTTCACGCATGCCGAGCCGACCGAGGCGGCCGATGTTGCGAATGGTTTCCTCCACACCTTTGGTAACGATGCCGTCACCGCCGCGGAACTGCTGTCCGCTGCGGAACATGCTGTAACCGACGAGACCCGCATCCACGGCGGCGGAGATTTTAGCCGCGCAGGAGGCTTTTGCACCGTCGCAGATCATGCCCGAGACAATGGCCAGCGAATTGACAAGCGTATGCGCGATTTCGCGGAATCCGCCGCCGTGGAGATAGGCGATGGCGGCGCCTGCGCTGCATCCCGCGCTGACAGCGCCGCAATAGGCGCTCAGCCGGCCGATGCCGGTTTTGAGATGGATGGTCAGCAGGTCGGAAAGAAGCACGGCGCGCACCATCTGGTCGCGGCTGACGTTCAATTCCTTGGCATATTCGACAACCGGAACGGAGGCAGTGATGCCTTGATTGCCACTGCCGGAGACGATGATGACCGGCATTTCGCAACCGCTCATGCGTGCGTCGGAGCCTGCCGCGGCCATATAACGGGCGCGGGAATAGATACCGACGCCGTAATGCTCCTTGAGCACGGAGCCGATGTTCGCGCCCCAGCTATGCCGCATGCCTTCTTCAGCGATGGCGTAGTTGTAGTCGATCTGGCGCTCGATCAGTGCCCGAACGTCTTCCAAATTGCAGGTGGAGGCGAAGTCGAGCACCCCTTCTACGGACAGGCAGGAGCGATCCGTCAACATGTCACGCGCGCTGTCGGATAGCACCTCGCCGCTCTGAAACAGCACTTCGCCGTTTTTCTCGATATAGACGATATGCGTGTGATAATCCGAAATGCGGAGCTTGACATGATTGTTTTCGGCGCGAAGGGTAATCAAGATATCGAAGACTTTGTCGCCTTCAGCAGGTTTGACGACGATGGGGTGATCGGCCAGATACGCGCGAATTTCGGCACGCTGCGCGGGCGTTACCTCGCTGATGACCTCTAGAATTTTGTCGGATTGGCCTGCGACGATGCCGGCCGCAGCCGCCGCTTCGATGCCCTTGAGGCTGTTGGTGTTGGGCACGACGACGCTCTTGACGTTTTTGATGATGTTGCCGCTGGCCTCCACCAGAACGGATTCTGGCAGTACGCCCAGAAGCTCGCGAGCCTTAGCCGCGCCGTATGCGATGGCGATCGGCTCGGTGCAGCCCGTTGCCGGAACGAGCTCCTCCTGCAAAATTTTCAGGTAGTTGCCGTAACGGGGATCAGATGAAAGCATAACCGTACCTCCTGAACAATGATGTTAAAGTATGGTGAGTTCTTTGGAAAGCGTATTGAGACTTTGAACGCCGTTTTCGCCCATGACCAGCAGATAATGCCCGTTCATGGCAGCCGATTTCACTCTTTTCAAATCTGAGTAGAGGATGATACCCTCATTTTATCAAATCCTTTG
>ENA-UONX01003008-UONX01003008.1-human-gut-metagenome-genome-assembly--contig:-P74old-NODE-3008-length-10919-cov-7.507640_pt1 | contig 10919 bp, 7 predicted proteins | sample MGYA00242466_ERZ724013 | MGnify/ENA metagenome assembly ERZ724013 | reverse complement strand
AGCCTCCGAAGTACAACAGACAGATCTCGCCCTCGAACTTTTTGTGCTTGCGGTATACCAGCATAATGAGCAGAATCATCAGATTCCACAGACTCTCATAGAGGAATGTGGGATGTACCTGAATGTAATTGGTACCTTCCACAATATGTGCTGCCACATTCTCGGAAATATCCCGGCTGCGCACCGCTTCGATGGGAAGCCGCATTGCCAGGAAATTATCCGTATATTCTCCGAACACTTCACGGTTCATGAAATTGCCCCAACGCCCGATGGCCTGTCCTAAGATCAATCCCGGTACACACAGATCTCCCAGACGGAAAGGATTGATCTTTTTGATCTTACAATATAAAAACAATGTCAGAAAAGCTCCGATCACACCGCCGTAGATCGCCATACCGCCGTTACGGGTATTGAAGATGCTGAGCAGATTATCCTTGTAATAGTCCCAGGCAAAGATCACATAATAGATTCTGGCACCGATCACGGAAAAGATCACGGCATAAATAGCGAAGTCCCAAATAGTATCCGGATTCTCTCCGCTCACCTTTGCCTGGTGCACTGCCATCAGAATTCCCGCCAGTACACCGATACCGATGATCAGACCGTAAAAAGCGATCTCGAAACCGAATACGGTAAAGCTTCTGGGAACATTTTCCAGGTAAATGCCTAAATGGGGAAATGCTATATCTCCTGCATTCATCATAATATTTATATCCTTTCTTAGTATTAACCGGCTTCTTCGCGCTTTGCGCTCTCGAATCCGGCATATCAGACGTTAAATCTGAACAGGATCACATCACCGTCCTGTACGACATAGTCCTTGCCTTCCATGCCGACCAGACCTTTCTCACGTGCAGCTGCCAGAGATCCCTGCTCTAAAAGGTCCTTGTAATTTACAACTTCCGCCTTGATGAAGCCTCTCTCGAAATCGGAGTGAATCTTACCGGCTGCCTGAGGCGCCTTGGTACCGATCTTGATGGTCCATGCTCTGGTCTCATCCTCTCCTGCAGTCAAAAAGCTCATCAGACCTAAGATATGATAGCTTGCCTTGATCAGCTTCTCCAGACCGGATTCCTTCAGTCCCAGATCATCCAGGAACATTGCCTTCTCATCATCATCCAGTTCAGAGATCTCTTCCTCAATCTGTGCGCAGATGACGAATACTTCGCTGTTCTCACTTGCTGCAAACTCTCTGACCTTCGCTACCATCTCATTGGAGGCACCGTCATCTGCCAGATCATCCTCGGATACATTGGCTGCATAGATCACCGGTTTGTAGGTCAGCAGATTGTATTCCTTCAACAGAGACAGCTCGTCCTCATCGGTAACTTCCAGGCTCTTCGCCATCTTGCCGCTCTCCAGATGCTCCTTGATACGCTCTAAGAGTGCCAGCTCCTTGGCATAAGTCTTGTCCATTCTGGCAGCCTTGACTACCTTGGACAGTCTTCTCTCCAGTACTTCCAGATCTGCGAAGATCAACTCTAAGTTAATGGTCTCGATATCCCGCAAAGGATTGACACTACCGTCCACATGGATGACATTGGGATCCTCGAAGCATCTTACCACATGGACAATGGCATCCACCTCACGGATGTTGCTTAAGAACTGGTTCCCCAGTCCCTCACCCTTGGAAGCACCCTTTACCAGGCCTGCGATATCTACAAATTCAATCACAGCAGGGGTCACTTTCTTGGAATGATACATCTCTCCCAGCGCTTTTAATCTGTCATCCGGAACTGTTACCACGCCCACATTGGGGTCGATGGTACAGAAAGGATAGTTAGCGGATTCCGCTCCCGCCTTGGTCAGGGAATTGAAAAGTGTACTCTTTCCCACGTTGGGAAGACCTACGATACCCAGCTTCATGATTTATTTACCGTTCAGACCTAACGACAGGGTCTGCCTTTCTTGTATTTTCTATTCTTTATTTCACTCATAAGTCCATCCGTCTCCGTGCAGAGACAAACGAATCCGAAATAGTATTATAGCATACCTCACACTCTTTGCAAAGTCCTTACTGTTCAAAGTAAGTATTGATTCCGGTGAGAAGCCCTGTGGCTAATTGTTCCAATATCACATCGCTGTGGTCCGAATACGCATTTCCCAGTTCCATATCCACAGAAGGGATCGTGCTGTAGGATGTCTGGGTCAGGTCAATACCCATATGTCCTTTCCCATAAATTGTGGCTCCCTGCTCCCGCAGTCCTTCCACCAGATCCGTTCCCAGGGTATCGTGCTGCTGCCAGTGCGATGCCACCGGCTCCATGTTTTTCAGCGCTTCCGGCACCGAGATATAGAAGCATCCCTTGTCGTAATTTTTGCCGTCACCGCTGTCCCAGTGCAGCGCAATATGGCAGTCCGCGACATTGTTGCAGATCACAGTCCGCGCCACATTGTCTAACTGCACATCCTCACTGTCCCGTAGCATCAGCACATCATAACCGGAGGATAACAGCTTATCCCGCAGGATCTGTGCCATACGTAATGTCACCTCCCGCTCCGGTGTGCCGTCCTGAAACGTCATGCCTCCGGAAACTGCTGCAGCTTCCATTGCTCCCGCCGCCGTACTGCCTCCGGTGACTTTCGCCGAGCCGTCCGGATGACACAGAGTCTTTACTTTACTCCCTCCCACAGTACCATGTCCTGCATTGACACCGATGACGATACCTTTGCGTCCGGATTCCTCCGACGCCAGGTACAGCACTGCTGCTCCGGTATTGATCTTAGAATGATCCGCATATTCCCATGTGGAATCCAGGGTGATCTGCTGCAAGTTGGTGTATTCCTCCGGTTGCATCTGTGGTGTGACATTTGCCATTCCCTGTGGTGCCGCACTCTCTGAAACCATAGCTTCTATAATTTCTACATTCTCTATGGTCTCTGTGCTCTCCACGGTTTCTGTGCCCTTCACGGTCTCTGTGTTCTCCACGGTTTCTGTGCTCTTCACGCTTTCCGTACTCCCGGTATTTTCCTGTGTTCCACAGGCAGTCAGGGTAAGCGCCAGCACCATAATGGTTACTCTCACCGCCACCCTGTATTGTTTTCTGTGAAGCATTTGTCTTTTTCTCCTCCGATATGAAAAGAACCACAGCTGTGAACTTACAGCTATGGTTCTTCTGTTCTCTCTTCCTTATTCCGCTCATTTCGGAACACATCCTCTGATTAGCCGCGCAGTTTGAAATGCTCTAACAGTTCGTTCAGAGTAGTAGCAGATGCGGAAAGCTCCTCGCTGGTAGCGGAAGTCTCTTCAGCTGCTGCAGAGTTAGACTGGATAACATCATTGATGTCTCCCACACCCTTTTTGATATTTTTAACGGAAACCGCCTGTTTGTCAGACGCAGTACGGATATTGGCAACCTCCTGGATGATCTGATCCAGCTCAGCCATAACCTCCTGCATAGCATCATTGGTCTCCTTGGTGACCTTATTACCCACCTCTACCTCGTTCATGGACTCTTCGATCAGCTTCTTGGACTCTACTGCGGAATTAGCACTCTCTTCTGCCAGCTGTCTGATCTGATCTGCCACGACTGCAAAGCCTCTTCCTGCCTCTCCGGCACGGGCTGCCTCGATGGAGGCATTTAAGGACAGCAGATTGGTCTGGGATGCGATATTCTCAATATCTGCGATGATCTTTTCAATGTTCTGGGTCGTTGCGTTGATCTTCTTCATGGCATCTACCAGCTCATCCATCTTCTTCTGGCTGTTGGCTGCCTCGATACCTACCTTTTTCGCCTTGTCATGTACAATGTCGGTAGACTTGGTATTCTCCAGTACCTGACTGGTTACTTCGTCTACGGTAGCCACCAGTTCTTCTACGGATGCTGCCTGATGGGTAGCGCCCTCCGCTATATCCTGTGCACTGACTGCCAGCTGATTGCTGCCCGCAGATACCTGCTCGGAGGAATCCTGAATACCGTGCATGGTCTCGCTGACCTTATTTACCATTTCATCCAGCTCATCTAAAACATCTCGGAGCTGTCCGACATATGCTTCCGGGCAGCTGCTGTGAACATCAAAATTACCATCGGAAAATTGCTCTACGATAGTCTGCAGATCTGATACAACCTTTTTCAAAATAGCTGCGGCGGTCTCAAAGCTGTCGGAAAGTCTGCCCAGCTCATCCTCAGATTCATAAGGTACGCCGATCTCAAAATCACCGGATGCGATCTTCTCAGACGCAGTTACCAGGTTCGTGATCGGATCTATCAGCATTTTGGCAAGCATTTTCGACATGGATGCATTAAATATGATAGCTAAAACAAGTAAAACCACAACAACTATACTTCCTATATAGCCTTTTGACCGTATCAATTCCACCACTGCCACCAGTGCAAGCACCACATATAAAATATCCATGATGCGGAACGCAAAAGACAGCTTATTTTTAATTGGTTTGTCTCTTAGTATTTCTTCCAGTTTTTTCATTTGTTTCTGCTCCTTCCGTGAATGAACCTTCCTGTATTTTATTTTAATTTTCCTTATCTGTTTCGTCAAGATGAAGCTTCTTAAAATTATGTAAAAATTAAGTATGGGAAGCCCTGCTCATCTCCAGTAATTTATCTCTCATTTCATTCTCAATGCGCTGTAAATCTTCCTCAGCGCTCTGTCTTCTAGCACGTCCCTCTTCCTGGATCTTCATGACCTCATCCAATGTCGTCATCAGTGTCTGATTGGTACTCTTAAGTGTCTCTATATCCACAATTCCCCGCTCGGATTCCTTCGCTGTCTCCACAGAAGCCACCTTCAGTGCTTCCGCGTTCTTCTTCAACAGTTCATTGGTCATATCCGATACGGCACGCTGTGCCTTGGCGGCATCGGTAGCATGATCCAGACCGATGGCAATGACCATCTGACTCTTCCACAGAGGGATCGTATTCACTAACGTCGACTGGATCTTCTCGGACATGGCGATGTCATTGGACTGGATCAGACGAATCTGGGGTGCCATCTGCAAGGAAATGGCTCTGGTCAGCTCCAGATCATAGATCTTCTTCTCAAACCGCTCACACATTGCCGCGAAATCTTTCGCTGCCTGTGTGTCCTCCGGAAGTCCACTCTTCTGTGCCTTCTCTAAAAGCTCCGGAAGCTCTACACTTTTTGCCTGCGCCAGCTTCTTTTTACCTGCCAGGATGTACATGGACAGTTCCTTGAAGTAATTCAGGTTCAGCTGGTACAGCTTGTCCAACACAGCCACATCCTTTAACAGCACTACCTGATGACTCTCCATGGCATCACAGATCTTTGTGATATTGACTTCCGCCTTATCGTACTTTGCTTTCAGATTGCTCAGCTTGTCTCCGCTTTTTTTGAACAGTCCGAAAAATCCCTTATCTTCCTCGGTGTCGAAATCCTTTAACTGTGCCACCACGCCGGTTAACAGATTTCCAACTTCTCCCATATCCTTGGTCCGGACATTACTAAGCGCCGTCTCTGAGAAATCGGCGATCTTCTTTTGGCTTCCGGCTCCGTACTGTAACACCGCCTGGGTATTGGTCAGGTCGATCTGTGCTGCAAAATCATCCACCTGTTTCTGTTCTTCCGGTGTCAGTTCCATCTCGGGAACCGCCTGCTCTTCCACCAACTCCTCCGGCTTCTTCTCCACGATCTCTGCCTTTGCCTCCGCAAAAGGATCCAGTGTAAGAGTCGGTGCTTCTTTTGTTGCTGCGTCTAAATCCATATTCATATTGATACCCCCATTTTTTACAATTGCATCATTTATTATTTACTGTTTTTCCATTACAAAATCGGATTCCGTCAGACCTTCCTTTGCCAGCATGGCCTGTAATACCTGCGCATCCGCCGATGCGTCAAAGGCGGCATCCTGAAACAGATTGTTTAACAATGTCACAAATGCCTGATTGATCATGTCCAGTGTCTTCCCGATCTCTTTCTTGGCCTCGAGAATTTCCTCTCCCGGACTGCTGACCTCGTCAAATTCCGCATACTGCTCCACCAGTTTTAAAGTAGTGGGCAGATAATAATCCATTAATTTATGCATTCTGTGCATCTGCTCCGGGTGCTCCTGCACTCTGTCGAAGATCTTCTTCAGCAGATTCTCCAGGCGGTACAGCTTCTCGGAGATTGCCACCTCTTCGATCCGGTCGTTCAGATCCCGCAGATGTCGGATGCATTCCATCCCCTCTGCCACCATACTGTGGAGTTCCTGCTCTCTCTCCGTCTGTGTAGCGTCCTGTGTTGTTCCTTTGTCCGGCATCTGTTTTGCCTGCTCCTCTGATTTTTTCTGTTCCAGATAAGCCTTTTCTGTCTCCAGATATTGATGATAGATCACATCATTTAACATAAAACAGGTCTCTTTGTCATCCAGATGCCCCTCAGGGAACATTCCGGCTTTTAACATTTTGCGCAGATCCTTTTTTACATAGCGGACGCTTTTGCCTGTATAACGCGCCATCTCCGTGATCACACCGTACATCTTGGTACCGCACAGTTCCAGATATTTCTCCGCACGCTGTAATCTCCTGCGCTGTCCGTTGCCATAGGCGATCATCTCCAAAAATACCAAAGAAAGTACTCCCGGAAGGATCGCCGCACTTATACTCGCTGCACTAAAAGCGGCCAGAAGAAGCTGTACCAAAAGTCCCAGCCCGGAAAAGCCTAGTCCGATGCCTCCGAACACGGTGCACAAAGTTCCGGACACGCTTCCCTTTTTCTCCATTTTTACCAAAGAAGTCATCTCCAAAGCCGTAGTCTTTCTGGGTGTCCAGACACCGGCCTGATTTCCAGAACGGTTCTGCGCCGCCTGTGCCTTACGCTGTTCTTCCCATTGTTTTTCCCGTTCTTTTCGCTGTCTGTGCCACTCCTCATTCTGTCTGCGGTGTTCCTCCCGCTGTCTTTCCCGTTCTTCACGCTCCGCCTGGATCTGCTCTTCGGACTTCTCTTCTTCCCGCTTTTTATCCTGCCAGCTGCGCTGGGAATTCCAGACCCTTTTCTCCGCGGCTTCCCTGGACAGATTCGCCTGAAAATCCGCTTCCCGCAGAGCATCGTTGACTGTATCGCTCACTAACGTATTCAGTGCCCGGAAATCTCCGGTCTTCATGGCTTCGGCGATGGTTTCTTTAAATTTTTCCCCAAGATGATTCTGCACTTCACTCATAATTAATATTTTCTCTGACTTTTCAGTTCCTCATAGAGCAGACAATAATTCTCGTAACGTGTCCGCGAGATCTCCCCTTCCGCCACGGCATCTTTCACGCCGCAGACCGGTTCTGAGATATGAGAACATCCTCCGAATCTGCAATATTTTTCAAACGGAACAAATTCGGGATAATATCCCGCCAGCTGCTCTTTTTCCAGTCCAAACAGTCCCAGGGAGCTGAACCCCGGAGTATCCAGAATGTAAGTATCCGGTGCAATGGAGATCAGTTCGGAATGCCTGGTGGTATGTTTTCCACGTTCGATCTTCTCACTGATGGAACCGGTCTCCATCACGATCCCCGACTGTAAACAGTTGACCAGCGAAGACTTGCCGACACCGCTGGGTCCCGCCACCGTGGTGGTCTTGCCCCGAAGCAGGTCTTTTAATCTGTCGATGCCTTCCTTTTCCCTGGCACTGACAGTAATGGTCTGAAATCCCGCCTGTTCATAGATGGAACGATAATCCTCTTTTTTCCCCTCTGCATCAATGTCCTGCTTGTTAAAACAGATGATGCAGGGAATGTCCTGTTGCTGCATCATGATCAGAAAACGATCCAGCAGATTAAAATTGGGCTGTGGCTTACAAATGGCGAAAATCACCAGCGCCTGATCCACATTGGCTACCGCCGGGCGGATCAGTTCGCTGTGTCTGGGAAGCAGCCCTGTGATATTTCCCTTTTTCTGTGCTTCGTCTATGATATCCATTTCCACATCATCCCCTACGAGGGGTTTTCTGTGATCCTTACGGAAGACACCTTTTGCCTTGCATTCATAGATTCCGTCCGTACTATGCAGTGCATCCCCCGCATGGACGTAATAGAAGCCGGCAATTCCTTTTATAATCTTGCCCTTCATAGTTCCTGCCTTTGCATTATTCCTTCACGAATTCCACTCTTCGGGTAAAGGACTGGTTCTCCGTGGTGCCGGGAACATTAATGGTATTGCCATCTGTATCCGTTGTAGTGGTTCCCTCCGTTGTCACCTGATAGGTCATGGTAAGCGTACCGCCGGAGGAGGCGATGCCGTTGATATTGGTTGCTACCGGGAAGGTGGTAACCTTCGTATCCATCAGCACAGTGCCGTCATCCGCCACCAGGGTGATACCGACTTCCATTCCCGATACATACTTGGGTGCCTCGGAAGTCGTCGGTGCCGCAATGCTGACATTGCACTTATAAGTCACTTTCTGTGCGCCCTGGCTCACCTTAATATCAATGGAGGTTCCCTGATCCACATAGGAACCATGGGAATAGCTCTGATAGCAGATCATGCCCTCTCCCACTTCATCGCTGTAAATATGGGTCACACTGCCTACTGTCAGTCCGGCCTCGATTGCTTCCACCGTACCTTCCTGCTCTGACAGTCCGATCAGGTTCGGCACGCGGATCTTCGTATCTTCCTTTCCCAGGCTTACGGTAACGGTGATCACACTGCCTTTCGGCGCCTTATTTCCATCTGCGGGAGTCTGGGCGATCACGCGTCCTGCTTCTATGGTGTCGGAATAATCCTCTGTCTTATTGACCAAAAAGCCCTTGCTTACCAGCTGTGTATTCGCCTCGTCAAAAGTAAGTCCCACCACATTCGGAACTTCTACGCCCTGGGTTCCGGCGCTTGCCGTAAGTGTTACCTTGCTGCCCTTGTCAATCTGGGCATCCACGCTGACGTCGGTACTGATCACCACACCTTCTGCCACGGAATCAGATTCCTCATATACAACTTCCGTCAGAATTCCCAGTCCGGTCAGTGTATTTCTCGCATCATCCACATTCATGCCCTTCACATCCGGCATGGTGACTTTCTCTGCCTCTTCTTTGGTTTCCTCCGTAGTGATGATCGGACCGGAAGGATTATTGCCTTCGTTCTTTTTCCCACCGAAAATCTTCACCGCCAGTACGATCAGGATAATACAGATCACCACTCCCGCAACGATTGCCAGAACCGTTGTCACGCGTTCCATCTTGGGATCGTAATCATAATCATCCTCTCCCTCTGCCTCTTCATCATTCTCATACATGGCTTCTGTATCGGAACGTAGGCGCATCGTCTCATCATGATCCTGTTCTTCATACTCCCGGCCACTCTGATACGGAACTTTTCTCTTGATCTGTGCCATATCTTCATCGGAGATCATCCGGGTGCCGCCTTCCATATCCGGATCCTTATTCACGACAAAGTCCTCCTCCGGATTGATCAGGGACTGCTTCAGGTCTGCAATCAGTTCTGCCATGTTCTGATATCTGCGGTCCGGTGATTTCTGACAACACTTTAATACAATACTTGCAACGCTGGAAGGGATCTCCGGCACGAATTCCTTGGGAGAAGGCATTTCTTCCTGAATATGCTTGATGGCGATCGCTACCGTCGTCTCCCCATTGAAGGGGACTCTTCCCGTAAGCATTTCGAACATGGTGATACCGAGTGAATAGATATCACTCTTCTCATCACTGTAACCGCCTCTGGCCTGTTCCGGAGACGTATAGTGTACACTTCCCATTACATTGGAAGTGATCGTATTGCTGGTTGCTGCCTTGGCAATACCGAAATCCGTGACTTTTACTTTGCCATCTTTGGAAATAATGATATTCTGCGGTTTGATATCCCGGTGAATAATATGATTATTATGTGCTGCCTCAATGCCCATACTCACCTGGATGGCAATGCTTACTGCTTCCTTGTAAGACAGACGGGCCTTTTTCTCAATGTACTTTTTGAGGGTAATGCCCTCCACCAGTTCCATTACAATATAGTAGATTCCGTTTTCTTCCCCTACATCATAGACATTTACGATATTGGGATGCATCAGTCCTGCTGCCGCCTGGGCCTCAATACGGAATTTGGATACAAAATTAGCATTCTCGCTGAATTCCTGCTTCAATACCTTGATCGCCACATATCGGTTCAACTTATGACATTTTGCTTTATAGACATCTGACATACCGCCGGTTCCGATTTTCTCCAGGATCTCATAGCGATCGCCGATCATCATTCCTATTTTGATCATTATTGCTCTCCATTCTTATATAACCTAAGTAACTAAGAGTATTATCTGTCTTATGCGCACGGCTCAATAAGGATAACACTGATATTGTCTCTGCCGCCGTTTGCATTGGCTGCCTCTACCAGACGCTCTGCTTTCTCCACAAGATCTCTTGCACCACTGATGATCATGCGGATCTCTTCATCTTCCAGCATATTAGTCAGTCCGTCCGAACACATAAGGACAGTATCGCCTTCCCTGAGTTCTACGGTAAAAAAGTCCGGCTCTACATGATCCTCCGCACCTACCGCTCTGGTAATAATATTCTTGTCAGGATGATTTCTTGCATCCGCACGGTCTAATCCGCCCATGCGTATCATTTCCTCTACAAGAGAATGATCCCTCGTAATCTGCCGTATCTCACGATTCACCACATAAAGTCTGCTATCACCCACATTGGCCACCTGTAAAAATCTGCCCATGCAGGATGCCACCACAACCGTCGTTCCCATTCCTTCCAGCTTCTTGTCTTCGTCGGCTCTCCTGCGGATCACCTCATTGGCTTCCTCGATCGCTCTGCGGAAAATCAGCGTGGGATTTTTTTCAAAAGAACTCTGCATCTCAGCCAGCATGGTCTCTACTGTCACTTTGGATGCATAATCTCCCGCATTATGTCCGCCCATACCGTCCGCTACAATAAACACGTTGGGCAGATTTCCCACCGGTTCCTCAGAGGTATAGATATAGTCCTGATTTACTTTTCTTTTCCTTCCGATATCGGTTA
>ENA-UONX01003006-UONX01003006.1-human-gut-metagenome-genome-assembly--contig:-P74old-NODE-3006-length-10923-cov-3.649430_pt1 | contig 10923 bp, 9 predicted proteins | sample MGYA00242466_ERZ724013 | MGnify/ENA metagenome assembly ERZ724013 | reverse complement strand
TTACCAATTATATATGGAAGCATTTCCGGTATTTGAAAAACATTTTGCACCGGATGATACCTACTATGCAAGTCTGTATAAAAATCTGGGACTCTTATTTCAGGAGACGCAGGAGTATGAGCGGGCAGTGGAATGTCTGGAAAAGGCACTTGCGGTTATTCAGGGAAAGCCGGAATATCAGAAACAGACCATGGTGATACGCCGGCAGATCGACAGGCTGCTTGCAGTAATCCGGAAACAACAGCAGGAGCAGTTTGACAGACAGGAAGCGTCTGCAGAAAAGAAAGAATTAATAGAAGCTCTCATACATATGGAATGCGAAGCATTCCGCCAGATCCGGGAAAATCGCTACGCAGACTGGGATGTAGAGAGCCTCAAAGAATATATTTATGAATTTAAGATGACCCGGGAGCAGGGTGTGAATCCACTTGCACTGGAATGGGCTGAAAAAAACGAATAAGCTGAATTTGGATATGTATTCGTATTCTTTTTATTCGTATACATATTCCCTGATACCATCCATCCAGATCGCATAGCCTTCACCGGTCGGATGCACACCATCTGCTGTATAGGTGAAATTGTTATCGTCTGTTACTATCAAAGAATACAGATCAATATAAGGCAGAGCAAGACCATCACAAAGCTGTCTGAGCTCTGCATTAAAAGCTGACACATCGCTGTTGTCAATACCGGTAGAGGTATTGACCGGAAGAACGCTCTGGACGTAGATCTTACAGTCCGGAAGCGCTTCTGAGAGCTGTGTCAGTATTTTTTTGTAATTCTGCATGCTCACATCCGGAGGCAGCTTGTGCATGATATCATTAATGCCGATCATCAAAAAAATCTTTTGCGGATGTTGGTTTTCGACTGTATCCAGACGGTTTAAGACACCTTCCGTCACATCAGAATCAATACCGCGGTTTGTTACTGTAAGGTCAGAAAAATATTCCTGCCATTCGAATCTGGCTGTGATGGAATCGCCTAAAAAAACAATATCTGTATTTCGCTCCGGCATCAGCTCAAACTGCGTCTTTCTTTGTATGTAAGAGGCATTGTCCGTATACTGAAAGGTATGATCACTCATAGCATCCTGCAGCATGGAGAAATAGTTACCATGCTTTAGCAAAACAAGTACCACGGCAAGCAAAAAAAGTATGCATGCGAGCAGAATGTAACTGATCGCGCGATAGCGGTGAACTGCTTTTTCCGTGTCCCTATTATGAGTGACTGCTCCATTCCGGGAATTTGTGTCCGGCTTTGTAAATATGCTCATGTTTTATGATCTGCTCCCTTTTCTTAAAGCTTAATGCCGTTTAAATCAATATCATCGTCATCTTCCACAGGAATGATAAGGCATTTCTGTCCATCGATCATCTGCTCTGTAACAAGACTGGCACGCTCCGGTTTCATACGCAGGAATACATCACACAGCGCGGATTGCCCATTTATATCACTATTTCCGGTAAGATCTGTTTCGGAAGCTGCATCATCTGTTATATCCCCCATATTTCCGCTGACAGCATCTGATACGTCATCCATATAGTTGCCTGATGCTAACTGTTCCGGATCGATCTGTGCCTTGGAGAGTGCTTCTTTTAGAGTGGCAACTTCTGTGATCAGAGCCTTTTGTACCTTGCGCTGCTCATTTTTTGCAACTGCTTTGTTATCGAGCAGTGCATCGGCAGTAGGCAGGGCATCTGTAAATTCTGCGGCAAATGCTTTTTCAATCTTTGGTGCGAGTGATTCGGAAATGTCGCTGTCTGTAATGACATCATGGAATACATCCTGATTCAGCTCGATCGGAGTATCCTCGTTGCCTGCTTCTTCCTGTCTGTCAAGCATGGTGCAGAGACTATCCTGCAGCTTTAAGAAAACTTCTTCCGTTGCTTCGTCATCGCCGACTGCCTGCTTTACGACATTTTCAAATGCCTTTTTCTGCTGCATGCTGGTACGCTTAGCAGGGCAGCCAAGACCATTTTCCTTAAAGGCATCATGTGGCTGTTTTGTTTTCTTTGTAAAGTAAAGAAGAGAGTGGATATCACTGCTTCTGTCGGTAAAAGCCGGGAATAAGAAGCCATTTTCCGGCGGTGCCACGATCCAGTCACGCAGACGGACGCCAATCTTATTTTCTTCTTCCAGATAACCAAGCCCTGGTTTTGAAAGCGTTACAGGGCAGAGTGAGCACAGGATATATTCATAAACTTCCTCTGATTCGTCCAGCTTTAAATTATCCTCTGTTTTTGTGATGACATCGTATGCATCATGAAAGAGCAGGATCAGATAATTGCCTGTATAATCATAGCTGTCGATCACAAGATCATAAAAGCGTTCAAGCAGACCTTCATCCTTTAAGGCACTTGTTTTCAGCCCCATGAAAAACTGCTGTTTGCTCATGGCACCGGATTCTTCTTCCATTGGGAAGGACAGCTCTAAAAGCTGGTTTCCGATCGTTCCCGATAAAGTTTTTTTGGCAATCTCCAGATATTTATAATATTCCTCGTCCGGCAGATTCAGAAAAACATTGCTAAAGCTTGTCACTTTTTCCTTTGTCGCATTCACATAGCATCCGGTCATGCGGGTGAAAGTACATTCATTTTTCTTAAAGCGTTTCTTTATTTCCAGTAAATCTTTGCGTTGCATTTTCGTGATTCCTTTCATTTGACTTATGGAATCAGTATAGCATAGAAGAGAAGGATTTGTCACAGGGAAATCGGTGGTGCGGATGTATGAATATTTTTACAGTTTAATTGCGGCTATATGCAGTCAATACCTGTGTTCGGGCAGGATATCAGAAATAAATTGTCAATGCTTTACAATAATGGTATAGTTATTGCAAAGCATATTTTCTTTTATCAAGTCTATCGGATTGTTAGAAAATGAAGCGTATTTTAAACATAACGATCCAAAGTCTTACTCATATCTTATTTCAGAAAATTCATGCTTTATTTCACATTTATCAATAAGGCAGGAGTTTCGAAATAATATGATATATGGTAACTCCTGTGACAAACAAAGGAGGACCATAGTAGATGGCAGAAAAAAGAAAATTTTATGGAATGAAAAATGACTACATGTTCCATGCAGTTTTACAAAAGAACGAAGAGGTGTTACGAAATCTTTTAGCAACACTTTTAGAGATGGATGAGGCAGACATTGTAAGCTGTCACATCGAAAATCCCATTGAGCTTGGTAAGGAGATTGAAGGAAAAGATTGTATCTTAGATGTAAAGATCAAGCTGAATGATGCAAGGATCATCAATATTGAATTACAGGTGTATAAGCAGACATACTGGACAAATCGATCACTATTATACTGGGCGAGAGCCTATGACAGTATCAAGAGTGGGCAAGATTATGGTATGTTGTTCCCTACATATCATATTGGTATTTTAGACTTTACATTATTTGAAGAACATCCAAAGTTTATGGCAAAATATCAGATTTTAGATGTAGAAGATGGATTTTTATATTCAGATAAATTATGTATTAAAGTACTTGACCTGACACAGCTTGAGAAAGCAAAATACCAGTCTGAAACAGATAAAAAGATTTTGAAATGGGCGGGTATAATCAAGGCAGAGACTCTGGAAGAACTTGAGCAGTTAGCAAGAGGCGAGAAGGTATTTGAGAATATGGTAGTGACAATGAAAAAACTGAGTGAAGATGAAAAAATCCGTATGCAGTGCGAAGCAAGAGAAGACTATGAGAGATGCCTTCTTACGGAATATAATGCCGGAAAACGGGAAGGAATAGAACTTGAACGGGAGAATACAGAAAAGGAGCGGCAAAGAGCAGACGATGCAGTGCAAAGAGCAAATGATGCAGTTAAAAGAGTTGCTGAGTTGGAAGCCGAGGTAAAAAGACTGCAGGAGCTATTGCAATAACTGATGAACCGAACAAGAATCAAGCAAACATTTGCAGAATATACAAATAAATATAATGCATCTGATCCGAAGATCAGGCTGAAGATCGACCACACGTATCGTGTGGCGGCGCTTGCGGAGCGCATTGCCCGAACAGTTACGGATATACCCATTGACAGGGATCTTGCGTGGACAATGGGGATGCTCCATGACATAGGCCGTTTTGAACAGGTGAAAAGATATGGCACTTTTGTGGATAGTGAGTCGATAGATCATGCAGAGCTGGGGATAACGATCCTGTTTGAGGAGGGGCTTCTTACACAATTCGGAGATTTTACACCGGAGGAACAGGAACTTCTCAAAGTCAGCATTGAAAATCATAACAAATACAGAATTCCGGAAGGTATGTCTGCGGAGAAAACTGCATATTGCAATATATTGCGTGATGCAGATAAGATCGATATTTTCCGGGTAAATTGTGATACACCGCTTGAAGATATTTATAATGTATCGACTGCGGAACTGAAACAGGCAGCAGTATCGGATTTGGTGAAAAAATGCTTTATGGAGAAGCACACGGTGCTTCGCAGCCTGAAGCATACGCCGGTTGACAATCTGGTAGGACATGTTTGTCTGGTATTTGAACTGGTTTACCCGATCAGTATACAGATTGCAAAGGAACAGGGATATGTGGACAAGCTGATGCGGTTTGCGTCGGACAATCCGGATACGAATGCATGGCTTTCTCATATGCGGAAGCATTTATGGAGCAGTTGATTGGAAAACTGGTGTGTTTCGCGTGGAGCATGGAAATAGTTGTCCGTTTGCCCTATCCGTGTTAAACTAATTGTATTTATACAAGGGAACAGGAAAAACAATGAACATTGTATTATTATCAGGCGGATCAGGGAAGCGCCTGTGGCCGCTTTCCAATGATGTGAGAAGCAAACAGTTTATAAAAATATTTAAGAAAAAGGACGGCTCTTATGAGTCTATGGTGCAGCGTGTTTATCGGCAGATCAAGACGGTAGATGCGGATGCAACCGTCACGATCGCAACCTCCAAGACACAGGTTTCAGCAATTCATAATCAGCTTGGAGATGGCGTGGGGATTTCCATAGAGCCATGCAGAAGAGATACTTTTCCGGCGATTGCGTTAGCGACAGCTTATCTTGTCGATGAAATGAAAGTCAGCCCGGAGGAATCGGTGGTAGTCTGCCCGGTTGATCCCTATGTGGAGGATGACTATTTTGCTGCATTGAAAGATCTGTCTGAGCAGGCAGACAAGGGTGAGGCAAATCTGGTACTGATGGGAATTGAACCGACTTATCCGAGTGAAAAATATGGATATATCATTCCGAAGACGGCAGATCATACATCTATGGTTGAGACCTTTAAGGAAAAGCCGACTGCAGATGTGGCAGAGGAATATATAAAGCGCGGTGCTCTCTGGAACGGTGGTGTTTTTGCGTACAAGCTGAAATATGTGCTTGAGAAGGCGCATGAACTGATTGAATTTACAGATTATCAGGATTTATTTGATAAATATGAGACGTTGACAAAAATTTCTTTTGATTATGCGGTTGTAGAGAAAGAGGATAAGATCCAGGTGCAGCGTTTTGCCGGACAGTGGAAGGATCTCGGTACATGGAATACACTGACAGAGGCGATGGAAGAATCTGTTGTCGGAAAAGGTGTCTTGAATGAGACCTGTTCAGATGTGCACATCGTCAATGAGATGGATGTGCCTGTGCTTGCGATGGGACTGCATGATGTGGTTATTTCTGCTTCGCCGGATGGCATTCTGGTATCCGATAAAGAGCAGAGCAGCTATATCAAGCCTTATGTGGATAAATTTGAACAGCAGATCATGTTTGCGGAAAAATCATGGGGAAGCTTCCGGGTATTGGATGTGGAAGGAACTTCCATGACGATCAAGGTAACTCTGAATCCAGGGCATAGCATGAATTATCACAGCCACAAAAACCGGGATGAAGTCTGGGTGGTTATTTCCGGAAACGGCAGAACGGTCGTAGACGGATTTGAGCAGGCGGTAAAAGCGGGCGATGTGATCACAATGTCTGCAGGCTGTCGTCATACGGTGTTTGCGGATACAGAGCTGCGTCTCGTGGAGATCCAGCTTGGCAAGGATATCAATGTGCATGATAAACAGAAATTTGAGCTGGAAATCTGATCACGTCCCCCACATCCTCCGGTATTCACTGATACTGCAGCCCTCCACCTTTTTAAAGACGCGGCTGAAGTAGTACAGCTCGTGAAAACCGACTTCAGCACCGATCTCTTCGGCGGATTTGCCGGAGAAGCGCAGTTCACGCTTGGCATGGGTGATGCGGACGTTTAAAAGGTAATTATTGATGGTGACACCAAATTGTTCCTTGAAGATTCTGGTGAGATAATATTTGTTGATGAAGTATCGTTCGGCGAGATCGTCGAGCGATATTTTTTGCGCATAATTCTGGTCAAGATACTCCCGGACATGCCACAGGCTGGTACGTTTGGTATGTGCAGGCATACTGTCCGGATGCCAGCTATCCTCCATCAACAGGGTTAACAGGGCAGAAAGCCCTTCGTTGATCTGCATATCCCGGACATAAGAATTGCCGGATACTATGCTGTAAAGATGGTTAAAACAGTCCTCATAAAGAGAAAATGCATTTGCATGAAAGGCGGGCAGACCGCCGCGCTCCTTATACTTCTGGTAGATACCATCGATCGAAGGACCGTTAAAATGCACCCAGGAAAGACTCCAGAGATCGTCCTTTGTTTCGTGAAAATAGGCGGATCTGCAGTCGATAAAGACACAATCGCCTACACCGAGCGGATAAGTATTATGTGCATAATGCAGCTCGCCGGAGCCGGATCGTACCATAAAAAAGAGATAGGAATCCAGATCTTCGCGTTTGCTGACATGCGGTTTTTGTGCCTGCAAGGTGCCAATTTCCTGTACATGTAAAAGGGAAGTTTTGGCAAACTCTGAAGGAGTATAAATGATCCGGGTCGTATTGACGAGATCACCGTGAAATAATGCCTGATGCTTCATGAAAAAACTCCGTTTCTGTAAGATCTTTTCTATATAGTATAGAAGTTCAAAATAAAAGTCAATATAATGCAAATGAATGTCAATACAATGAATGGATAAGGCAGAAACATGGGTATATTATAATAAACAGAAAATAGCAATATCGTCATATAGAATAGAAAAAGGAGAAGGAACTATGGCAAAAAAGGCACTTATCACAGGTGTGACCGGACAGGATGGCTCTTATTTAGCAGAGTTTTTATTGGAAAAGGGTTATGAAGTATACGGAATGATCCGCAGATCTTCCGTGGATTTCAGGGAACGTATTGCCCATCTGGAAGGAACACCGCATTTTCATTTGAAATTTGGAGATCTCGGAGATTCCATCAGCCTTGTAAAGCTGATCGGAGAGATCAGACCGGATGAGATCTACAATCTGGCAGCACAGTCCCATGTGCAGGTCAGCTTTGATGTGCCGGAATATACAGCCGATGTGGTAGCAACTGGTGTCCTCAGAGTACTTGAAGCAGTCCGTGTCTGCGGTCTCGAAAAGACCTGCCGTATTTATCAGGCTTCCACTTCAGAGCTTTACGGAAAAGTAGAAGAGGTTCCGCAGAAAGAGACAACACCGTTCCATCCGTATTCTCCATATGCAGTTGCAAAGCAGTACGGCTACTGGATCGTGAAAGAGTACAGAGAAGCCTATGATATGTTCTGCTGCTCCGGTATTTTATTTAACCATGAAAGCGAACGCCGTGGTGAGACTTTTGTAACAAGAAAGATCACACTGGCTGCGGCGAGAATTGCACAGGGTAAACAGGATAAGTTGTATTTAGGTAACCTTGACAGCCTGCGTGACTGGGGTTATGCAAAAGATTATGTGGAATGCATGTGGCTGATCCTGCAACATGATAAGCCGGAAGATTTCGTGATCGCAACAGGTGTACAGCATTCTGTCAGAGAGTTCGCAACACTTGCTTTCCATCATGCAGGTATTGAAGTGGAATGGCAGGGAAGCGGAATGGACGAAAAGGGTATCAATAAAGCCAATGGCAAGGTGATCGTGGAAGTCAGCCCTGATTTCTACCGCCCGACTGATGTAGTAAATCTCTGGGGAGATCCGACCAAGGCGAAGACAGAGCTTGGCTGGAATCCGACCAAGACAAGCTTTGAAGAGCTTGTAGCGCTTATGACAAAACATGATATGGAAAAGGTTGCTGTGGAAAGAGCAGAAGAGCACATCAAGACAAATCTGGAAGAATATCTGGAGAAGGGCGTTGTGAAGTAAGACGGTGCTTACTGCCGGCTGCAGAAGCTGCCGTGATATGACAGGCAGGCTCAGATTTTGAATAAGACGATAAATGATAGAGAAAGAAGTGTACCAAAATGATGGAAAAAGACGCAAAAATATATGTGGCAGGCCACAGAGGAATGGTTGGCTCTGCGATCGTAAGAGAACTGGAAAGACAGGGCTATCACAATATTGTAACAAGAACCCATAAGGAACTGGATCTGACAAGACAGGATGCTGTAGAGGAATTTTTTGCGCAGGAAAAACCGGAATATGTGTTCCTGGCAGCAGCTAAGGTAGGCGGAATCGTGGCAAACCAGAATGCACTGGCTGACTTTATGTATGATAATATGATCCTGGAGATGAATGCGATCCACAGCGCATGGAAAAACGGCTGTAAGAAGCTGGAGTTTCTTGGCTCTTCCTGCATTTATCCGCGTATGGCACCACAGCCGATGAAGGAAAGCTGCCTTTTGACTTCAGAACTGGAAAAGACAAATGAAGCATATGCGCTTGCGAAGATCTCCGGTCTGAAATATTGTGAATTTTTAAATAAACAGTATGGAACAGATTATATTTCCGTAATGCCGACCAATCTGTACGGTCCAAATGATAACTATCACCCAACACATTCCCATGTACTGCCGGCGCTGATCCGCAGATTCCATGAGGCAAAAGAGGCAGGACTTAAGGAAGTAACGTGCTGGGGAGACGGTTCACCATTGCGCGAGTTCTTATACGTGGATGATCTGGCTAACCTTTGTGTGTTCCTGATGAACAACTACAGCGGAGATGAGACAGTCAACGCCGGACCAGGTAAGGAACTGACGATCAAAGAGCTGACAGAGCTTGTGGCAAAGGTGGTAGGATTTACGGGAGAGATCAAGTGGGATACGAGTAAGCCAAACGGAACACCGAGAAAGCTTCTGGATGTTTCAAAGGCTGAAAGCCTTGGCTGGAAATACAAGACAGAGCTGGAAGACGGTATCAGACTTGCCTATGAAGACTTCCTGCACAATCCGATGCGCGCGGAGCGGTAAACCATAATAGCTGACGTATGGCAGAATCAGAAATCAAAAAGGAAGAAATAATTTATGTTAGAACTGAAAAATATATGTTATGAAGTAGAAGATAACAAAGAGATCATCCGGGATATCAGCCTGCAGATCGAGGATCATTTTGTAGCGATTACCGGACCGAACGGTGGAGGTAAGTCAACGCTTGCAAAGATCATTGCGGGAATTGTGACACCGACAAGCGGTCAAATTCTGCTGGATGGTGAGGATATCACAGGATTGAATATCACAGAGCGTGCCAATAAGGGCATCAGCTTTGCATTCCAGCAGCCGGTGCATTTTAAAGGACTGACAGTCCGTGATCTTATTACGATCGCAGCGGGGAAAAAGCTGAGTGTCAATGAGATCTGCGATATTTTGTCGGAAGTGGGGCTTTGTGCGCGGGAATATATTGATCGTGAGATCAATAACAGTCTTTCCGGCGGGGAACTGAAGCGTATTGAGATCGCCATGATCACGGCAAGAGGAACAAAGCTTTCCATCTTTGATGAGCCGGAAGCAGGTATTGACCTCTGGAGCTTTAACAGCCTGATCCGTGTTTTCGAAAAGATGCGGGATGAGATTCAGGGAACGATCCTGATCATTTCCCATCAGGAACGTATTCTGGATATTGCGGAGAAGATCATTGTGATTGCGGATGGACAATTAAAAAAGATTGGTACAAAGCAGGAAGTACTGCCTGAGCTTCTCGGAACGGCAAAGGCGTGTCAGACACTGACAGAGAAGCTGTAGGAGGTAGAGCCATGGATTTAATACAGAAAAATTTACTTGAGCAGGTTGCGGGTCTGCATGAAATTCCGGAAGGTGCTTATAATATCCGTGCCAACGGACAGAAAATGGCAAGAAACACAACCGCAAATATTGATATTGTGTCCAAGACAGACAAGGATGGAATCGATATTATCATAAAGCCGGGAACGGTTAATGAAAGTGTACATATTCCGGTGCTCCTGTCGCAGAGTGGTCTGCAGGAATGTGTTTATAATGATTTTTATATAGGAGAAGGTGCAGATGTCACGATCGTGGCAGGCTGTGGGATCCACAACTGCGGCGTGGATACATCGCTTCATGCAGGGATACATACCTTCTATCTGGAAAAGGGCGCGCATGTCCGTTATATTGAACGCCACTACGGAGAAGGTGACGGTAACGGCGAAAATATCATGAATCCGCAGACAATCGTGCATATGCAGGAAGGTTCTTACATGGAAATGGAGACAACCCAGATCAAGGGGATCGATTCCACAGAGCGTATCACGCGTGCAGATATGGCAGAAAATGCAACACTGGAGATTCGTGAGAAGATCATGACACATGGCAGGCAGTATGCAAAAACTGACTTTGTGGTGGATATGAACGGAGACGGCTGCAGCTGCAATCTGGTATCACGTTCTGTTGCCAAAGGGCATTCCAAACAGGAATTTTTCTCTGTAATGAATGGAAATGCTGCCTGTGCGGGACACAGCGAATGTGACGGTATCATTATGGAGAACGGTGTGGTGTCTGCAAGCCCGCAGCTTACTGCCAACAATATTGAGGCAAACCTGATCCACGAAGCGGCAATCGGTAAAATTGCCGGAGAACAACTGATCAAGCTCATGACACTCGGACTGACAGAAAAAGAAGCTGAGGAGCAGATCATTAACGGATTTT
>ENA-UONX01003003-UONX01003003.1-human-gut-metagenome-genome-assembly--contig:-P74old-NODE-3003-length-10946-cov-4.998164_pt1 | contig 10946 bp, 8 predicted proteins | sample MGYA00242466_ERZ724013 | MGnify/ENA metagenome assembly ERZ724013 | reverse complement strand
GGACACGTACCCTGCCGCTGTTCATGTCTTCAAAGAGGCGTTTCCTTGCCCTCTCCGTGGTGGCGCACTGGATAAACTGGATTTCATCAGCCGGGATGCCGAGGCGTACCAGCTTCTCCTTGATGTCGGTATAGATGTTCCACTCGTTCGGCTTGTAAGTGGAAAGGTCACTGAAGACAAACTGCGTACCCTTATTGGCCGCCGAGCGTACATAATAGTCATAGATGGTTCGGGCGCAGATGGAAGCCTTGTTACCTGCATCATCGCTGAACTTCTCACCCAAAAGGCGCATGTCGAGAGCCATCTTGCGTGCCACATAGGTAGCAATGAGCATCTTTGCCTTGTCGAGGTTGTCCGGCTCGATCGTATCAAGCCCGAGGTCTTCCCAGTTTCCACTACCGGCAAAGGAAACGAGGCGTCCGATCATTTCTTCCTGCTCGATTGTCGGCGCATGAGAGAGGAAGCGGACATTTTTCTCCGGCACATCAAGATGTATCATGTCGGCTGTACGGTAGTCGGTGATTTCACGCAGGAACATCGCCAGTTCGGGCACTTTGATATAAGTGCGGAAACGCTCCTTGCGCTTGATTGCCCCTGTCACGTTCAGCTCATAGTCGGCTGTCTTTTTGGTAAATATGGCCGCCCAGGCATCGAAACAGCTAATCTGCTGACGCTTGAGTTCACGTGGGCGCAAATACTTGAACATCACATAAAGCTCTGTCAGCGCATTTACCACCACCGTACCGGACAAAAAAGTCGCCCCAAGGTCACGGCCCGTTCGGTGCTGGATGTCACGGATGGCAAACAGCAGGTTCATCGCCCTTTGCGAGCCTTTTGTATTGCCGATACCTGCTACCCTGTTGTGGCGTGTCTGGAACATGAGGTTCTTGAACATGTGGCATTCATCGACAAAGATGTGGTCTATACCCATTGAATGAAAGTCCACGGTATCATCCTTGCGGTCGTCCAGCTTTTTACGAAGCTCTGACAGCTTCGCCTTCAAATTTTCCTGTCTCACTTCCAGCCCTTTCTGCATCTTGCGGCTACGGTAGCGCATGGTGGACTGTTCCAACACTTCAAGGCTTCGCTCCACATCGTAAAGCTCTTCTGTGAATATCTCTATCATGGTTTCCTCGGACTGCGGTATCTTGGCGAACTGGTCGTGCGTCAGGATGATGCAATCCCAGTTGTTGTTCTTGATTTTGGAAAATACCTCTCTGCGGTTGGCCGGTGTGAAATCTTCCTTGCCCGGGTACAGGACTTTTGCGTTCGGGTATGCCTTGCGGAACGTGTCGGCAATTTCGTGTACATTCGCTTTCAGGCCGATAATCAGAGGCTTCTGTACTAATCCCAGACGCTTCATTTCATAGGCCGAGACGCACATAATCATGGTCTTGCCTGTGCCTACTTCGTGCCAGCAGATGCCGCCGCCGTTCTGCTTAATCATCCAGATTGCGTCTTTCTGCGACGGGTAGAGTTCGTTGTACGGGAACTGCTCAAAGGAAAGCTGCGGAAAGGTCTGTGCCGAGCCGTCGTAGGCCGGACGGACATAGCAGTTGAAACGCTCGTTGTATGTGCGTACCAGTTCATCCCTGACTTCCAGAGGACGGGCATCGAGCCACTGGTTGAAATTGCTGCGGATTTCCTGTATCTTGGTGGCCGCTTCCTGAATGGCTTCCTCGTCGGGCACACGTACCTTGTCGCCGTTGCGATACACTTCTTTGGTTATCTCCGGCACTGTGTCATGCAAGGCATGAACAAACAGGTCTTCACCGTTGAAATTGCGCACGGAATAGGTGTTGTATGCTGCCGGGGAGTAACCTTTCAGACGCACTACATAGGTATCGTTGACATCAAAGTACATCACTTCGGCTTCCACCCCGAAAAGTTCTGCCGCAAAGTCGGCGTAAAGTTGCGGGTCAATCCAACGCTCGCCCATATTGATATCCAACTCTTCATAAGGTATCGGTTCGGGCGTTGCGTTCTCCAGTGCCTTGACGGATATTTCCGTCCATTGCTGCTGCCTTTCCGAAAGGTCGGGAATGCAGGAAACAAATTCCGTGCATTTAGCTATCACGTTGCCTGCAATGAACTTGCCTTTGTGTTCCCATTCATCCGTAACAGGATTGTAGAATATCTCGCCCTGCAACGCTGCGATTACATCTTCATCAGACAGGCTGGTAGAGCGCATGATGTAGTCCATTTCCACCTTGCCGTAGAAATTGAGGCTGCTTGCCAGCGCTTCCGACGGCTGTAGAATACGGTCGGTCGCAATCTTAGTGAAAGCCACAGGCTCACGCATGATGTCGGCCTTGACTATATCGCCGCCAAGCTGCATTTCGATAGTGAACACCTCGACACCGAGGCTGTCAAGCATGATAAACTCCTTGTTGTCGTTCTCATGGAAAAATCCCCATTTGGCTACAAAGGCATCATAGAGGGTGTTCAGCCGCTCACGTATGGCAGTCTGTTCAGTCTGCAAATCCCTTTCTTTCGTAGAAAGCAGGAAATACGCTTCACGGACAGGGAAATAGTCGGCTGCACGCTCCATATTGACCTTTCCCTCGTTCACCGGAACGAAATCCACGGCCACATCGGCATAGTGGCTTGATTTGCGGAACACGACCGTACCAATCTGCCCCTCGAACATTACCAATGTACCGCTTTTCATCCAGTCCTCGAGTTTTTCCGTGTAGGCTCTCCGTCCTCTGTTTACGGAGAGTGCGGTCGTCTCCTGCATCCCGAACAGCGACATCTGCACGGACGCTTCGCCCTGCTGTCCGAAAAGTATTTTGCGGAAATACCGGTCAAAGTCGTATTTGAGCAAAGCGGAAAGGTATTGTGCCATGGCCGCATCAGAGCCGAGCCACTGGTGTTTGCGTACATATTTGCCGTGCTGGTTCATCACGATACGGCTGTCGGTCGCCAGTACGGTCTTCGGCATGGAAAACAGCCTGTTGGCGTTTTCAGTCATCGTTCCGTTCATGTCGTACATTTCCTTGGCTACCTGCAAAAACATCTGTTCACGTGCGGAGAGTGCCGTCTTATTGGTATGTTTCTGGAATATGAGCAGGTCGCTGCCCACCTCGATACCGCTTGTCTGCATGAAAAGAGCGTCAGGCAAACGTACTGCGCTGATAAGGTCGGCATGGTTCACCAGATACTCACGTACAAACTTATTTCCTGCCGTGTCGGCCACACCTCTTGAAGTGACAAAGGCAAGCAGACCGCCCTCGGAAAGCAGTTCCATAGCCTTGACAAAAAAATAGTTGTGAATGGTCTTTGTGGCCTGTTCGTAGATACCGCCCTTTTTCCACAGGTCGGCATCGAAGACACGGAAGTTGCCGAAAGGAATGTTTGAGGCAATGACATCGAATTTCCGATGCTCCAGCTCCTGTGTGCCTATCGTTTCAAAGCCTGCCGTTACGGTGGTTGCGTCCTCATGCAGCAGCGAAAGTACAAGTCCTGTAATGGTGTCTTTCTCAAAAGCATAGCTGCGTGTGCCGGGCATGGCTACAGGCAGGAAACCGCCGATGCCTACGCTCGGTTCAAGAAAACTTTGCATCTGCAAGCCGTTGGCAGAAAAGGTCTTGTGTATCTGTGCCGCCACTGCGTCAATCAGGAATTGCGGCGTATAGAACGCTGTCAATACAGATGACTTGATGCTTTCAACAAGTGAACGGCAAGCTGCCTCGTCACCCCCTGCAAGTGTCCTTAACGCATCCAGCAGACGGTTCAAAAGCCCGGCAACCTCTTTGTCAAGCGGCTTGTCCGTACCCAAGTCCAGTACATCCTTGATACCGCCGAAACCTGAATACTGCGCCAATACCTGTTTTTCCTCTTGCGTGGCTGTCCTGCCCTGCGAGTGGATAGCTACTGCTGTCTCTATGGCCTTGATGTTGGCCGATAATGATGTCAATTTGTTGTAACCCATGATTTAACCTATTTTTTTATTTCCCTTTTTTCGGCCCGTTTGCGGCCGCAGGGATTATTTTTCTGCCTTGAAAGGTGGCGGTGGACATCCGCCATGGCCGGTAAGGAAAAATACGCTCGACAGCCGGAGAGGAAGATTTTTCCGAGACCCCACGGGCAGAATGCCGGCATTGGCAGGAATGGAAACCGGCGGTTACCTTTGCTGAAAAATCCAATCCCCCGAGGTCGCACGGCGGAGAACGGAAGAGCAGCTACAAGAGGGATGGATAGAAAAGGATTGAAAACAGGCGGATGGAAAAATAGAAAAGGAAGATCTGAGGTAAAAAAGGGACGGCGCATGGCCATGCCGTCGATAAAAAGGGACTATGCCGTCGGCAGACCGAAGCCGAAACAGACCCTGCCGGGCCCCGGTAAGGTCTGTCCGTGGATTATCAGTCAATATCGTAACCAATCACAAACTCGTCATTGATTAGCAGATAGTAATAGCCGTTGCCGCAATTCCGGTACTCCTTGCTGAATCCTGCAGCCATGTCACCATTGTCCCGCGGCTCGCACCAAAGCGTACCGTCATAACCGCAAAAGTCGAAACGAAGCGTCGAGAATTTCTCCTTATTCTTCATGGCCTGGCGGAACCGCTGCATGTCCCAGCTTCCGCAATACTTCTCAATCGTGGAGAGTCGGATGCACTTTCCGTCAATAGCCGTTCCCGTGGTGATACGGTTTTCGTACAGGGACTTCTCAAGGTCTGCTGCTGCAATCTTACGGAGCCAGTCGTTGGTATGCGTGGCAAGGCGTGCGAGCTTCTGGTATTTGAGAATCATTTTCCTGTCCATATCCTTTTCGTCTTCCTTTTCCTGTGACGGATAATAGATTTTTTCGATGCTGTTCCAGTCTGAAAAGATGTAGCCATGTTTGCGTTTCCCTTTCGCAATAATACCGATGACGTTCTCCCCGCCACGGTTGATAAACAATTTCCTGCGTTCCCCGTAAATCCTGACATACAAGACCGGTGGGTTCTGTTCGTTACGGAGATATTCTTCTGCCGGATGCATTGTTGCTGCTGTTGTGTCCATACCTGTATTTTTTAGTTGTTCATTCTTTTAGCCGGAACCGCTTGGGCTCCCGTTTATAAGTTATCCTCACGAAATTTGACTTTTGCCCCTGACTGCTGTTCAGAGTTCGGGAAGTGTGCCTGTCCTGACTTTCTTCCCGTCGCAATAGAGTTCGATTGTTCCCGGTCTGAATCCCATTTCGCCGAAGGCTATGTTTCTGACATAGTCCCGGTACTCCTTTCCGGAAAAGTTCTTTCCGCTCAGGTTGTTGAAAAACATGCGGATGCTGAATCCGTCTTCACTTGACAGTATTGTCCTGCCGTCCTGTCTGATTTCTTCTTTCATTTCTTTCCGTTTTAATTGTTTGAAAATCTGTTTTTTATTTCCCTCTTTTTGAACTGAGGGCTGTATTTTCAACTTTTTGAGGCATAAGGAGGATGAAGCAGTTGGTATCATAAGCCAAATCCGGATAGAAAACCGATTGTGCAGCAGTCTGTTTTCGTCATCCGAATGGAATGCGGTTTGGCATTGATACGCTTCGTCCTATATTCGCCGACGAAAAGAGAAAGGAAGCCCCATAGGAAAAAGGAAGAGACTTGTAAAAGGGGACGGCAAGAAGGATATATAATGGGATCGAACAAATTACCGGTTCCATTTCAAGGCCAGCACCGATAATTTGCTTACTTTGCAAAAGTAAAAAGGTTCAATATGAGTGAGAAACTTGTGCTCCTGGTGTTGCTCGGCATAGTGGTCGGGATGTTGCATGTCATCGCTTTCTGGCGACGGAAAGCCGGTGAAGCGGCGTATGCAGCCGCACGGAGCGCAAGCCGGGAAGACGAAAGAGGCCGCTATTGCCGTATGGCAGTAATGGCCGGACATCGAGACGCCTGCCGTATGTTCTGCTGCATGTATCCCGACCGGTTCGACGACAGGCATCCGCTCAAACCGTTCAAGTTCCGTGGAATCCGGATTGCATTTTACGACTATTACTATCCGTCACGGTACAATGATTTTCTCAATGAAGCACAACGGACATTCTGCCGTTCCATCTACCGGTTCAAGCAGGGAGATACTCGGCATCGAGTTCTTCAAGGCATGTATGACCGCCATACAGGCGGACGGCAAGCCTTATCATATCATGTTCATGCCGTGCAGCAACTGGATAAAGTATGAACAGCGGTTCAAGCGGCTGAACTGGTATATGGGCAAGCACAGGCCGGATCTGACATCAGGACTGTACGATACGGTGATCTGCGATGCCCGGGAAAGCCTACATGAAGCGGACGGAGCGGACAGCCGTGTCCTTGAGCGGAATTACGAGATTACCGGTGATATAAAGGGAAAAGAAATCATTATCATTGACGATGTGCTGACGACCGGACAGAGTGTGTCCGACTACAAGGAGGAAATAGAAAGGCACGGCGGCAAGGTGGTTGCCGCCATTTTCTATGGAAAGACGTTTTCCATGCCGCCGATGTCCGTCGTCCGGATGTCGGTATGGGGCGACAGTATCAGCCATGCAATCAAAGGGAGAAAAAAGTCATAGTTCGGCCAGTGCCGAAACACATTCCTGCTGTACTCTCCTGACATGCTCAAAAAGGATTGCGGGATCGACACTCTTGCCATTGAGGCGGCAGGTGATATGCAGGTGTTCTCCCGTGCTGCGCCCTGTAGAGCCGGTAATACCGACCGCATCACGCGGCCGGACGGCTGTTCCCCTGGCTACGAGAATCTTTGAAAGGTGGCAATAGCTGATCATGCAGTTCCCGTGCTGCAGCGTAACATACTTGCCGGAAGTCTTGTCCTGCCCGACCTTTACGACAGTTCCCGCCATCATCGCCAGCACCTTGTCGCCACGTGCCTGCAAATCGATTCCCCCATGAAATTTACGCTTGCCGGTAAAGGGGTCTTTCCTGTAACCGTATGGAGAAGTTACCTTGATTCTCGGTAACGGATAACTGACACTCAGGTAACGCTCAACCACCATCTGCCTTTGCACATCGCCGCGAGCCCCGGATTTGCCGGTGTTTTCCGATACACCTTTCCCGGAACCCGTATTGTCTGAAGCTGTTTCCTTGTCCTTGGTGGCCGCCTGCACACTTTCCTCCCGATAGTAATCGGAAGCGGAGGAAACTGTATTGAATTGTGCCATTGCCGGTATCAGACTGAGCGAAATGCCTGATATAATCATCCATAAAATTTTTCTCATGCTGCAAAATTAGCATGGTCTGTCTATGTTCGACATGAACGGCCATGCATTCTGCTATTAGTTTGCATATTTTATCGCAATTAGTACGATTATTCAAAGAAAATCGTACTAATGTTATAAAAATGGTATATTATAATCATTTATATATCTGTGTTTTTGTTTGAATTTACAAGGTCATACTATATTTGCCGAACATAATTTTACAAACTTGATATAGTATGAAAAAGGCGCATTTTGAATTTGAAGAGATTCCCTTTTCGACGCTTGCCCGATTCGGGCTCACGCAGGAGATGATCGAGGATCTGCCGATGCACGTCCTTGATGATATTTACAACGGACGCCATTCGCCCGTTCTTCCCGTGCGTGTCACCGACGAGCACGGAGAAACGGTGGAAAGCCGTACCCGATTCGCTCTTATCCGCATGGAGGGTGGCCAGACGGACGTGGTCTTCTATCCGGCATTGAAATCTTCGCCGCTGGAACGCTTTGACGAAACGCAGCAGAAACAGTTGCTTGAGGGCAAGGCCATCATCGCGGATGTGGAAACCGCTGACGGCAGGCACAACAAGGCTTTCGTCCAGATTGACACGGGGACGAAGCAGGTCATGTATGTTCCCACGCCCATCATCGGGCGCAATCTGCAGGTGCTGGCCGAGGAGCTGCATCTCGGTGCAACAGAGGTGAACGGAATGCAGCACGGAGATCCGCTGACGCTGGTCGTGGACGATGAGCCCGTCACGGTAGGTATTGACCTTCATTCCAAGACCGGTATCCGTTTCTGTTCCGGCGACGAGCAGCGATGGAGGGAACAGTCCAAGCGTGAATGGGACAAATACACGTTCGGCTGTTACGGTTGCTGGGTCATGGAAGATGACGGAAACCTCGACTATGTTCCGGAAGAGGAATATACCGAAGAGTTGTGGAACGAACAGAAAAAAGCCGGGGAACGCAACCGCTCGGCAGCTATTCACAAATAAAAACCGATTGATATGGCACAGCACCAGTATTATCCCGAAGAGGTATTGATAGAGAAAATGCAGAGCGGCGAATACGGCTGGCTCGACTATGTGAACCATTTTTCCGCGGAGTGGCAGGAGGAATATGCCCGTTACTGTGAGGAACGCAACCTCGTTATCGGGAATGATTCTGCCGCCGAATTTGTCCGCTACAAGGACGAACAGCTGGAAGCGGCGATGGAGGAAGGAAACGCATAGCGGATAACAATCATAACATCAGACTATGGCAATACGAACCAATACAAACCCCAGAGCGATGGACTTGCAGCCTGAAATGCGCGACATACTGATGCGCAACGGGCTTCAAGCCCATATCGCATTTGACGGTGGCGGCTACAAGCTGATCGTACAGGGACACGAGTCGCCGCTGCTGATCTATCAGATTACCGAGAAACTAGTGTTGGCCCTGACGGACTGGGGGACAAACTCGGCCAACAAGAAAGCCTACAATGTGCTCACAAGCATCCTTGCAAAGGATTTCTATCTGCCCAAGAACTTTGTCCATGCCCGCAATGCTAACGGACGTGTGGCGATGGGTCTGCACGGCTACCGTATCGGAATGGGTGAATACGGGCGTACAGGCCGTTGGGGGCTGTTTCCTCCCATACTCGGATGGACACCGCGCCAGCAGGGCGGTTTTCATCTGCGCAGGGTCGGCGGACAGCTCTTTTTCCCCGGAGCGCCCATTGTCCCCGAACGTCCTGACGGACGCATGAAGCCCGGCGAGCTGCAGTCCGGAGGCTACGGCTTTTATTACAAGGGAGGACAGCCGGAACAACCCGTACAGCCCCGTGATGTCCTGCAGGACTTGCAGGCTGCCAATACACCGATGGTCAGCCGTCCCCGCAGCCAGGAACCTGCCCGCCCGTACAGGGAGCTTGTCGCTTCGCCTGTCTATTTCTCGAACGAAAAATGGTCGGAGTGCCTTGCTTCGCACGGGCTTATTGTCGATGCGGAGAACAGAACCCTCACCGTGCAGTCCGAGAATGTCAACGCGGACATGGTCTATGACCTGACGGAAGAGGAAATCAAAACGCTTACATCGAATTCTCTTGAAGAGCATTCCATTGAGCAACGTCTGGAGCTCCTGAACGGGGTCATTGCCGGAGATTTCGCGGATAAAGTGACCTTGGATGATCTGAACAGTGACAAGCATATCGCCATCGGCCTCCATCCTGAAGTGCACGAGGAACTGGCCGCAAGACATTACCAGGAATACGCACAGGCGAACGGGCAGACGGAAGACTATGGCAACAGCCTGCAGCTGTCGGATGAGATCGGCGGGCATGGAACCGAGATAAGCCAGATTGCCGTGGAACCCGGACCGGAAGAGGGAAAGTACAGGATGACCGCCGTCATCGACGGGCAGACCTACAGCCACGAGATTACCCAGAAGGAATACGACAAGTTTCTCGCCACGGACGACTACCATCGGACGAAACTTTTCGCGAAGATCTTCAGCGAGGCAGACCTGCGCCCCCGTCCGGAAACAAGCAAAGGACTGGGCATAAAAATTCTTGCGGCCCTTTCAGCAGGTGCCGTGGTGGTTTCTGAGGTCGTGCATAATCTCAGATGCCATCACGGGCCAGAGTGTTATGAGGAACATTACCATGGGCCGCGTCCTTATTTCAAACCCGGTGTTGACACTCCGAGGGATGTTGCCATCCGGAATTTCGAGGCACAGATGAACCGGGAAATCGGTGATATGAGAATGGGGAGGTAAACTTATGAGGAACGGAGACCTTACATACGATGATTTTCTACAGAGACTGAACATTCAGGACATACTCATTGACGCGGGCTATCATCTGAACAAGCGTGACGGTCTGCGTTATCCGTCGTATGTGCGTATGGACAGCGAAGGCCGTCGTATCCGTGGCGACAAGTTCATCGTGATGCCGAACGGCAAGTGCTGTTTCAAGGCACAGGAACAGAAAGTCTATAACATCATATCCTTCATCAAGGAATACCCGCAGTTTTTCGCGGAATACCGGGCAGGAGTATCTCCGGACCGGCTTGTCAATCTCGTGTGCAACCGGTTGCTGAACCATCCCATCGAGGAACGTAGTACACGGATTATCCAGCCGAAACGTGACGTGAAACCGTTCGACATAACGGATTACGAGATTCACAGGTTCAACCCTCAGGACAGGGATACGCAGAAGAAGTTCTATCCTTTCTTCAAACACCGTGGAATCGACCTCTACACACAGTATGCCTTCCACCGAGATTTCTACCTGGCGACAAAAGTCCGTGAAGACGGGACCCGATACACGAACCTTGCCTTTCCGATGTCTTTGCCCAAAGACCCGGGGACGGTTGTCGGCCTTGAGGAACGAGGCCGCCCGCGTCCGGACGGCAGCGGCAGTTACAAGGGCAAGGCTGAGGGCAGCAATTCAAGCGAGGGGCTGTGGATAGCCAACCTTAAGGGTGACCTGGATTCCGTCGGCGGAGTGGCATGGTTTGAAAGTGCCTATGACGCGATGGCCTTCTATCAGCTCAACCGGGAACAGATCAAGAGCAACCCGGACCTATCCAGGAAGAGCGTGTATGTATCTACCGGCGGTACCCCTACAGAGGGTCAGATCAAGGGTATGCTTGCCGCCACACCGGAGGCACACCATTACCTCTGTTTCGACAATGATGCCGCCGGACGGCTGTTCGTGGAAAAGTTCAAGGCAATAGCCGGACAGATGAACATTTCCCCGGAAAATATCAGAGAATTTCCCATTCTGC
>ENA-UONX01002996-UONX01002996.1-human-gut-metagenome-genome-assembly--contig:-P74old-NODE-2996-length-10977-cov-5.554386_pt1 | contig 10977 bp, 4 predicted proteins | sample MGYA00242466_ERZ724013 | MGnify/ENA metagenome assembly ERZ724013 | reverse complement strand
AGTATTTGTAGCCCTTCAGGTGGTCGTTCATCGGGATTTTGACCGTCATGGGGTTATCCCTGATTTCCAGAGCTTTACCGTCTTTTCTAACACTGATGTCGTAAATAGACAACAGGCCCGGCAGTTGTTCCTTCAGTTCCGGACGGCTTGACAACACGCTTTCCTGCGCGATGGTGTCGGCGGAAAGGGTCGCACCCTCCGGCACGCCGTTGGTCAGGGAGATGGAAACGCTGGTGTCGGAAGCAGTCAAATCCTTAACGGTGGTACCGCTCTCAGCGCCTTTAGACTCCCACTTGGCATAGAGGTCAATCGGCGCATAGGGCGCGGCGCCGTAGGGCTCATCCTTCAAATCATTGTAAATGCTCAGATAGGTGATCGGCCCGTCGGTACAGGCTTCGTCCCTGTACCAGCCTGCAAACACCATATCGCCGTTTTCCGGCTTGGGACAGGTCGCTTCCACAAAAAAGTCATCCTGGCCGGAGAATTCCATTGACTGCGGCTTTATATACAAATGGTCGCTGCCGTCCTCCGCAAAGGTTCCGCCGTTGGCCCGCAGGATGACGGCGTATTTCGGATACTCTCCGGAAGGTGTTTTATTGGTCAGGTCATCTTTGTCTACAATCTCTGAATGAAATGCTGCAGTGATAACCACGCTTTTATTGCCGCTCTCGTCCGTCTCGATCGCGTTCCGGACGTCCTCCGCCGTGACGGAGCCTTTCAGCGCCTTATATCCGCCCTTTCCGTCCTTTACCATCCATGCGGCAAACATATAATAGAAGCCGGCTCCTTCCGGACGATATTCTGGTCCGTCAGGAAGCGGAACAGTAAAGGAAGATGCGTCTGCGACCTCCACATCATAGTACAGATGCGCCATAGTGATGTCTGGTTCAATGCTGGAGATGCTTTTGTCCGCCGGATTGATATCGCCTTCAATGGTGGTATACACCGGCTCATCGCCTGGGTTTTCCACATGTCCGATGGTTCTTGTAGCATAGAACCGTCCGGCATCGGTATCGATATCACCGACATCGACCCAGCCCATTTGATAGTAGCCATATTCCGCGCCGCCGTAGTAGAAGCTGATGGTAAGGGGGTCTCCCGCCGCAAATGCCGGCACAGCCATTCCAACAGCCATACAAAGCGTCAGCAGTCCTGCAAGCAGTTTTCGCTTCAATTTCATAACTGATTTTTCTCCTTTCAAGATAAAATTCATGTGAATAAACGGTTTGATGATTCTCTTTGGGGTATCACCGCCTTTTTCTCTATATTTCTATGCCATCCGTTCCCCGGTGCGTCGGTTCAGGCAGCCAGGGCGGAACGAATAACCTTCTTTGCCGCAGTTAAAGTTCTTTATGCTTTGGTGAAGACCAAAGCATAAAGAAGGGATATCCCTTCTGCAAAACAACGCTGGCTACACCGGGGCGGGCTGCGGGATTTGCATGAAGCCCGCCCGCAGGCGCTTTTGCCGGTTTTGTTTTATCTTTAAGCCTTATTTCCCGGCCGCTGTTTTTTTCCGTTTGTAGAACAGCATCCCCAGCAATCCGCCGCAGGAAACCATCATCAGGCTGATCCACAGCGCCATATTGCTGCCGTCCCCGGTCTGCGGAATAGTTGTATCGGAAGACTGATCGCCCGCGCCGGTCTGCTCTCCGTCCTGAACCGTACTGGTTGAAAACGGTGTGTTGGAGCCAAGGATAGCATACTGGCTCAGATGGGTAGTCTCAAACACCAGGAAGTCACCTTCCACCACTGCATCAAAGCGTTCCAGCGGGTCACCCAGATATACCGCCTGGTAGTATTTGTAGCCCTTCAGGTGGTCGTTCATCGGGATTTTGACCGTCATGGGGTTATCCCTGATTTCCAGAGCTTTACCGTCTTTTCTAACACTGATGTCGTAAATAGACAACAGGCCCGGCAGTTGTTCCTTCAGTTCCGGACGGCTTGACAACACGCTTTCCTGCGCGATGGTGTCGGCGGAAAGGGTCGCACCCTCCGGCACGCCGTTGGTCAGGGAGATGGAAACGCTGGTGTCGGAAGCAGTCAAATCCTTAACGGTGGTACCGCTCTCAGCGCCTTTAGACTCCCACTTGGCATAGAGGTCAATCGGCGCATAGGGCGCGGCGCCGTAGGGCTCATCCTTCAAATCATTGTAAATGCTCAGATAGGTGATCGGCCCGTCGGTACAGGCTTCGTCCCTGTACCAGCCTGCAAACACCATATCGCCGTTTTCCGGCTTGGGACAGGTCGCTTCCACAAAAAAGTCATCCTGGCCGGAGAATTCCATTGACTGCGGCTTTATATACAAATGGTCGCTGCCGTCCTCCGCAAAGGTTCCGCCGTTGGCCCGCAGGATGACGGCGTATTTCGGATACTCTCCGGAAGGTGTTTTATTGGTCAGGTCATCTTTGTCTACAATCTCTGAATGAAATGCTGCAGTGATAACCACGCTTTTATTGCCGCTCTCGTCCGTCTCGATCGCGTTCCGGACGTCCTCCGCCGTGACGGAGCCTTTCAGCGCCTTATATCCGCCCTTTCCGTCCTTTACCATCCATGCGGCAAACATATAATAGAAGCCGGCTCCTTCCGGACGATATTCTGGTCCGTCAGGAAGCGGAACAGTAAAGGAAGATGCGTCTGCGACCTCCACATCATAGTACAGATGCGCCATAGTGATGTCTGGTTCAATGCTGGAGATGCTTTTGTCCGCCGGATTGATATCGCCTTCAATGGTGGTATACACCGGCTCATCGCCTGGGTTTTCCACATGTCCGATGGTTCTTGTAGCATAGAACCGTCCGGCATCGGTATCGATATCACCGACATCGACCCAGCCCATTTGATAGTAGCCATATTCCGCGCCGCCGTAGTAGAAGCTGATGGTAAGGGGGTCTCCCGCCGCAAATGCCGGCACAGCCATTCCAACAGCCATACAAAGCGTCAGCAGTCCTGCAAGCAGTTTTCGCTTCAATTTCATAACTGATTTTTCTCCTTTCAAGATAAAATTCATGTGAATAAACGGTTTGATGATTCTCTTTGGGGTATCACCGCCTTTTTCTCTATATTTCTATGCCATCCGTTCCCCGGTGCGTCGGTTCAGGCAGCCAGGGCGGAACGAATAACCTTCTTTGCCGCAGTTAAAGTTCTTTATGCTTTGGTGAATACCAAAGCATAAAGAAGGGATATCCCTTCTGCGTTTTCAGCTTTCCTGCGTCTCCCATTTGGCGTAGAGATCCATCGGCGCATAGGGCGCTTCCCTGACGGGACGCTCTTTCAGCTCTTCAAGGATTTTAAGCCCTGTTACCGGGCCGGCGGTGCAGGCTTTATCCCTGTACCAGCCGGTGAATACCTTGCCGCTGCTCGTCGGTTTCAGGCAGGTAGCCTCCACATAGAAAAGCTCCTGGTCTGCAAATTCCAGCGACCGCGGCTTCATATACAGCAGATCGGTCCCGTCCGCTTCAAAAGCCCCGCCGTTGGCATGCAGCCTGACGGCGTACCGGGGATTCCCGTTCTCGTCATTCAGGGCATACTCATCTGCCATTTCCGAACGGAACGCCGCCGTGATGAGAACCTTACGCCGCTTGACTTTCTCCGTCTCCACGGCAGGCTTTACCGCTTTGGATGTGACGGGATCTTCCAGGGCCTTGTAGCCGCCGTTTCCGTCCTTTAACATCCATGCGGCAAAGCTTACGGTGACCGGCTCGGCGCCCTCGCCGCCAGGGAAGTGATAGTCCACACCATCCGGCAGGGGGACAGAAAACTTAAGCCTGAGAAACGGCTTCCTGTTGTAATAGAGCTTGCCCTTCAGGAGCCGCGGGTCATCGTTGTCAATGCTCTTATCCTCCGGATTGATCGTCCCGACCAGTGTTTTCCACGTTTTCGTCTCAGGGTCAAGGTAGCGGTAAACCGCCTGGAGCTTGCCGGCCTTTGTATCCACACGGCCCAAATTCACCAGGCCGTCCTTGTAACTGCCGTAGTCCGCGCCGCCGTAGTAAAAGCTCAGGGTAACGGGTCCCTTCCACAGCAGGAACAGCAGAGTCAGCAGGCCCAAAAGCAGAATGGCGGCAATCGCGCCGATAGCAAACGGGAGGTTGCTGTTTCCCTCGTCCGAAGGGGCGGGGGTATTGTTTTCCGAAGGCCCGCCCGGCTCATCCGCCGGCGTGGAGGTATTGCCCGGCACAAAGCCGGCCGGCTCCCACCTTGCGTACAAATCCATCGGCACATAGGGCGCGACATAGGCGGGTTCTTCCTTCAAATCATCGTTAATGTTCAGATAGGTGACCGGCCCGTCGGTGCAGGCCTCGTCCTTGTACCAGCCGGCGAACACCATATCGCCGTTTGACGGCTTAGGACAGGATGCCTCCACGAAAAAGTCGTTCAGAGCGGAATATTCCAGCGACTGCGGGCACACATACAAATGGTCGCTGCCATCCTCCGCAAAGGTTCCGCCATTGGCTCGCAGGATGACGGCATATTTCGGATGTCCGGTCTCTTCATAGGTCAGCGCGTTTTTGTCTATGACAACCGCCGGAAAAGCCGCCTTGATCACGGCGACTCTTTTTCCTTCCTCGTCCGTCACGATTGCGTTCTGAACATCCTCCGCCGTGACGGAACCATCCAGCTCCTTATACCCGCCGTTTCCGTCGCTCACCACCCATGCGGCAAACTCGGTGGTCTCGGGCGGGCTGTATTCGCTGCCGGGGTAGTGGTAGCTCGGACCCTTGGGGAGCGCAACGGAGAAGCTGGAGCTGTCCGCAACCTCCACATCATAATACAGCCACGCTGAACCGATGAGGTCATGGCTGCCGGTGATGCTTTTGTCCGCAGGATTGATGTCCCCTCCAATTTCCTCATCCCCGAAGTTTATTGCCGCATAGAACCGGCCGGCGCCGGTATCAATATTGCCGACGTCAATCCAGCCTTCCTTGTATCTGCCGTAGTCCGCGCCGCCGTAGTAAAAGCGGATGGTAAGGGGATCTCCGGCCGCAAAGGCCGGGACGGCCATCCCAAACACCATACAGAGCGTCAGCAGCGCCGCAAACAGTTTTTTCATAAGTCGCCTCCGTTTCTTTCCGGTCCAGCCGGGGAAGGGCGGCCAGGACACATAGTCCCGTTTCCGTCCGCCGCTTCCCGCCGGCTTTTCCGTTTGGTTTCAGGCAGACGGGCTATTTCCCGGCCGCCGCCTTTTTCCGCCTGTAAAGCAGCATTCCCAGCACGCCGCCGCAGGAGGCCAGCATCAGGCTGATCCACAGCATCATGTTGCTGCTGTCCCCGGTCTGGGGGCTGCCGGTGTCGCCGGAAGGATCCTGCTGACCCTGCGAATCGGATGAATCGGTCGGATCAGTCGAATCGGTTGGCTCTCCGGTTCCCGCTGCAGGGATGGCTTCAGTCTGCACATATGCACAGACCGTACAGGTGCGTTCCTTGGATCCTGTTTCCGTTTCAGTGGCTTCTTTGGTGACGCTCCACTCGCCATAGGTATGAGCGGCCGTATCCGCCTTTGCTCCACACTCGCAAGCATGCCAGTGATTGTTTTCGTCCGAGCTCCACTCTTCGCTGTAGCTGTGCTCATGCTCGATTACCGGGATCGTCTCTGTCTGCATATAATCGCAGACCGTGCAGGTGCGCTCCCTGGAGCCCGTTTCCGTTTCAGTAGCTTCTTTGGTGACGCTCCACTCGCCATAGGTATGAGCGGCCGTATCCGCCTTTGCTCCACACTCGCAAGCATGCCAGTGATTGTTTTCGTCCGAGCTCCACTCTTCGCTGTATATGTGGGTGTGCGGCTCAGCGTCGGATGGGAAAATGTACACGACGAAGTCGTCAAATTCGTTGCTATCAGAATAATAGGTGATGTTACTGGAATCGCCGTTGTAAGAAAGCGCCTGCCGCTGTGGGAGCTTAAACCGATACCCGCTGTTTACCCGCAAGTCCAGTCGCAAAAAATTGGAACTGGAACCGGAGGAATAGAACCAGACGCCGTTGTCGATCACAAATGCATCTGAAGAGAGTTTAAAATTGCTTAGCTGTTCTGAACTTAACCGATCAGTCTCTTGCCCCAAAAGCCCGACAAGATCCTCAGGCCCGGTAATGTCGATCTGCTCTACCACTTCCGGCTCCCCAACCTCGCCGACCGTAAACCAGAAAAAGAGATCTCTATCGTGCTCATCGATCGTAATGGAATCCTTACGCGCATAGTTGAGTATATTTCCGTCCTGATCCACAACATACTCAATGTCAAAATCAGGCGGAACATAATAGGAGCGTGACCAGAAGCTTACAAAAGATATTTTCAGCATATAGGTTTTGCCCGCTTCAAATGTTTCAGCGAAGTAACTGATAGGCTTTTGAGAGCCGACATAGGGAACTTCGTACCAATAGAATTCTACGTTCATCCCTTCTATAACTTCCTTACCGTCCGGGGTTCCGAATGTGGGATCTTCGATTGTTACGCCCGGCTCCGGCGCATTCATCGTCAAAGGCACGCTTTTGTGATCCTTTGTTTCCCAATCTGTCATGTCCATACCTTCGAACATGGGGTCGTTGTCGTACCTGGTCGTCCGCGCATAGGCTTTCCTGTAAACCCTGAGAACGATCTCGTGGAACAGAGTTGCGCTCTTCCCGTCGGGTGATACGGTAACCGTCGCATCTTTGTCTGCGCGGATGGTTCCTCCGGCGTCCTGCGCGAACACCACACCGTCCGCCGCCTCTACTTCGGCATAAAAAGTATAGTCGTTTTCTGTACTGAAATGCGTATCCTCCGCCGTCAGATCCCGCCAGTCCCCCTTTCCTTCCGGCTTAATTAACATCCGGGCGTCCTTGATTGTGAACAGCGATTTGGCGGGCGCGCCAAGCGTGTCGACACCCACTGTAAAGTTATCCGGCTCCATGCGGATTTCCTGCCCTTCAAGCGGCCATATTTCACTGTCTATGTAGATATAATCCACAACTATGTCTCCAAACTGCATGAACACCTCGATTCTGTAAGGGTCGAGGGATATGACCTTCGCTTTTTCGCCGTTTACCGTAACCTCCGGCGGCGTATCCCCGAAATACCAGCCGGTCTGGGCGTACAGGAGCATGCGGACGCCATACGCGAGGGACCCATCGTATTCATCTCCGGAATATACTGTATTCCAAACATGATAGTCGTCATAAGAATCCAGGCTCCATTCGTAATAGTCGGCGCTGTAAATCTTCACCTGCTCATCATGGGCCTGCGCCACCTGCTTTTCAATGGTATCTTCCGCCTGGCCAAAATCGATGCCTGCCGCCGGCACGGGAATCTCGTCAAAAGCAAGACGGGTGATTTCCTGTTTCTCAGGCGGGTCGATGGCGAACCATGCGTCAACAACCACCGTTGATTCGAGTTCTCTATCAACGACCAGCCTTTCCGGCTGTGCGCCGACCAGGGAAACCGCAATATCCTCTGTCGCGGCGTAGTTGAAATCCATATATACGTACAGCACCAGCCTGTACCAGCCTTTTTCAAAGGAATCGTCTGCGCTCATGGAAACCAGCGTGTTTTCATCGCCCTCGTCGGCGCACTTAGACCAGTACACATCATTTACGGTATACGGGTCGCTTTCCTGACTCTGAATACTGAAATCTGCAGGCTTGCCTTCTGCCGGCGCGTCTACCTCCAACTCGATTTTGTCAATCATCTGCGGCTCATAGGGGTCGGTTTCTTGGCTCCCCCCAACGAGCGGATCGTCTGCTGCGAACACCGCCGTCGGCAGTACGCTCAATACCATGCACAGGGAAAGCAGCAGCGCCGTCAGTTTCCTTTTTGCTTGCATTTGGTTTCTCCTCCTTGTCAAACAAGATTGCTTATCCTTTGGTATGTACCAAAGGACAGAAGGGATATCCCTTTTTGAAAAGGATACCGGCTGCGCCGGGGCGGGCTGTGGTTTTTGCACGAAGCCCGCCCGCAGGCGCTTTTGCCGGTTTTGTTTTATCTCTCAGCCTTATTTCCCGGCCGCCGCCTTTTTCCGCCTGTAGAACAGCATTCCCAGCACGCCGCCGCAGGAGGCCAGCATCAGGCTGATCCACAGCGCCATATCGCTGCTGTCCCCGGTCTGTGGGCTTTCTGTTTGCCCAGAAGGCTTGCCCTGCTGTTCGGGCTTGGCTGGATCGGTTGGCTCAGTCGGGTCGGTAGGAGTGGTCGGGTCAGTAGGATCCGTTGGCTCAGTGGGTTCAACCGGCTCCAAAGAGGAACGAACCTGCACATATTTTTCGTTCTGATACTCTGTGCCGGCAGGATCGCCAATAATTTCCTCAGCCGCAGCAGAATCACCGGCCGCTACAACAGGATCGGTGTAGCCAGATAAGTCAGGTTTCCAGCGCATGGCGCCCTTTCCGCCGCTGGCAGTGACAACCGCTCCGTCGGAGATGGTGAAGATCCCCTTCTGATCGCCGCCCAATTCACCAAAGATATCTTCCTGGCCAGCAAAGATACCATAGTGCTCGCCGCTTGCAGAAGAGGCATTTACTACGGTTCCGGCTCCGCTGACGATGACATCACCGCAGATGCCGTGATCGTTTACGGAAGAAATATTCACCTTCGCTCCGTTAATCGCCGTAAGGTCAGTATTAATGCCCGGAGTGCCGAAACTGGCATCCTGAGTTGCATTGTTCTTCGCATTCAGCGTCGCGCCGTCCACCGTCAGTCCGCCGATTGCTCTGACTGCGGCATATGGCTGATCCTGCTCGTCGCTGGAAAAGTCAACGGTAAGATCTACAGACGCCCCGTCTTCAATGGTAATGGTATTGTTGCCAAACAGGCCGAAATAGGTGCCGCTGGTGGTCAGGCTTCCGTTTCCTTTGACCGTCATAGCCCCGTGGGAATAAACCGCGGAGTGAGGGAAGTCCCCTTCTCCGGTAATCTGATTCTCACCTTTCAGCACAAGGGTAAAGTTCTCTTCCTGCGCCCATACAGCGCCGAAGCCGCTGGATGTCAGCTGGGCGTTATCCAGTGTCAAGGTGTTGGCCGCCGGATCATAGTACGCCGTGGCGCCGTCACCGTCGGCATCACCCAGAATGTCGCTGGCGTTGGCGCTGGTGACGGTGATGCCGTTCACCTTTACCGCATACGTCTGTACCCCGGATGTTTCTACTTCAGCCTTGCACACCGTACAAACCCCGTTTGCTATCTGATGCACTCCGTACTGGTCTTTTTCGGCGCAGCCCTCTGCCGTGCAGGCTTTCCAGTGATGTGTGCCGTCGCTGGTCCAGTCTTCCGCCCAGACATGCTCGTGCTGCTCTTTGTATACCAGCCTGAGATCGTAATATTTATCCACCACCTCATGTACCACTACCACAGGTCTTCCCTCAGTGTTTATAGACTCTATTGTTCTCGACGATACGATATCGGTCAAAACCATTTCCGTCGTCAGGTCTGCTTTTGCGACATCCGCCAGCTCAGGAACCGTTGCCTTATTCTCCTCGAAATAGGCATAGAGCAGATCCGTTATGGCTTCTATATCAGCATCATCTGCAGCTTCTATGCCCTCCTTATATAGCTTCTGGTCGCTGCCGGGCAAAGCCACATCTACAACTCCCGTATAATGCTTAATGATCTCCGTGTTGACTTTAATTGAGTCGTCTTCAACGAATGTCTCTTTGCTCGCGCTGCTCCACTCAGTCCATTCCGTCACATCAAAGCTCGCCGGATTGCCCCGATCGCCGGTGCCGGAAATAGCCTCCCGCGCTTTCACCTCCACGCGAAAGTTTGTGGGTTCTGTTAAATCCCCAAACGTTTTAAAGGTATAGTCAGTAGCCTGGCGAACCGTTTCTTTCTCCTTTAGATTCTCATCGACGAAAAGGGACACTTCATACTCAAAGATCTCCAGCTCTCCGATGGGTTCCGGCTGGCTCCAGCTGACTTTCAAACCGCTGTTTGTCCACTCCCGCTTTAAATCTCCCGGAGCAGCCGGCGCACCCGCCGCAAAAGCGGTCATGGGCAGCACTCCCAACACCATACACAGGGAAAGCAGCAACGCCGTCAGTTTCCTTTTTGCTTGCATTGTATTTTTCCTCCTTGTCAAATAAGATTGCTTATCCTTTGGTAGATATCAAAGGATAGAAGGGATATCCCTTCTTGAAAAAGATACCGGCTGCGCCGGGGCGGGCTGTGGTTTTTGCACGAAGCCCGCCCGCAGGTGCTTTTGCCGGTTTTGTTTTATCTCTCAGCCTTATTTCCCGGCCGCCGCCTTTTTCCGCCTGTAGAACAGCATCCCCAGCACGCCGCCGCAGGAGGCCATCATCAGGCTGATCCACAGCGCCATATCGCTGCTGTCCCCAGTCTGTGGGCTGCCGGTGTCGCCGGAAGGATCCTGCTGACCCTGCGAATCGGATGAATCGGTCGGATCAGTCGAATCGGTTGGCTCTCCGGTTCCCGCTGCAGGGATGGCTTCAGTCTGCACATATTCACAGACCGCACAGCCGCGCTCTCTGGAACCTTCTTCGGTCTCGGTGGCCTCTTTGGTTACTTTCCAATCGCCGTAGGTATGGGTGGCCACATTCAACCTTTCGCCGCAGGAGCATTCCTGCCAGTGGTCGGTTTCGTCATATTTCCATGCTTCGTCATGGATGCTGTGTTCATGCCCGATCTCCGGGATGATTTCAACCTGCACATATTCACAGACCGTACAGCCGCGCTCTCTGGAACCCACTTCGGTTTCAGTGGCCTCTTTGGTTACTTTCCAATCGCCGTAGATATGGTTTGCCACATTCAGCTTTTCACCGCAGGAGCATTCCTGCCAGTGGTCGGTTTCGTCATATTTCCACGTTTCATCATGGATGCCGTGCTCATGCCCGATCTCCGGGATGATTTCAACCTGCACATATTCACAGACCGTACAGCCGCGCTCTCTGGAACCCACTTCGGTTTCAGTGGCCTCTTTGGTTACTTTCCAATCGCCGTAGATATGGTTTGCCACATTCAGCTTTTCACCGCAGGAGCATTCCTGCCAGTGCTGGGTT
>ENA-UONX01002994-UONX01002994.1-human-gut-metagenome-genome-assembly--contig:-P74old-NODE-2994-length-10977-cov-26.534243_pt1 | contig 10977 bp, 8 predicted proteins | sample MGYA00242466_ERZ724013 | MGnify/ENA metagenome assembly ERZ724013 | reverse complement strand
ATTTGAATCTATGCCCAATTAACAACCGTCAGGGAATTGTAATTGATGGTGAAGGCTCAAAGGTCGTTTGTAAAGACTAATTTGAAAATTCCGGTTTGTCGAACTGAATCAATATCCATAGCAGCCATGCGCTACGGTGTGTGGCTGCTTATGTTTGCAGAAGGAACAGACGCAAATCGGCAGTCGATGAAGTGCCATCAGCTGCCGGTTTTGCATGGGCAATACCGCACAACTCGGCGGCGCGTCGGGTGATGTCTTTTCCGCCATCAGCCAATCGCAAGATGGGTGCAGGGACAAATGAAACGGGACGAAGTCCCCTGCTGTTCTTTTGCTGCACAGACGTTGACGAAGGGGCGGACTTCGTGCTATCATAGACGCTGTGTTCCGACTTTTTCGACAAGAAGGCATCAATGACGATGAATCGTAAACTCTTTGCGAAGGGCTTCCGGCATGGAATCCCGATTGGGCTGGGCTACCTATCCGTTGCGTTCACGTTCGGCATGAAGGCAGTGGCGGATGGCTTGTCGCCGCTCGAAGCGCTGCTGATTTCCATGACGAACGTCACCAGTGCGGGGCAGTTCGCCGGGCTGCCGCTGATTCTCGCACAGGCGTCATACCTCGAAGTCGCGCTGACGCAGCTGATTATCAACCTCCGTTATGCGCTGATGAGCCTGTCCATCTCCCAGAAGATGGATTCGGATATGAACACACCGCGCCGCCTGTTCTTCTCTTTCATGAATACGGACGAGATATTCGCTGTCGCATCCAGTCAGCCGGGGAAGGTCAGTCACTGGTATTTGTATGGGTTGATGACCGCGCCGTACCTCGGCTGGTCGGCCGGTACGATTCTGGGCGCGGTCGCGGGCACGCTGCTGCCGGTTTTCCTCCGCAATGCGCTCGGTATCGCGATTTTCGGCATGTTCCTCGCCATCATCCTGCCGCCCGCGCGCAAGGAAAAGCCCGTGCGCATCGTCGTGCTGATGGCTATCGCGATGAGCCTGTGCTTCCGCTATGTGCCGATGCTCTCGCAGGTGTCCAGCGGGTTTGTCATCATCATCTGTGCTATTGCCGCCTCGGCGCTGGGCGCGTGGCTCTTCCCCGTGCAGGAGGAAGAAACGAAAGCGGGTGATGCGCAATGACGGCAAATTTTCCGATTTACCTGCTTGTGATGGCGGGTGTGACGTACCTGATTCGGATGCTGCCGCTGACGATTTTCCGCAAGGAAATCAAATCAACGTTCGTCAAGTCATTCCTGCACTATGTGCCGTTCGCGGTGCTGGGGGCAATGACGATTCCCGACGTATTGTATTCCACGGGGGATATGCGCACGGCGGCGGTTGGTTTGGTAGTAGCGGTGTTCCTCGCATGGAAGGGGAAGAGCCTGCTGACGGTGGCGCTTGCGGCGTGTGCGGCGGTGCTGGCGGCGCAGGGGATTCTGCTGCTGTTCTGATGATCATTGCAACGAAAAAGGGGATTGTGTCCGAAATTGTGGACGCAATCCCCTTGCTTGTTATTCCAGACTGCCCAGCAGCGTCGGCAGAATCGCCACGACGGTCAGGGCAATCAGCAGCGCACGCCGGACGTGGTGCGGCTTCGTCAGGACTGCCCGCCGCTCTGCGCGTTCGGGTCGAAGAGGCTCATCAGGTGGGCGCTGCTGCTTTCGAGGGTTGCCATGGCGCTCTTGATGGCGGACAGGTCATCCGCCGTCATTTTGTCGGGCTTGGCACGCCCGATCAGATGGCGAAGGGCAGCCTCGTCGTCCTTGACGCGCTTCTTCTCGTCTTTGTCCAGCTGCTTGCTGCACTGGTTCAAGGCAGCGCTTACCTGCGCCAAAAGGTGCTGCGCCTGATTGATGGTGTCCATCAGGTCGCGGCGGAAAGCGTCCTGCGCGGCGTACTGCTCCGCATCGCGAATCGCCTGCTGAATTTCATCCTCGCTCATTTTGTTGTCGGCGGTGATGGTGATGGATTGGGCGCGTCCAGTGTCCTGGTCGCGCGCGGAGACGGTCAGGATGCCGTTGGTGTCAATATCGAACGTGACCTCAATTTTCGGTACGCCTGCCATTGCGCGGCGGATGCCCTTCAGACGGAACTTGCCGATGCTCTTGTTGTCCCGCGCCATCGGACGCTCACCCTGCAGGACGTTGATTTCTACTGACGACTGGAACATGCCCGCTGTGGTGAATACCTGCTGATAGTGCACAGGCAGGGTGGAGTTGCGCTCGACGACGCGGGTCGCGACGCCGCCGACCGTCTCAATTGCCAGCGAAAGCGGGGTTACGTCCAGCAGCAGCAAGCCCGTGGAGTTTGTCAGCGTTGTGTGTTCATTCAGCGTATCGCCCTGAATCGCCGCGCCCTGCGCCACGCATTCGTCGGGGTTGATGCTCTTGCTCGGCATGATGCCGGTCAGCTGGCGCACCTTCTCCTGCACGGCGGGAATGCGCGTCGAACCGCCGACCAGCAGCACCTTGCCCAGCTCGCTGGCGGCAATGCCTGCGTCGCTGAGGGCGCTGCGGACAGGACCTTCCGTCCGCGCAACCAAATCCGCCGTCAATTCATTGAATTTCGCGCGGGTCAGTGTCTGCTCCAAATGCACCGCCTGACCGCCGACTGTGCTGATGAACGGCAGGCTGATGGTGGTCATCTCGGTGACGGACAGCTCCTTTTTCGCCTGCTCTGCGGCTTCCTTCACGCGTACCATGGCCGCCAAATCGCGGTGGAGGTCAGCGTGATGTTCCCGCTGGAAAGCATCGCAGACGAAATTCACGATGCGCTCGTCGAAGTCATCGCCGCCGAGGTGGTTGTCGCCGCACGTCGCCAGCACCTCGATAACGCCCTCGCCAATTTCGATGATGGATACGTCAAACGTGCCGCCGCCAAGGTCGTAGACCATGATTTTCTGCGGTGCGCCGTTGTTCAGCCCGTAGGCAAGGGCGGCGCTGGTCGGCTCGTTGATGATGCGGCGGACGTTCAAGCCCGCAATGCGCCCCGCGTCCTTCGTTGCTTGACGCTGAATATCCCCGAAATATGCCGGGACGGTAATCACCGCGTCGGTGACGGGTTCGCCGAGATAACTTTCCGCGTCCTGCTTCAGCTTGCGGAGAATCATGGCGCTGATTTCCTGCGGCGTGTAGCTTTTTCCGGCGATGGTCTTGCGCCAGTCCGTGCCCATATGGCGCTTGACGGACGCAATCGTGCGGTCGGCGTTGACTGCTGCCTGACGCTTCGCCGCGCTGCCGATGAGCCGCTCGCCGCTGTCGGTGAACGCCACGACGGACGGCGTTGTGCGCTCACCCTTATCGTTCGGAATGATGGTTGCGCTGCCGCCCTCAACCACGGCGACGCAGCTATTGGTGGTACCCAAGTCGATACCGATGATTTTGCCCATAAAGTTACACTTTCTCAAGGAAACTGATTCCTTGACCTTTTGCGCGATTCAGTTGCGCGCATTGCATACAGTTTTTTGTGTTGCGCAGGGGATTTCACTCCGCAGAGGCGAAAACCCTGCAACAAAACAAATCAAGCAGCATAGGAAAATTCCGCCGAGTTAAGGGGCTTGCCAGCACCTTAGCACCGGCAGCAAAGCGGACAGAACATCTGCAAAAAGCACAAGCTCATGCACAATTTCGACGGATCCATCGCCCAAGTGTTGTACCCGGACGCATTCGTCTGATACGTCTGCCCTGCCTGCTGATACTGCCGCAAAAGCGCCTGATACGTCGCATTGTTCGGGCTGAGCTGCACCGCGCGCTTCATGTGTTCCAGCGCCTGAATCTGATTCCCCGCGCCGTGGTTCGCCACGCCGGACAGGTAGTACCAGCGCGCATTCCGCCCCGTACTGGGGACGTTCTGCAAAATGGAACACGCCGACGCGTACCGTCCGGCGAGAATATCGCGGATGGCAGCGCGAAACGGCTCGGAATCGCCCGCCTGCTCCTGCGGCGGGTTGACCTGCGTCTGATAGCCGCCGTAGCTGCCGTAACCGAATCCGCCGAAGAAGTCGCTGAACGGGTCATAGCCGCCCTGCTGCTGTCCGCCGTAGGAATTGCCGCCGTAAGAGCCGTATGGATTTCCGCCGTAACTGCTGCCGCCATACGGATTCCCGCCATACGGATTCCCGCCATACGGATTCTGCTGCTGCTGGCGGTTGGCGTACTTCTCCGGGTTCATCAGCATGTCGTAGGCTTCGTTGAGTTCGTTCATCTTTTTCGCCGCGTCGGGGTCGTTTGGATGCAAATCCGGATGGCACTCCTTGGCTTTACGGCGATACGCGCGCTTGATTTCATCTTGGCTGGCGGTTTCGGATACACCCAGCACTTTCCGCGGGTCTGTGACCATGCTCGTCAGCCTCCTTTCACCGGGGAATCGTCCCCATTCTCTTTGGTTGTGTTGCCGCTGTGCTTCTTCTGTTTTTCGGCGCGGCGGTGGAGGGACTCGTTGTAGCTCTGCCAGACACCCTCATAGAGAATGTTGCGCAGAATATCCGCATCGGAGACGATAGGCAGCGACTCAAACGCCGCTGAAGCGTCGCCAAGCAGCAGCGTCAGCACGTCGCGCATATCCTCTGGCTGACGCCCCATCAGCAGCACGGGATTGTAGCTGTGCTTGCGCGTGTCGGCATCGTAATCACAGGCGGCGTCCACCATGTAGATGAACCGCCCCAGCGACGCGCCGAACAGCCGCAGTGTGCGCGACCAGTAATCCTCCTCGCGCACGAACAGCGACGCCATCAGCGCCCCGAAGCAGTTTGCCGCCGCATCGGGGGAATCGCTGTGCGCCGCTTCCACCTCGCTCAGCGCCCGAAGGTTCTTCTCCAAATCGGCGCACTGGCGGGGATAATCCGCGCTGACCGCCTCGTAACGCTTTTTCAGCAGCTGCGCGGTCAGCCCGCCCGGCAGGGAGCGGTCGTCCTGCCAGTCGTCCAGCGCCTTGAAATACGCCAGCGCGATGGTCATATCGGCAGCGTAATCCGTCATCGACGTGCGGACGAAATCGTGTGCTTCCTTCGGGTGCGGCAGACAGCGCATTTGCCCGTGCGCTTCCGCCGGCTCATAGAGCGCAGAGAGGAAAATCGCCAGAAACGTCATGTCGTAGGTGAGCGTCATGCGGCCGCGGAAGCCGTGGCGGTCGCCCAGTGATTGGCATAATCCGCAGTACCATGCCCGATAGCGCTTTTTCTGCGCCTCATCGAGCGATTCCAGACAGGGTCTGACATAGCCGAACATTGTTTACGCCCTTTCGTCGAACTTGTGCTGGCATTTGGGGCAGGTGACGTGTTTTTCACCGCAGCCGCGCTTGAGGCGCAGGCGCGTTTTGCACTGCGGGCAGCGGAAATACTTGTAGGTCTTTATGCCCCTGAGCCGCAGGAAAAACTGCCGGATTTCCGTCTGCGCGTGTCCCGTCTTGTCCATGAACTGGCGATTTTCCTCCTGCCGCTTGGCGACGTTGCGGCTCAGCATCCGCCACAGGGCATACACATAGCACAGCAGGGACAGGAAACTCGCCAGCGGCAGGCGGAACAGCGAAAGCAAACTGAAAACGATAGCGGCGATGAGCGCTGTGAAGCCGAGATTATCCGGGCCGTTGCGCCCCTGCATCCAGTTCGCGAGGGCGTTCTGCATCTTCGAGAAAAAGGACATCGGTGATTTCCTCCTTTGCTTTCGGAGCATAGTATACACCCCGAATTTGAGCCTAATGTGAACAAATGAAGAAGAAACCGCAACAAATTCGGCGGATACCCGCATTTTTGCAATTTTCGGATTCACCTGCGCCCGCTGCCTGCGTCTTGGCGCATTTTCATCCGAAAATCGCATGGTTTCAACTTATAAGAAATTCTGCGCCGATTGAAAAAAACCCTTCTTTGTGGTATGATAATTGCATGAGAGTTTCATGAGAAAATGAATGCGAGGTGCGTTGACGGTGCTGCTGCGGAATGGGCTGTTCTTTGCGGATGGCCATTTTGGGGAAAATCTGTGTGTCAGGGTGGAGAACGGGCGCGTGACAGCGATGGGCGAGGGCTTAGCGCCGTTGGCTGGCGAAGCTGTGATAGACCTGCAGGGGGATTTTGTCCTGCCGGGGTTTGTCGATGCACACATCCACGCCTTCCGCGGGCATGACACGATGCAGGGCGAGGACGCGATTCGCCAGATGGCACGGGAACTGTATCAGGAGGGCGTTGCGGCGTTCCTGCCGACGACTATGTCCGCCAGCGTGGAGGATACGCGCCGGGTGATTGCCGCCGTCCGCCGCGTGATGGATACGCCGGAGCAGCGTGCAGCACGGGTGCTGGGGGCGCATATGGAAGCGCCGTTCTTATCGCCGGAGAAAGCAGGGGCGCAGCGGAAGGCATTTTTTCTGCATCCGAGCTGGGAGGCATTCCTTGATCTGACGGGCGGCGACATTCAGGCAGTGCGCGTCATCACGATGGCGCCGGAGTTGCCCAGCGCGGAAGCATTCATCCGCAAGGCGGCGGAGAACGGCATCCACGTTTCCATTGGTCACACGGGAGCGACCGACGAACAGGTGCATCAGGCGGCGGACTGGGGCGCGACCCGCGTCACCCACACCTACAACGCGCAAACGCCGTTCACGCACCGTGCACCCGGCGTTCCCGGCGCGGCATTGACGGATGACCGCCTGTTCGCGGAGTTCATTGGCGACGGCGTTCACCTGCACGATGACGCGGTGAAGGTGCTTCTGCGCTGCAAGGGGGCGGACAAAGCCGTTGCGATTACGGACAGCATGGAAGCAGCGGGCTTGCCGGACGGCGAATACGCCTTAGGCGGGCAAGCGGTCACGGTGCGCGGACACGAGGCGCGTTTGCACGACGGCACGCTGGCGGGCTCGGTGCTGCTGATGCGGCAGGCGTTCCAGAACCTGATGGCGCGCTACGGGCAGACGCCGGAGAATGCCGCTCGTATCTGCACGGAGAATCCCGCGCGTTCGATTGGCGCGTCAGGCTTCGGGACGATTTGCGTTGGGGCAGGCGCGCCCCTCACAAGGTGGGGGAAGAATTTCGCTTGGAAGGGAATCCTTGGGTAAAGGAACTTTTGGGTTTTGGCATACTTGTCTTTCTTTTTCTGGCTGAATTTGATTGGAACAGGGGGAATCGCCTCCGCAGAGGCGAAATCCTGCATCAGCACGCGGAAGAAGTATGAAGAAGCGCACAACTCAATCGCGCGAAAGGGTCAAGGGGCAATGCCCCTTGCGGAGTCCAGAGGCAGAGCCTCTGGTGGGTTCAAAGGGCAAAGCCCTTGAAAGGAGGCTGCAACACCCATGATGAAAATCGACTTGAGCGGACAGTGGCGGGTGAAGCTGGACGCGGAAAAACAGGAGACCATGCCGCAAGCGTACCCGGAGACGATGATGCTGCCGGGGACAACATCGGCGGCGGGGCTTGGAATGCCGAATCCCGCCAAGGAAAGGGGCTGCCTGACCGACGCGTATCGCTTCGAAGGCGCGGTTTGGTTCATGCGCACGTTCACCGCGGGAGACTGGACGGGCGAGCAGACGATGCTCACGCTGGAACGCACCCGCAAAACCACCGTCTACCTCGACGGTCGCCCCATCGGGCATCAGGAGAGCCTCTGCACGCCGCACCGCTACTTCCTGCCGCCTGTGCACGCTGGCGAGCATACCCTTGTCATCCGCGTGGATAATACCGATTATCCCACGCGCGGCGGGCATTTGACAAGCCCGGACACGCAGAGCAACTGGAATGGCATCACCGGCGAAATCAGCCTGACTGTCGCTCATACATTGCTGACCGACCTCACCGTGCGCCCGGACTTGCGGCGCGGCTGCCTGCGTGTGCATGGGCATATCATCGGCGCGCCCGACGGTGTGGCGGGCATCGTGCTGCCGGGGCAGATGGAGCATCTGCTGCCGTACCGCCGGGGCGTGCTGGACGGGGAATGCCCGCTCAAGGGCAATGAAGCCTTCTGGGACGAAGCGCACCCCGAAATCCACACCATCTCCATTGACCTCGACGGCGATGTGTATGAAACGACATTCGGCTTGCGCGACGTGCGGACGGTCGGGCGGCGGCTGCTCATCAACGGGCGCGAAACCTTCCTGCGCGGCAAAGTTGATAATCTGCTGTACCCCAAAACCGGGTACACGCCAACTGACGTCGCGTCGTGGATGACGATTTTGGGCATTGCGAAGGAGTACGGCATCAACCATTACCGCTACCACACAGCCTGCCCGCCGGATGCGGCGTTCACGGCGGCGGATCTGCTTGGCGTGTATATGGCGCCGGAGCTGCCGTTCTGGGGGACGGTGGCGGAAGAAGGCGAAGAAGGCTACGACGAGCGCGAACGCGATTTCCTCTTCCAAGAGGGCTTCCGTATCCTGCGCGAATACGGGCATCATCCGTCGTTCCTGTGGCTTTCGCTGGGCAATGAGCTGTGGGGCAGCAAGGACGTGCTGAACCGTATGATGCGCGCCTACCGCGAGGCGGACGACACCAAGCTGTACAGCAGCGGCGCGAACAACTACCAGTTTGTACCGGACGTGCTGGACGAGGAAAATGTGTTCGTCGGCGTCAGGCTGGGGCGCGAACGGCTGATTCGCGGCAGTTACGCCATGTGTGACGCACCGCAGGGCATCGTGCAGACGACCGCGCCGGAGTCCGTCAGCAATTATGATGCCAGCATCGTTCCGGAAACGCTGGGGCAGTCGGGTGAAGCCGGCAAGGTGCAGATTCAGTATGGCACGGGCGTGAAGGAAGTGGACGCGCAGTCCGCGGACGCCCTCATCCCGGATGTGCCCGTCATCAGCCACGAGGTCGGGCAGTATGTGTTCTATCCTGATTTCTCGGAGATTCCGCACTACACCGGGCCGCTGAAGCCGCGCAACATCGAAGCCATGCGCAAGAATTTGGAACGGGCGGGGCTGTACGGCGAGCATGAAGCCTTCTTCCGGCAGACGGGGCATCTGGCGGTGGAATGCTACAAGCGGGAAATCGAAACACTACTGCGGTCGCGGGAGGTGTCCGGTTTCCAGCTGCTGGATTTGCAGGACTACACCGGGCAGGGGACGGCGCTTGTCGGCGTGCTGAACGCAATGATGGAGAACAAGGGACTGATTTCCGCCGAGGAGTGGCGCGAGTTCTGCGCCGGAACGGTTGTGCTGGGCGAATTTGCGTCGTTCACGGGCATGATGGGCGAGGACATCCGTTTTGATGTGCAAATCAGCGAATGCGACCCGGAGAAGCAGCATACCTGCATCCGCTGTACCCTGATGGACGGTGAGCGCGAATTGTACGCTTGCGACGTGACGCCGGGTGCACGGCAGGGGCGGCTGACGGACGCAGTGTCCGTCACGTTCCCGGCGGAGTGCTATCGGGACGCCATGCAGGAGCGCATCACGCGCTTGACCGTCGCGCTGACACTGGCGGACGGTACGCGCAATCATTACCCGATTTGGCTGATTCCGCCCGTTGACATCCGCATTACCCGCGAGGGCATCGAGAAGGACGGGCGGATGGTGGCGTTTGTATCCGCAGAAGAGAAGGCGGACGGCGCGGCGATTGTTGTGCCGAGCGCGGAAGGGCAGCTTCCGGCGGAATACTGCACGGATTTCTGGTGCTACCCGATGTTCCGTTCAATCAGCGAGAGCATGGGCAAGCCTGTGCCGGTCGGGACGATGGGGCTGTCCATCGACACCGCGTCGCCGCTGCTGAAGCGGTTCGCGCAGGAGGATTACACCACCCCCGTGTGGTACGCTATCCTGCAAACGGCGCATGTGCAGCGCCTTCCGGCGGACATTCGCCCCGCGGTGCAGATGATTGACAATACGGAACGCTGTGCGCGGCTGGGCATCCTCTATCAGCAGGATGGCTTGTGGCACTTGACGGCGCGCTTGTGGGAAAAGCCAGATGACCCGACGGTGCGCGCGCTGGCGTGGTCGTTGTGGGAGGCGCTGAAATGACGCTGATTTACCCCGCGACGGCGGATGCGTTCCGCTGCATTGCGGACGCTTGCCGCCACACCTGCTGCAAGGGCTGGGAAATCGACATTGACCCGGACACGCGGGCGAAGTATGCTGCCATGACGGGTGAAATCGGGCAGCGGCTGCGCGACGCGATTGCGGACACGCCGGACGGCGCTTCTTTCCGCCTGCGGGAAGATGAACGCTGCCCGATGCTGAATGACAGCGGCTTATGCGACATCATCACCGCTTGCGGCGAAGGGGCGCTGTGCCAAATCTGTGCTGACCATCCGCGCTACCGCAACGAGTTTTCGACATTCACCGAGGTCGGCTTCGGGCTTTGCTGCGAAGCGGCGGCGGATTTGACCCTGCACTGGCCACAGCCGATGACGTGGCATACGCAGGGCGGCGGCACACGCCCGCAGGGGTCGCCGGAGGAAGAAGCGCTGCTGCAGGCGCGGGCGGCGCTCATCCGCATCATGCAGGACAGAACACGCGGCATTCCTGCCCGGCTGAATGCCTTGTGTGAAGCGGTAGGCACGGTAATGCCAACGCGTACGGCAGCGGAATGGGCGGACTTCCTGCGGACGCTGGAACGCCTTGACCCGGCATGGGACGCGGTGCTGGCGCGGCTGACGAATGCGCCGGACGATTTGCCGGATTTTTCCCCGCTGGCGGTGGAGCAGTTCACGGTGTACCTGCTGCATCGGCATGTGCCGGGGGCGCTGCTGGATGACGATCTGACGGGGCGGGTGCTGTTTTGTGCGGTATCGGGGATGCTGTTCCTGCGCCTGTCGACGCTGCTGGGCGAAAACGAAGCGGCGCGGATGTACTCATCAGAAATCGAATACTCGGAGGAAAACCTCTGCTCGTTTCTGGATGAGCTGGATGCAGCAGAGGACGAATGATACTATTTGCCTCTTCACGGAAAGTTGGGGAAGCAAACAAGGGCTTAGGCGAAGCACCAAAAAGCTGCACGCGGAAGGAGCGTGAAAGCGCGACCAACTCAATCGCGAAAAGGGGTCAAGGGGGGACTTCGTCCCTT